>Ga0209193_1000639_pt1 | contig 21577 bp, 30 predicted proteins | sample COGITO_mtgs_1003_FD_185515 | JGI IMG/M metagenome (GOLD analysis project Ga0209193, IMG submission 185515) | Pelagic marine microbial communities from North Sea - COGITO_mtgs_100330 (SPAdes) (version 2) | ecosystem: Environmental > Aquatic > Marine > Epipelagic ...
TGTGCTGATTGCGGCACAACCAAGAAATACCGTGGCGAAGAAGAAGGCTGTGGCTGTGGTTCTATGTCTGCTGAAATGGAATACGCTGAACTTGGAGAAGAACTTTACCCAGTTGTTCCTAACTCAGAAGGCGGCAACACCGCTTTGGATTCTGGCTACGGAGTTCCACAATGGTATGGTTCAGCCGAAGGTCATGGACAACTACGATTCACCACAGGCTTTTCACGAAGTTCTTTTGGAAAACAAAAAATGCACCAGAATTATGAAGTTGAATACTCCGTGGATTACAATGATGGACCTTTTACTCCTGAATATCGCCACGCCGTTGAGAAACTGATTGAAAAAGACATCAAAAAGGAATTAAATGATAACACGGCCGTTCACCATGACCTTGAATTGGCCTTGATGGATAATAAAACTTTTGAAATGGGCAACGACTTTGATGTTACTCTTGAAGATGGTAAGGAAGCCTTCATTATTTATGGGGCAACTTTTATGCCCAACGAGATAATATCTGAAAAAGTAAATGGTGGTGAAACATTCTATGAAGATGAACTGGACTTTGAAGAGGTTCCAGTTTATGGAAGAGGAAGACAATGGCACAAGCCAGCCAAACCTCTTACAGAAGGTCAGCGTCGCAAGATTACTGAAACTTTGGAAGAAGCCTCACCTGCTAAGGGAACTCTCGTAGCACCTGCTTTGGCTGCTATTGTTGGAATCTTAGGCGGTATTTTCTACGCCCGTCGTTCTTAAGGTTGTGAAACAACATGGTAACCAATTATCCTAAACTTTTCTTTGAACAAGAATCGAAACTTATTCACAAAGTAGGCTACTCTGTGGCTCTTGCTATGATGACTATCGGTTTAGCCGAAACAGTTCACTCAATTCCTTACATTCTGAAGAAACAATCAGATGCTGTGGGCATGGCTTTGGGTCCTGTGGGAATTGCAGCAGGAAGTTTAGTGGCCTATCTTTACCTTCGTGAAGCCAATGTTTTATATTGACGACGATTCTTAGCCGAATCGTTTGCTACGGTTTGCTACGCAAACTCAAAGGGGGACAACCTTTCCCCGTTTTCTACGAAAACTCCCCTATCCGGAGTGAGTGAAATCACAGATTTCTCTTGAAGATAAACGTCCAATTATTTATAACGGTCTTTAAACAATGATTCTGTTATGATACCTACTGAATACTACTGGGGAACATTCGGTTATCCCTTTGAGGATTGTGAAGTTATCTCTCTCGATTCTGTTTCTGCATGGTCGTGGGCTGGACATATCGGCATTCCCAGCATTTCACAATTTGATTTCAAGGTCGGACAACCTGACCCCAGAGGCATCGGCCAAGTCACGGGTATCTACGAATTAACACATTCATATCAAGACACCCCAGAAATTGAAATCATTATTTGTCTTGAAGGCGAAATAGGTGCTACTCAATGGGAAAAACTACGACCTGTGGCGTATCATACCTCGGAAGAAGCCCTCCGTTGTTTTGAATCTGAGAGTCCGTGGGTAGGGACTCCTTCAGTATCATAACCTTTAAGTATCAAAAGCGAACCATCTTTAGTATGGATGATGATGTTTCGCCGTTCCTCTCGGAATTAGAATCCGAAGTTCAAACTGAAGCCGCAGGTAATCCCAATAACAAGATGGCTTTTAATGGTGAAGCCGATACCAACTCCGTAGTTGCTACTGTTGAAGTTACTGATGAAGATTTGAAAAAGTATCTTACAGAAGGTCAGCGTAATTCACTACCAAAGGCTCTGCAAGAAGGTATTGCTCGCAAAAAGAAAATCTCTGAATCTGAAGAGGCCAATATGCCCAGTTTTGAAAACATGAGAAGTGAGTATGATAATGAATCGGCTATGCCTGAATCTCCGGAATCTTCAGAAGTCTCTGATGAACCACTTCCAGAATCTCCAGAAGCCGAAACTCCTGACACAGATATACCACCAGAAATTGCGGGTCCTTCTGAAACTTTTGAACCCAACTTGCCCGAACCTGCTGATGTCACCCTTTTAGCAGAACGTTTATCCAACCAAGACCAAGAAGTTCGAGTAGCCAGTATGACACAGCGTCAATTTGAGGATTGGTTGTTCCCCGAAAACGGTGAAAGTTCCGATTGGGCTTCGGGTCAAGTAGCCCTCGCTCGCATTCTTGCGAATCTCAAAGCGGCTGGTTATGATGCTAACACATTAACAATTGACGAAACTTTATTCCCACGTTACCTTCAAGTTGCTTCCGCACTTTGGTCTCGACAGAATCTGGTAGAAACTGACCGTGAATCTGTATTACTTAAATTAGAAAATGCTCCTGCCTCTCAAATCGTTGCTATGCTTACTGCTACGGCTGATGCAATCCCTATCACAATGGCTGCTGAATTATTCAGTCCTGTGGAGGTTGAATCAGAACCCACAAATTATCTACCGTATGCCGCAGTTGGAATAACAACTTTGGCTGCTATGCTCATACCCATGTTTTGGAAGAAGTAACCGAAGTCTTTAAGTATCAAAAGGGAGTAGTGTATAATATGAATCTGGACCTTGCTATTCAGAATACGCTTCGACGAAGCCCAATGGAAGGTGCTATGCACGGAGTTATGTCTGATTTTGGTAGCACATATCAATTGACATCTTACACAGAATCCAGCAAGGCTGCTGAAAGTATTCTCGGCAAACCTGTGGCTCACATGAGTCCTAACGCCTTGAGCCGACCAGTTCACGCTGAAAAGCGAGTTGTTAAAAACGCCGAGCCAACTACTGACCTTTCCACAGTTATTGATGGTTACACTCTATCTTACTCCACCAGTTCAAAGAATTGGACACTTAGTTCCACAGGAGTTCCCGGTTTCTGGGACAAACTTTTGGGTCGCTCTGGTAAATCAACTGTGTTGGCAACTAAATACGGTGCTAACAGTAGTCACCGATTCCTATCAGAAATTGAATCCTTGCCACAACTTTCATCACGTTCTAAAAACAACATCGCTGGTTTTGTTTTAGAAAACTCTGGTCGTATTTCTACCGAAACTCTTCAAACAGGATACACGGTTGATACCCAACCTCTCGACGACGCACTTACAAGTAGTAGTTCTAACAAGATTTTGGAAGCCAGCGGCAGCACACGACAATTTGAACTTGGTTTGGCAACAGAGTATGCTGGAGTCGCCAAGCAACGTAACGATACTTTCATGGGAGACACAGTTATTCCGCAACCGCTATCACAAGCGCAAATTGGAATGGTTAGAACTCCATTGGGTGACCCTGTGGGAGTGCATATTGCACCACCGACTCGACACATGGGTTCACATAGAACGAACCGAAGTCTTTAAGTAGTTGAACGTGAAAGGTGATAATATGAGCGCAATAGGAAATGTTGTTGAATCCTCTAAGGCTGGTTTGATGTCTCCTGAGTTTTACTCTGGAGTTGCTGGAATCGCCGTTGGCGGTGTTCTTGGTTCTGCACTTACTCTAATTCCTTTCCAGCGTGCTGGAATGTTTGGTAACGCTCTCCGAACTGGTGTTACACTTGGCTCAGGTGCTTACCTTGTGAACAAGTCTCGTTCCGAATCAGGAGATATGAGTCGCTTGTATCTCAGTGCAGGGACAATTCTCGGATTTGCAGGTGTTAGTCAAGTTCTTGGTTATCTTACTGCTATGACTGGACTTTCAATCCCCGGTTTTAACGGAATCGGAACAATGATTACTGCTGATGCAGAATCTGATGATACACAATTGATTGCACAGCGAGGCTCTGGCTCAGTTATTGGTCAAGAAACCGCTACACAAAGTTTCTCTGACATTTACTCGGCTGATACTTTCGAGGAAGGCACACAAGAAATGGTGAACCGTGTTTCACCGGGCAATCCAGTAGATTCAGTTTATGAACCTGCTCCAATGGGTCACGGTGTTGCACAATGGTTCGGTTCTGAAGATATGGACATCGCTCCTACTGGTGGACTCGACCAAAACCTCGGTGGTTCTTCCGCAGAACCTACTACCGTTGCTATGCCCCAAGAAGAAAAACTTGGAGACTTTATTAACAGCGTCGATACTCTCGGACTTCGTGCTATGAATCCAATGGGACGTGCTAACGCTTTCGTTGATTCCAAGTATCCCGGTGGCGACCCTCCAGTTGCTTACGGGGCTGAAGAACCAATGCTAAATGTTGAATACCCAAATCCAACTCCTCAAATGGGAAGTCTCCCAGATATGTTGAACACATACATTAAGCCCAGCACAACCGCAGAACAATCCATCATGGATTCGGTTCGTGTTATCAACCCGGGACAACCTATCCAATACTTTGGTGCAGAAAACGGCAAGATGGCCGGCACCGTTACACATTCGCTGACTTCGGCAGAGGGCTTTGGCTCCGTGATTGGTCAGTAAAACAAATAGGTGAAGAAATATGATGAACAAACTTTGTAACTGGTCAGAATCGAAAAACGGACAATATGTAACTGGAATTGCTGCTCTTGTTGGTGGCCTCCACTTGATGGCTACTGATGCACAACCAGTTCTCGGATTCCTACCTGCTTTTTCAGTTGATGTTGCAGGTCGAACAATCGGCGCACAACAAATTGTTGGTGCAGTTGTAGCAGTTACAGGACTTGGCGTTGTTCTTTGCCAACTGAACGGACCCTCAATGATGGGTCTTTAAAATTAGAACCTAACGGAAGTGAATAATATGAAACTACGACAAATGCTTGTGAACGAATACACCGTCGGTGGCAGCCTTCTCCTTATTGGTGCAGGTTTCTGGTCCACCCGATTTACTGAGGCTTTGGGATACAAAATCTTTACCATCCCTTCAATGCTCCCACTTATCGGTGGAATGGACGTTACTGTTGGCCGTGCTGCTGCACTTGTTCCTCTCAGTCTCGGTGCTGCATTCTTGCTTCGCACCATTCGCCCAGTCACCAACAAAGTTCCAGTAGTTTCTAACCTCGCTGATATTGCTGATAATATCGTTGCTGAAGTTTCCAAGCCTGTCGCCTCTGAAATCAAGGGTGCTGAAAAGGCTGCTGAAGAAATCGAAGTTTCGGAGGCTGAATCCGTGGACCAACTTAACCCCACAGAAGTTTCAGGAAACGATGAAGAAGTTTCATTTCAAGCCGAAGGTGGCAAGATGAAGTGGAAGGATGCTATCGCACAAGCCCGCAAGGACCTTGGAATCACAGGATTTTCCGCAATCAAGAAGGGAACTCCTCTTTACAAGCGTGCTAAGGAACTTTCCGCTTGAACACCTATGATTAGGTGATTATCATCTCCAGCATTGATTCCCTGACTGGTGATGAACTTTGGTTTCCTCTAACTAAACGTTCTAAATCATTTTATCTGTGGGATAATGAGGAATACTTTAATCCTTTCGATTACGAAGGTTTGGCAACTTACGCCATTAACCCCGACAAAATTGCCAGTGATATTAGTCGAGTTTTGCACATCGCATCCATATACGATTCGGTGTTGAAAAGAAACTACATTTTTTATGATGCTTCAGAATCTAAAAGGTATTTAATTCAACCAGTTAATTCCAAACAAGTTTTGATTTCTGAAATAGTTCTTAACAATCATTCTGATACCGAATACCAAGTTTATTTTAATTCTGTTTTGAAACCACTTCGACATTTGAACAGCAGAACTGACATTTCCGCAGTTCAAGACTGGATAAATGAACAAATTAAAAAACCTTCCGAAACTTCTAATGCTTACCACGCTTACTATTTGACTTACGACACCAAAACTTTGGGGAGATTCAGTAATGTTTTGAATTGGACTCTGTTTCCGACCACCATTTTAGATTAACAACCGAAGTCTTTAAGTAGTTGAAAAGTCCATGTATAGTTAAGCGCAAGTCGCTATAATAGGAAAGATTATTATGTCAATGAGAAGCCAAGTATATGAATGGGCAAACCTCGCACCAGTCGGTGTGTCGTCTGCTCTACGCCGAAGCACAGCCGATGTCCCGAAAGCCTTGACCGCAGGTCGTGAATACGATTTGTTTATTGGTGGAACTGGAAACAACATCACCAAGCCAGCCGAAACAACTGCAACCCAGTTTATCGTTATCGAGGACATCGCTTGTTCTCCTCATCTTGGCGGTGCTGTTCAAATCCGTATCAACACCACTGATTACTTCCAGAACCCTGACGTTACTGACCAATCAGGTATCCCCGGTCTGGCAAGTCCTTACCCTCGTGGAGCCCCTTCAACTGTGGACCTCTCCAGTGCTACCCCACTGAACAGCGACCAACTCTTGAAGTCTTTTGACCTTTACCCAGACGTTTATGTTCTGCCCGGTCAAACCTTCCAGATTCTTTACACCCCTGAGACCGCTACTGGTGTCGGTGTTGCTGCTACTTCAACAGAAGTCGTTGCTGCTTTCGTGAAATACACTCTTTACGACGGACCTGACGCTCTTATCGCAAACAAACTCCTTGAACTTGGTGTGACCATCAATCCTAACAACGTGGATTGGTATAAGCGAAGCCTCATTGAACAACAGCAACGCTCGGCTTCTATGGCTGCTGCGGCTGCTATGGCTAATGGAGGACAGGCTTGAGTCCACCTCCGTTCAGGAGAAAACTTAAGATAGGTGATTTAATATGAGTATGAGAAGCCAAGTATATGACTGGGATGCAAGCCGTGGAACTGCTATGACTGTGAACACAAGCGCAGGAAAGCGAACATCAATTTTTATTGGTGGCGTTGGTAACAACATTACCAAGCCCGCAGAAACAAGCGCAACAGAGTTCGTTGTCATTGAAGACATCGCTGTTACGCCAACACTACCGATTGGTGTCGATGCACAAATCGCAACTGCACAACGTGGACTTACCTACGGTGTCGCTATGGGAATCGCAGGACCTCGTGCCTACGTCCAAGTCCGTATCAACACCACAGACTACTTCCTCGACCCTGACAACGTTCCTAACGACGGAATCCCCGGAACTTCGAGTCCTTACCCTCGCAGTATCGACTTCCAGCCTTCGTTCAACCTCTACCCTGACGTGTATGTTCTACCCGGACAAGTTTGGGATGTTCTCGTGACATTCTTCAACGAACAGGCTTTCGCTGGTGCTACTGCTGCTGCTGGTGAACTCCGATGTTTCGTGAAATACACTCTTTACGACGGACCTGATGCACTCATCGCCAACAAGTTGTTGGAAATGGGTATCTCCATCAACCCCGGTAACGTGGACTGGTATAAGCGAAGCCTCCTTGCTTCCCAATAATCAGGGAACTGGTCTTAGACCTCTAAGCCATTAGGCTTGGGACAGAGTATCGAGTCGAAAGGCTCTTGCAGATGAAGTCCCAGCCTAACAGGTTTTGGTAGAGTCTTAGGATGTGTTCGCTATGAAACTGGGAACTTTGATGACGGATGTTGTCGTGATAGGCTCTGCTTTGTTCTTAATCGGAACATGGTTGTCTTCACACCACACTCACAAGGTTATAACACAGAAACACCCTGAACATCGAGTTCGACAGTTTCTGATATACACTTGCATAGGTGTTTGCTTAATGACTGTTGGTTCTAACATGATGACTGACGGCGTAGTAGAACGTCTCAAAGGTTCTGGTGAGGCTTAATGTCCAAGAGTTTAAATCTGGGCGCAGCCATGTTCACCACAGGATTTTTGCTGACGACTTACCACGCCAGCATTTTGTTCGACCCCAAAAGACGAGTAGTTTCACATCTTGTGTGGGCTATGATAGGTATTGGATTGTTCCAAATTGGTTCTAATCTTACTGCCAGTGGCTTACATGACAAACTTAGAAAACCAAATCTTTAAATAGTCTTAACCACTAACGAAGATTATGTATGTCATGGAAGATTATTACGAGGACATGACCATCGCTGAACTCAGAGAGTTGTTAAAGGCTTCAAAACTTCACACATCAGGCAAAAAAGATGAATTAGTTAAAAGATTGCGTCAGAACAACTGGCTTACGGTTTTCGGCTACTACGAAACATACGAAAGTATGACCATCGCTGAACTCAAAGAGATTCTAAAGCATCGAGGCGAAACTACGTTTGGCAGTAAAAAAGATTTACTCGCTCGATTGACGGGTCACACTAAAAAGGAAATCTTTCAAGGATTGGGTAAAGAAGCCCCAGATGCTTTGCCTTTGTCTCTTTTGCCCTCAATCAATTATCACCTTCGAGATTACGGTATTAACGCTAATGACCCTAATCAAACCCTTGCAGGGCTTGGTAAATTACCTCTATTCAAACTCAACAAAATGTTTCAGCAATTGGTGACATCAATTCATACTCCCTACATAGATGCGCCTGTAACATTATTGACTAACTATGAACACAAGTCAAAACAACAGGCTCAGAGAATGATGATTATGTCTCTTGTTTATACAGGAGACTGGTTTGCATTTTTGACCTCATCCTCCATGAATGATTTTTTAAACATGGAATCAAGACCTAATTTCATAATGAATTGGAATACGGAAAGTTTTACTCAAATCATACGCCAACAAGGACCCACAGGTCCCTTTCCCTTCACATTTTTCAACAATTTTGAGTAGTTTTAAGTAAGTAAAACAATGTAGTGTAACTATGTTTGATGTCATCGTAGTCACTTACAAGGTTTCACCGGAGTTCATTACTCGTTGTTTAGACAGCATCCAGTCTCAAACTTTCAGTGATTATCATGTGTATATTTGTGACGGCACCCCTGAAGATTACGAAGGTTACACAGACATTATGAAAACTTTCGATAATTACACCACAGATTCCCGTTTTACTTTACTTCAACAAACAGGCCGAGGAGTTAGTCAAGCACGTAACCAAGCCATCGCTGCTGGAAATAGCCCCTATATTGCGACATTAGATGGAGACGATTTGTGGTATCCAGAACATTTAGAATGGATGGCTGAAGCCATTGAACACACTCAATCTGAACAATTACCAGTGGCTTTTTGGTGGGCAGGTGCTGACGCTGAAATCAAACTGCAATCACTCAAAACAGATGAGGTTTATTCCAAGATGGGAGTTATCGGTTGGTATCCTCAATGGGCAGAAACTCTCAACCCGTCTGAAACTTTCTTCTTTTGTTTTGGAAATCCATTGATGCCCAGTAATTCTGCTATGCTACGTTCTCGATATGAAGCCATTGGAGGCTACGATGAAACTCTTCAAATCGGAGAAGATACAGATTTGTTTATTCGCATGGCAGGAAATCCAATCAAATATGCGCCAAACTCTAATAATTTGGGAACTGAATTATTTTACGGACACCAAATAGATGCTGTTTCAGGTTATCACGGTTGCGGACCGTGGCAAACAACTACAATGGGACATCAATCTTCGGCAGCAGACAATCGAAGTTTTCAAGAAGTTCAAGCCGAGTTTCAACGTCAAACCGATTCCCGCATTCTCAAGTCATATTGGTTTTCAGAATCTGACCGACCCTCATGGATTGATTCAGAGCGTTGGACACGTCTCTGTGAAATTGCTTTTCAAAAATCTAATGATGTAGAGATACTAAATCTCAAGGCCGAAGTTTAAGTTGGTGATTTATCATACAATGAGTATGGCCGTTGAAGAACTACGAATTGAAACACCCATAGGACCCATTACTGCACCCTTAGAAGCCCTTAGTGAATCCTTAAGTTATTTGGCTAATCAAGTCCGAAAAACCGATAAAGCCGACCAATCCATTGAAAAGTTCCTCAGTCTGGGACAGGATTCTGAATCCTATTCCATTGAATCCAAGCGTAAGTTTTACATTGACCGTTCTTATGTTTTCTGGATGGAAGCCTTGTTAGGAGTCATTGATTCGGAATGGGAAATTATCAAAGTTGAAAACTACAATCATGGTGAAAATAAAACTGCTCCCGTTTGGTTTGATGAGAAAGTTGGAGACCGAGTTATCAAAGTTCCACACAAACTGATTATGTTTGTTCAAAACAAAACCACACCCGGAAATCGTTTTGTGATTTCCTTTACTCCTTATGATGAATACGAAGTAGATGTTGTTACTCAGTTCCGTGGCGACCACTTTGATTACACGGAGTTCCACGCTAAAATGGAAACTTACTTCTTTGAGCAAGGTTCGCTTCGTGGAGCGCACTTTGATGCTTCTTACAAGTTTTTGGAAACGCCCAAGGTGGATTGGGATGCTATCATTATCAAAAATGAAGACCGCCACGTTCTCGACCGCAACCTAACCCGATTTATTGAATCAGTTCCGTTGTTCCAAGAAAAAGGGTTGCGAAGCAGCCGAGGTGTTCTTCTGACAGGTCCACCCGGAACAGGAAAAACCCTAACTTGTAAAGTTTTGATTAACCAATTGGATGCTACTGTTATCTATGTAGCCCGTGATTCCATCTCCGATGTGGGACAAATTACTTCGCTTTACAAAGTAGCCCGCCGTTTGTCGCCTTGTGTCGTTATTCTGGAAGATATTGACACCCTCGGTGGACTTTCTCGTGAAGATGCAGACCATCCAGTTCTGGGAGAGTTTTTGAACTGTTTAGCAGGTGTTGAAGACAACCACGGTGTTGTTACTTTGGCAACCACTAACCACCCAGAAAAGTTGGATTGGGCTTTAACAGACCGTCCCGGCCGTTTCGATGTTCGCTTAGACTTTGGCTATCCTGACGAAACTCTTCGTGAAAGCATTTTGTCTAAGTATCTTTCACCGTTTAAAACAGGTAAAATCAATTTGAGTCGAATTGCTAAAGATACCAATAAGTTTTCAGGTGCTTATCTACAAGAAATCATTCAATCTGCTTTCATGTTGGCTCACGAAGAATGTGATTACTGTCACGAACCCATAATCATGCAAAGTCACCTTGACATGGCTCTATCTCACATCAAGTCTCAGCGTGAAATTGTAGGCCGTGAAAAGAATCTTTCGTATGCCAGCAACGAATCAGGTTCTTATGATTTGTATGGTTGAAGCCGAGACCGATAGGAAGGTTTTAAGTATCAGAATGACTCTATGTAGGTCATGTATGGACCACAAGTAACTCTTCGAGACCTTTCTCTTTTAATGATGGAACTTGACTCCAATCTTAGTTTTGATGCGGCTTACGACCAAGTTACAGATTTGTTAAGCCAACACCCAGATGGTGACTCTGGTGAAGTTCGAGCCTTGCTGGAGTTTGAAATGGTAGATGCTTTGATGGAAGCCGAAGTGCGAGATGAAGAAGATTTAATCATAGAAGGTATGATTCGTGCCACACGTCATGGAATCATTAAGCCTGAAGAAATCCCACAAGAAATGGCTGATAAAGTAGCCAACCGAATGCAATTCCAAGAAGAATACGCTGCTGAATCACAACCTAAGAACTACATGGTTCATGCTGACATCGCTCGCATTGTGAACTCAGCCCATCGTTTAGAACGTCTGCAAAGTATGTTTTCTGATTATGATGAATGGTTCAAAAGTCAATTGTCTGTAACTGCTAATACACTCGACAGTTTGGCCGACTATCTTGAAGACCAAGAAAGTTTCATCATGGGTGAGATTCGTGAGCAAGATGAGTCAGAATACCGCCGTCAAATGATGTCAGCCGAAACTTCTGTTCAGAAAGGACCCGTGGGTAATTTTCCTAAACCTGCACCCTTTAAAGGAATTAGTTATCGAACTTTATTGTTGTAACCAACAAAGCCTTTAAATATCAGAACAACCAAGTTCTCAATATGACAATGACTGACCGTCAAATTGTGGAACTCATTGAGAGTCCTTTTTGGCAGGATTGGACCACCAGCACAACTCCCGTCAATCCGGGTTGGTGGAATCTAACAGTTTCAGTTCGTGATTTGAAAATGTGGTCTCGTGGTATTAAAGCCAATCGAAATTGGAAAGTTTCAGATGTCAAAACCTATTTTAACATTCGTGGCAACAAAGATTCATTGGTAACACAAATTGAAGCCATCCAAACCTTGATTAACGAACTTCAAGAAGGCGATATGAACCAAGTTCACAGAGTCAATGGAATTATTGAAGAATACTTTCACATGGTCCCCAAAGAAGCCGAAACTTTCGAGGCTATGGGTTGGCACGACCCACGATGGGCTGGAGACCGTGAAAATGTTGAAGCCAAGTTCAAGAGGATGTATCCAACTTATACCATTGAAGATGATTCAGTAGATTATCTCGTATATTCAGGTGGTAACAGCAATAAGTTCCATGTTTTCTTCCTTGCTACCGACCCTGCTGGCAATTATCATTCTTTCAATGCTTACGGTCGAGTCGGTTACTCACCTACTCTGCACCACAACGCTGGACCCGGAACAAAAGGTTCAGTTACTCAAGCCATCTCAAAAAAGCGACAACAAAAGTCCAAGAAAGGATACGTTCAACAGGCTGAATCTTCAGAATCTTCTCTGGATTACACCGGTAACTTTTCAGGTTCTCTCGATGGTCTCAATTATGATGTTTCCTACAAGTGTTCGCATGACATTGATTCCTCTTATGAAGCAGATATTAGAGACTATGTAGAAGAAAAGATTTCCAATGGCGACGATTCAGGCTATGAATCTTTTGAGATGTCCACAGGATTTTACGAAGGTGAAATAGAAATTGAAGGCACAGTGACGTGGGAATCTTCAGGTTCTCCGGGTTTTGATGCAGAATACGGTGCTGAAGGTTTAGAAGAAGATAGGAACTCCCCTGCTTTTGAGAAGTGGGAAGAAAAGTTTTATTTGTGCTATCACGATTGGCAAGATGATGAACTCCATGTCGATACCTTTGGTGAGAAATATCAAATAACGGCTTACTGTTCTCTTTGTGATGCCACGATGCTTCTAACCAACTTGCATATCGGTGATAATGGTCCCGATGTCGTTGAACTCCCGGGTCGCCGGCCATTAGTTGATTTTTATGATACCTCGCAGGAGGCTTATGCAGCAGAAGATGATTATGTTTGCGAATGTGGGGGCACCGAATTGCGTTATGTCGAATATGATGATGATAGTCTCAATGGTTTCTTCTGTATGAATTGTAGCCTTAGCCCGTGTGGGGTTTTCGAAACTGATGACAAGCCCTGCACTTGTAATTTGGATGAGTTCTTTCATCGTTCTAAATCATACGATGCAGAAACATTCAAAGATGGAACCGGTTGTATTTCTAAAGGGTCTTTCCCCAGTATGACTTGTGAACATTGTGGATTTGACCCACACGACCTCGTTTATTACCAATGTAAGCAGAACGATGAAGATTTAACTTGGGATGAATGGAAAAAAGAATTGGAGTTTTACATCTATGAAGGCTCACACTCCGAGCATTGTCAAGGTCTTATTGATGAGCAAGCCGGCTTGGATGCCGAAAGTGAGAATGACTATGAAAAGGTAGAATTGGTTAAACCAATTCGCACAGGCTGGAGTCTCGGTGCTGGAATTGCACTATTCTCTGTAACTGCAACCTTAGTCGCCGCTTCTCTTACTATCCCCTTGCTTGGGAAAATAAAAGGTGATGAATAATGAATAAAGATATATACATCGGAATTGGAATTGTAGCAGCCGTGGTTGCTTGGACACAACGAGAAACCCTCCTAAAATCCGTAAAATCCGTAGGATTCAATGCTCATGTGGACCCTGCTGCTGATGCTCAAGTTGCTCGAAACTTTGGAACGGTCAATCTGGTATCCACAGAACGTAACATCATGGCTGGACAAGCCGTTGGACAAACCCTCAATTATTCTGGTATGGGTCTTTCTCCTGAAGCCGTTGGTGCTACTAATGGTCTCGGTCAAATCTTTGATTTATCTGCTTACGCTGCTACTATGCGAAGCACCGAACCAGTATGGGGACAGAACTACCCCGGCCGTGCCATCGGACAAGACTAACCGAAGTCTTTAAGTAGTCGTGCCGAGAAAGAAACCTCATGGTAGATTTTGCAGAACTTCGGAATCGGATTCTCAACGGAGAAGAAGAGATTCCTGATGAAGTTAAAGAATCTCCTGTGACCGAAGAGTTTCTTCGACCCGCCACAGGATTTCCAATAATGTTTGGTGCGTTAAGCGTGGCTCTTGTTGTGGCCGATAAACTCAAATTAGAAATGCTCAAAACAGATGAATACAACTACCGCCCCATTGTTCTTTCAGTCTTTGGATTTTTGCCACTTGGCTTTGGTCTCGGAGAACTTATGAGAGGACTTTCGGCTCAAAAGCAATTTTCTCGTTACGAAACTCTTGTTGAAGCCGCAGAATCTGAAGTTGAAAAATTAACTGAAGATGACGAGGAACAAAACTCACAAGACAATTCTTATTCTTATGAAGCCGAAGCCAATTATCAAGCCCAAAATCTGGCGGCACTCGGTATTGCAGTTCCAACTTCCAACCTCGGCACAGACGTAGGTGTATATTCTGACGGTATTTTTGGTCAAGAATCTCCATCACTTTTCAGACCTCCGAGTTACGAAGCCTCAACCTTTGGATGGTGATTTAAATGAAAGAAAAGTTTTACTGCGTAGGATGCAAACAACATTATGAACTCTCAGTTCATGCGGCTCAACGACAACCCAGCAAAGGCGGAAGTTTCCGACATTCGCTAATTTCTGAGTGTCCAAAAGGACATCGAGTCAATAAATTGTGCAAAAAAGAAGTGTATGAAACCTATAACGAAGCAGATGCTGAAACCTTTGAAGCCACAACAGGATATGGCTATGACGACCCACCCGAAAGAATGACAGATGAAGAAGGATGGTTGGAAATGTATGATGCTTATTTGGAATACGAAGATGAACCACAAGGAATGACTTTAGAAGAATACAAAAAATGGATTATTGAAGCGAGGGAAGAAGATTACCAAATGCAAGTAAAATATGAACAACGGTTAAAAGACGAAGGCCGTGACATGGATGGAAACCCAATCAAGGGTGCTGAAGAAGAAGGCTCTGCTCCAGTTCAAGACCCAATGGAGTTTGGAGAAATGGCTAACTGGACACCTCTTGATGGCACACCCTCACTCCGCAAGCGTAAGCGTGCTGAAGGCATGACTGTTGGAGTTAATTTGGAAGCCCTTGAACCAACTCCAGATGAACCCGAAAGCGGTGAATCAATGGTTCCAGCAGATAGTCTCATGCCCGAAGGTTCGGGACACGTTATTGGTTCTCAAAGCACGAGTCATAATTTCACTCCATTCCACGCTGAAGGGGAAAAGTATCCTTGTGATTCCTGCAACAAAATGGTTTCACGCTCAGATTTGAAGGTAATGATGGGAAGTTATGACGAGGATTATCAGGTTTGTCAAGATTGTTTAACTTACGATGCCGAAACAGAAGTCCATGATGTCGAAACTTTCATCGTTTATCCAGAGTTGTATGAGTATCTGATGATGCAGGACCTACTTCCCAGCAATAAAACATCAACTAAGCATTTACAGGATGATGATTATGAAGTCACAGTTCCAGCCTATCTTTTGGATGAGATTTTGGCTGCGGTCTCAGAATACCAAAGCACGGAAATTGCTGAAAAATCAGATTCTGATTTTGCCTTTGGAAAATCTAAAACTACTGTTGCAGTAGCGGCTGCGGGCGTAGCCCTTATGGGTGCATGGCTTTGGAACAAAAGGAAGTGAAAATATGAGTGGATACGACATTACTTGTGACCCCGGAGATTTATACAGTCGAAAGTGCTATGTGAACAATCCCAAAACAGGGGCTAAAGAAGAAATTATCGGTTACGATAGTGCAGGTAACCCGCTTTCAAAGGGTGCTACTACGGCTGCCGGCACAGCATGGCAAGTCAATTTGACCACACTTAACCAAGACGGCACGGCTTACCAACCTTACGGTTCTGGTGGGGTTCCTTACACCCTTCTGGGCGGCATCACCGGACTCTTAGGCCGCATTATGCCTTCGGGCGGGGCAGACCCTCAAGATTGGAAATACATAACCGAGTCGGCTCCGGGTAGTCAGGCTCGTAAAACTTATGAAAAGAGAGTTTGTAACCCTCTTTGGCCGACCTTTGGTTGCCGACAAGGACCCCTTGAAACCGACCTTAACGCCAGCCCCATCGCCGGCGCATCATCTCCTGAAACGGCTTACGAAAACAAATCCTCTGGTGAGAAAATCGTCGGATGGTGGAAAAGTCTTTTGGGTGCGTGAAAACTATGTCTAAGCGTTCAGTAACTGCTACGCATCGTGGCTCCATTGACGCTAAGTTTGCTTCTGAAAAAGAATCTCAAAGTTTGGCCGCACGTCAAGCATGGCGTAGTCTTTTGATTCCCGCCGTAGGTTCGGCTTCTTTCTTTGCTTCTGCCGTAGTTGGATTTATCCGAACTCATCGAAAGTATGGATTTCCAGAATCTGCATTCACAGGTGTAGATTATGCACTTATGGGATTACCCTTTGCCATCATCGGTATGACTTTGTTTTATCAGGCCGAAGAAGCCGAGTTAGCCGAATCAACTGCTTCCTCGGAGAGTGTTGTTTAATGTTGTGTCCAGTTTGTGAAACAAATTGTTCTCAAGTCTCACCAGACTTGTTCGATTGTGACGTTTGTGAAATGCGTTGGGTTTTAGAAACAGACCCAGATACCAAAGTTTCGTATTTAGAATCAGAAAACACTACGGAACCAACTCGTCGAGATTTTGTTTTGCTGGGTATGGGTGCTGTGGTAGGAGTTTTTTCAGGAGTCATCGGTGAAATCTTAGCCGAGTTATTTTTAGACAAACTTCGTTTGCGACACGCTAAACAATATGAACCATTACTTGAGCCAGAATCCGAAACACCTCAGTAGTTTTAAGTAGTTTAGATTTCATATCCGTAACATGGATAGCGAATCTCGACAGATTTTCTGGGAGGGCTACTTAGCAGCCCGTCGAGAACAGTTTTTGAAAGACCAACAAGTTTTGTTAGGCAACGAGTTTCGTAGCAATCCAGACTTTTGGTTGGAAGTAGCCTCTAAAGAATGGGCAGTTGTTGAAGAAAGATTGTCCACAGGTGCTGATGTTTCAGAAGAAGTTCAAGAAACAATGGGTTTAGATTTTTTCGAGGGTAAAATTGTAGTAGTTTCCACTCAAAAGTTTCAACTCAATGAAGAAGACCCAGATTCCATAATTTTACCATTATATTCCTACGAAGATTTTGTTATGCTTGCTAATCAAGGTATTTTTCGTGAAACGGATTTTATCTTAGACCGTGAACGACGTTGGCAACCCAAAGTAGAACAATTGTTGGCACGACACGGCTATGAGCGAGTTGATGTTATCTGGAGAGGAGGTGGTTCTTATCTTAGATTCGTCATTAAATGAAACTGACACATCCAGCAAATGGGAAAAACTTTCAGAAATGAAGTTCATTACAGTTCGACACATGATTGTCATTATGTTAGTTCTGGAAACTTTAATTCAGATTCCGTTTATTTGGTTAGCCCCAACACTGGGTTTAGAACCTTTCACTTCTCCGTGGTGGTTACTACAATTTGCAGGTGTTGTTATGGCAACCAATATAGGAGCAGTTGTTTTAGCAATTATCGCTCAAGATGCGGCTAACAAAATCGGAAGGTCTCAAAGCGAAGCCTTTACCGTAGATTTTATGCAAGGCATCGAAACTTTAACTCAAATTATGGCAACTTTGGAAGAAACCGCATCTCAGCGAAACGAAAATCTTTCAGACCAAATCACAGAATTGATTCCTTTATACTATGACCTCGGTTTAAGTTATGTCCGAACTCATAATACTCCAGCCGTGCAACCACCTCACATTGAAGTTTCACCAGTGGCTGAATACGAATCGGAATCAGAATTATTTGATTGAAGCAATTAAAGGTTACTTTTAAGTAGTCGGAAACCAGATTTTAACACAAGTGATTATATGCGTTGGCACACTCTTTGGAGTTTTATTCTTTTGTTGTTATTTAGTTCAGCAACTTATCTCACTTATTTGGTGAGTCGTGCCGGAGGTTTAGACCCCATGATGATTAACGACCTCATGCAAAATGACATCGCTACATTAGGACCAGCAGCCTTTTTGTTAGACATTGTAGTTTTCGGTCTTATCATTCGTTGGGTAATTATATCCCGAAAGAAAAAATCCGCAAGTGTTGAAAAACCTCCTATCTTTGTGCCACCTATGATTCACTTACCCGCCCCTGAACAACCAGACTCAGCCACAATTTGGAATGAAATGGCTATGCTCAATGAACATGAGAACCTTTAAGTATCAGAACAAGCATACAAGTGCTACGAGTTGTTATTATGGCAAACCAAGACCCACAACCAGAGATTTATTCGACGTCACACACATTTGCAGGTGCGGCAGCCGCAGGAACTTCAAACCAAGTTAGTATTTTTACTAATCAGGCCAACAACGAAGAAGTTCGACTTTATGCTATCGGTGTTGAAATGTTGGATGCAACCACAGGTGCAGCCTTGACAACTGGTCTCGATTACGATGTAGCCATTCAAGTGGGTCCCAATAACGTTCCATCCAATGCTTTCTCAGCAGGTTTCATCAACTCCAAGAACGACAAGATGCTGGCTTTCAGCACACCCGTTCTTTGTCTTTTCCAGCAACCACTTTCAGTTACTGTGACCACCAACGCTGCTGTTGGAGCAAACGGCAGTATTATCCGAATTACTTTGGTCGGTGAACTTGCTATCCAAAAGATTGCGGCTCACTCCGGATTGGTAGGATACCCAGTCAATGACATGGCTCCACAAATGCGTCGTCGTTAAACTACAAAGTAGTTTTAAGTAGTCGGACAAACATACAATCTGTATGAGTCTTCGTCGTCAAGCCTATGAGTGGCGAAACATAGTTCCTATTGGCACAAATGTCTCTAACACAGGACATCCAATTTTAACTTATGATGCCGCAGGTGCTGTGCAAGCCACAGTTCGTCAAATAGACCCAGACCGACCCATAGATATTATGATTGGTGGTGTCGGAAACAATCTTGAAGAACCTGCTGAATTGCGTGCTAATCAATTTATTGTTATTGACTCGGTGGCTTGTTGGCCTATTTCTTCTGCTATCAATCTTCGCATCGGCACAACTCGATACTTTCAAGACCCATCTGGAATACCCAGCGCAGGTATGACTGGTGCGGCTATGCCGTATCTACCCTCGGATGCTACTCAACAATTCATAGGTCATTACGATATTTTGATACCTCCTATCTACGTTTTGCCCGGTCAAGCGTGGGGTATTGAATACACGGCTACTGAAACCCTTAATGCTGGCTCACCAGTTCCTACTTTAGACTCTGAAATTGCGACGGCTTATGTTCGTTATTTACTTATTGATGGTGCCGATATGTTAGTTGCTATGAAACTTTTAGAATCCAACATACCAGTTTCTGCCGAAACTATTCAATGGTATAAAAGAAATCTTATACGCCACAGTCTCATGGCTGATGTTGCTTCTGAAGAATCACTCTCAGAAGTTTTACAAGACATGGAAAGGAGGCTAATTTAATGGGTATCCGAGTTCAAAATTACGAATGGACTCTTCGTGGAAAAGGAACTTATGTCGCCACAGATTATCCGCAAGCCCACATTCAAAACTCAATTTTCATCGGTGATTTTGGCAATCGTATTGAAATCCCTCCTTGTGTTCGAGAAACTGAGTTTGTTGTTATTCATCAGTTTGGTTGCACTGAAGGTGTTTTGGCTAAACCCAGTGTTACAGCCAACCGTCTTTTGTCATGGAAACCCAACGGTTTTATGCAAATCGTGATTAACACCACAGGATATTACCAAGACCCTCAAAATACGTTTTCTGGAGGAATCTCTGGCACAGCAGCACCTTATCCGTGGACTGTCACCGATGTTCCACCCCACTACGAACTTTTACCTCCAATTTACATTTTACCTGAGCAAACATGGGACTTTCGATTCACCATGCTTAATGACCTTCGTGATTACTGCGCTACGGCAGGTATAACTGAAATCCCTGAATCTACAATTTTGGCTCAATGTTTTGTTCAATACCATTTGTTTGACGGACCCGATGCTTTAATTTGTCATCAATTACTTGAAATGGGTATTCCAATTACAGTTGATAACGTTGAGTGGTATAAAAGAATCTTACTGCGTAGTAGAGGTCTTGATACTCAAACATGGGAATACTATCTATCAGCCATGCAAGCCTACCGAGAAAGAGATGAATACCACGAAAAATACGGTTCACGCACCCGAAAAGGATAACCACCACTACGGGGGGAATCTTTAAGTAGTCGGAGCATCCATGAAACTGTATGAGTTACTCTGGTTCTTACGGCGAAAACATTCGTGACAGAAAGCGACCTTATCGCAAGCAAGCCCTTCAAACGGGTTATTCTCAAAAAGGAGCCGCCGTTAATAGCACTCCACAGCCAGTTCACACTTACTCAACGGCTACGGTTCAACAAACTGAAGCCATCCGACCCGGTGTGGACCCACACACTTTTAATAGACCAGTTCGACCAGCCGTAGAAGCCATCGAAGGAGGTATGCCGATTGCATCGGCTTTCTTTCCGTGGCACACAGTATCTAAGCCAGAGTCTGCGAACCTTATTCAGCGTCAAAAAGTTAATTTGACCACGACTACAATTGCTAATGGTGCTTATCTGGATGCCGTCGTCATCAATGTTTCTAACAACGTCTCAGGAACTGATTCATGGACTGGTGGTGCGCCTGTTTCTACCGCTTTCACAGGCACAGCCCCTGCTCCGAGACTTCCACAACAAGTCGGAACGATTACTTCCACGCCCGGTGCGCCCAGCAATACTGGTCAAGCCAACCGTCGGAATGTCAGCACAAATCCAGTTACCAGTCGGGCAGGTGGCACAACCTTTGCACCTTCGGTGGCTAACATTACTTCAGGTTCTAATCAATTCATTTATCGAGTCTCTTCTTTCGGTCATGCCGAAAGCACAGGTGCTGCTGCTGGTGTTACTTACCAAATCTGGATTGATGGAAAGTTGTTTATGGAATGGCCTGATTTCCAATGGTCTCCTACAATTCCACAGCGAGACCAATGGTTCTTTGAAAATCCATTAGTTGTAGAACAGCAAATTGTCTATCGTGTTATCAACGAAACTGGTGGAGCCATCAATACTGGTGTAGCCGAGGCTATCTTCTCAGGCTGGGTTGAAAACCGTGACTACTACAACGATGTAGGATACGACCAACTCAAGTCTTGAGGTGAATAAAACATGGCATCAATATACTCTGGTTCAGACGCTGGAAAGTCCGGTCTGGAAATGGTGGAACTTGATGGTAGCCCTGATGTTCGAGGAGTTACCAAAATCAAAGTTTCTAATACCACGCTCACGGATGATGGCAACGGCGAAGTTACGCTGACTACTGGTGGAGGTGGCGGTGGCGGTATGACCTCATGGACTTTGAGAGGTAATTCTGGCTCTAATCAAACCATTACTGATGCTGACAACGTGACATTTTCAGGAAGTGGAGGTCTTGCTACTGTGGCTTCAGCCGTAGATACCTTAACAGTTCAAACCACAGGAGTTCTTGAAGATTTGAATACGCTGGGTGCGCCTACTGCCGACGGAGAGTTTATTGTCGCCACAGGTGCAGGTGCTTTTGCTTATGAAACTGGTGCTACTGTCAGAACCAGTCTCGGACTCGGCACAATGGCTACACAGAATGCTAACGCCGTATCA
>Ga0209193_1000645_pt1 | contig 21317 bp, 15 predicted proteins | sample COGITO_mtgs_1003_FD_185515 | JGI IMG/M metagenome (GOLD analysis project Ga0209193, IMG submission 185515) | Pelagic marine microbial communities from North Sea - COGITO_mtgs_100330 (SPAdes) (version 2) | ecosystem: Environmental > Aquatic > Marine > Epipelagic ...
TTTTAGTTTAAGTTTAAGTAGTTGAGTTTAAGTTTAAGTTTTTAACGTTTTATCTCGCGTCACCGAAGTTTTGATTTAAAGTAATATCTGTACCCATGTAATCTTGTACGGTTCTAAAACCAATGTAGCTTCTTGCAGAATCTGCATATTCATAATTTCTAGAACTAACCTCTAAAAAGTAAGCAACATCTTTCCAAGAACCACCACGAGTCACTTTGCGTAGGTTTGTTGGGTCATTTACAAGAGGGTTCATTGTTGAATTATAATCATAAGAAGCAGCCTCATACGAACTATCTACCCACTCGGCTACATTACCTGCCATATTAAACAAGTTATAATCATTCGGCTCATATGAATTGGCCTCTACGGTGTACAAAGCTTGATCTGCAGCATAGTCTCCACGAAGGGGTTTAAAGTTTGCTAAAAAGCAACCTCTGTCATTTTTCGTGTAAGGTCCTCCCCATGGAAAATCTCCTCCTTGGATACCACCACGAGCAGCATACTCCCACTCTGCTTCACTAGGAAGACGGAATGAATTTACAAATTCACGATCTCTTTTTTTCTGGTTTGAATTTTTATACAAGGTTCTCCAAGCGGCGAATGCCTTAGCTTGTTTCCAAGTTACCCCAACCACAGGATAGTCTCCATAGGCCTGGTGCCAGAAGTAATCATTGTGCATCGGCTCGTTGTAGGAATAGTTGAAGTCTCTAATCCAAACTGTTGTATCTGGATATATGTTAAGACTTTCTTTTTTGATAAAATCTTTTCTTTTGCTTGTCTTATCTTGTGCAGCGGCTCCAATATCCATGTAAGAATACTGAAAATTAAGTTTAGAAACATCTAGTGTGCGCTGCCCGTTGTAAGATTCTTCCATTGGCAGATACATACTATCCATTACCTCTACATAATACTCATCAGGGTATTCGGCAGTATCCCAAATTAAATCTATGTTGTTGTTGATTTTTCTACCCTCGTAGAAATCATCTCCCATTCCATAGTAATTATCTTCCATGTACTGATCATAAGGTGTTTTCTCTTCGTCTTCGTTGTCAAGAAATGCAAAATCTCCAATACCGGCTTCTCCATCTCCTGGAGTTTCTCCTAATTCATCTGCTAGAATAGCCAATCTTAAACGCACTGTTGAATCTCTAACCCATTCTACAAATTGACGGTATTCTGAGTTGGTGATTTCTGTTTCATCCATATAAAATGACCGAACAGTAACAGTTTTTGTAGGGGCGTCATTAACGGACACAAAATCGTCTCCAGATTTACCCATAACAAAGGCGCCACCTGGGATAAGAGTCATTCCATAGGGTTTCTCTGGGAGCCATTTTTTACCTTTTACTCCAACAAGTTCCCCTCTGTCTCCAGAGTTACAACTGGACATTAAGGCAACAATCGCAGCCAATGCAATAAACTTTTTCATAGGTACTGGGTTAAATTCTAATTTCAAGTGTGTAAACCTATCGATATATTTTAAAAAAAACAACAAATTTCTTAAAAAACACTTGTTAAAAATTATTCAATTTTAATTGGTCAAACTTCGTTCTTTCGGCGGGCTTTTAGCCACCTTTCAGGTATTTCCTGATTTGTTGCACCCAAATATTCGCCATAGGTGCATGGTAATAACGTTGATGATTTCAATTTATTATCAATATTTGAAATAAAAGGTAATTCTATCCACCATCTTCCAGTCTTGTTACTTTTTTTAAATATTAAAACCTCATCATCAATAGGCACCTTGTAGGTTGTATAGTGCTTTAGGTCCATAAAATCCTCATCAGAAACCCTAAAATTTACTCCCTCAATAAAGTACCACAATACTTGAGCCAGTAGCATCGCTCCAGATCTAGAAGTAGTGAAGTCTGTAATTTCAAATAACGAAAAAGAAGATACTTTACTACTTATTCCTGCATACCTAGAAATAGCACAAATTTCTCTGCCATCAAAGCCATTTGGATTCTCTTTGTTATAACTCCCTAATTCTGCGCTTTTTATTGAAGAAATATCCATGGTAACTAAATCTGCATTTCTAAAGATAGGCTCTACATCTTTAATATCTGCGGTAACTGCTCCTAATCTGTGGGCATCAAAATAGAGCGCCTCCATCAGTGCAATTTCTTGTGGAGGATTGAAAAATGATTGATACCCCAGCACACTGTAGTTAAATAGGTTGTATGGTTTGTCTACAATAATTTTTCCAACATAAGATTTGTTGGTAATTGCCGCATCTGCATCTCCCAAATCAAAACGGGTATCGATGTTAACCATATTTATCATAGAGCAAACACCATCATAGGCTCGGTATTGAGCATACAAGGCGTCTTGGCTACCTCCTAAAATAATTGGAATAATGTTTTTTTTAATAAGCGAGGCAGTAACTGCTTTAACAGCAAAATAAGAATCTTCTACACTTGCTCCTTTTTCTATATCTCCAAGATCTGCAATAGTGTGTTTCCAGTTTCCAGGATACAGCCCGTAGAGGGACATTCTAATAGTGTCAAATTGTACATCAAGGCCCATGTAATCTATGTCACGCCTGTTTTCTTTACACCCAAAAATAGCAAACTTAACATCTTCTAAATCTGGCAACTCTCCCTTGATAGTGTGCACTAACAACTGTTTTCCTATAGTGCCAGCAGGCAATACCTCGCGGTGAGCGATAACAGGCTTCGAGACTGGGGTAAGAAATTCTATCAAAAGATGTAACTATTATAGTATTTGGTTATTTTTTCTTTGCAGGCGCTTTTTTCTTTGCAGGCGCTTTTTTCTTCGCAGCGGCTTTTTTCTTCTTGTTCTTAGGAGCGTTTTTCTCTAAAATAGCTTGCGCATCCTTCAAGGTCATTTTTTCTGCCTTTGTTGTTTTTGGCAACTCAATTTTTGTTTTTCCTTTTAAAAGATTAAAGCGTCCCCATCTAGCTTTCTCTAGACGAATCCCTTCTTCTTCCCAGTTATGAATAAGCTTGTCAATCTCTTTTTGCTTTTTTGTTTCTATTAATTCAATAATATCTGCATCGCTTAGGGTATCAAAGTCATACTTTTTATTGACATTAATAAACATGTTGTTCCATTTAATAAAAGGACCGAAACGACCCGTTCCTTTTTGTACTGGCAAGTCTTCATATATATACACAGGAGCATCTGCTTTTTTCTTTTCTTCAATTAGCTCAATTGCATAAGACATGTCTACATCAAGAGGGTCTATTCCTTTTGGCAGAGAAACAAACATTTTTCCAAACCTTACGTAGGGTCCAAAACGACCGTTATTAACATCTACCTGCTCACCCTCATAGGTGCCCAAGTCTTTGGGAAGCTTAAATAAATCCATTACCTGGTCAAAGGTTACCAAATGCAACTGCTGGTCTGGACGCAGGCTTGCAAATTTTTTCTCATCATCATCTGGAGCGCCAATTTGAGCCATTGGCCCGAATTTTCCTAGACGCACCAAAACAGTTCTGCCACTTTCTGGGTCTTTTCCTAAAATCCGTTCTCCACTTTCTCTTTCTGCATTTTCTTTAACATCCTCAACCGTTGGGTGAAACTTTCCGTAAAACTCTTTTAGCATATGCTTCCAGTTCTCTTTACCATCTGCAATGTCATCAAAATCTTGTTCTACTTTTGCTGTAAAATTAAAATCTAATACAGAGGAGAAGTGCTCCACTAAAAAGTCATTTACGATCATCCCAATATCTGTAGGCACTAATTTTCCTTTATCACTCCCTATGGTCTCAAGAAGTGTGTTGTCTTTTAAAATTTGGTTTTCTAGTGTGAGTTGAAGGTATTTTCTTTCTACGCCTTCTACGGTTCCTTTTTCAACATATTTTCTACTAATTATGGTAGAAATAGTTGGCGCATATGTAGAAGGTCTTCCAATACCCAGCTCTTCTAATTGTTTTACCAAAGAAGCCTCCGTAAAACGGTATGGCGGTCTTGTAAAACGCTCTGTGGCAGTAATATAATTTGCGCCTAACACGTCTGCTTTCATTAATTTTGGAAGCATTCCTTCCTGTTCCTGTTCGTCATTATCAATGCCTTCAAGGTATACTTTCAAAAATCCATCAAACTTGATCATCTCTCCGTTTGCGGTAAACTGCTCTTTCACCCCTTGAGATGATGTTATCGCAATTTTCACATTGGTACGCTCTAGTTGCGCATCACTCATCTGTGAGGCCAGGGTACGTTTCCATATTAAATCATACAATCGTGTTTGATCATAGTCTCCCTCAATGCTATGACGAGACATTTGTGTAGGTCTAATTGCCTCATGAGCCTCTTGTGCTCCTTTAGACTTGCCTTTATATTTTCTAGGATGGCTGTAAGCCTCCCCAAAGCTTTTAGTGATTTCTTTTGCCGCATCCTGCTGCGCATCATTTGATAGATTTACACTATCTGTTCTCATGTAGGTAATTAAACCTGCCTCGTATAAACGCTGTGCAATGGTCATTGTTTTTCCAACAGAGAAATACAATTTTCTTGCTGCTTCTTGTTGCAAAGTTGAGGTTGTAAAGGGTGCCGCTGGAGATTTTTTTGCAGGTTTTTTTATTAAATCTGCAACACTGTAACTGGCATCAATATTTTTTTCTAGAAATGCACGAGCTGCTGCTTGGGTCTGAAAATTCTTTGGCAACTTGGCCTTAAAACTGTTGCCTTGGGCAGTTACAAACTCTGCATCTATTCTATAACTTGCAACAGGATTGAACGCTTCTATTTCACGCTCACGCTCCACAATAAGACGCACTGCAACACTTTGCACACGCCCGGCAGAGAGCCCACCTTTAACCTTACGCCACAACACTGGAGACAGCTCATAACCAACGAGCCTGTCTAGAATTCTTCTAGCCTGTTGGGCATTCACTAAATTATAATCTATTTGTCTTGGGTTTTCAATGGCTTTTAAAATAGCAGTCTTGGTAATTTCATGAAACACAATACGTTTTGTGTTTTCCTTTTTTAGGTCTAGCTCTTCGGCAAGGTGCCATGCAATTGCCTCTCCTTCACGATCCTCATCACTTGCTAGCCAAACCATTTCTGCTTTTTTAGCCTCTTTTTTTAAATCTGCAACTAGTTTTTTCTTATCACTAGAGACTATATATTTTGGCGTAAAATCACCATCAACATCAACACCAAGTTCCTTAGAAGGAAGATCTGCTATGTGTCCAAAACTTGATTGTACCTTAAAGTCTTTTCCTAAAAATTTCTCTATAGTTTTTGCCTTTGCAGGTGACTCTACAATTACTAAATTTTTTGCCATTGTATAATTATATGTGGGCTACAAAAGTATGTGAATTTTTTTTAAAGAAAATTTTCAGCTCACATTTTTAAAATTATTTATTTAGTTTCCTTGAAATATTTGAACAAATAATAAGAGAAATCTAAACTTATATAAAGGGACAAAACAATAAAAAAACATGCACTAAAACTCCCTTAAAACACCTCTAGGTAATTTGCACTACAAGGTTATAATTTTTGCTTTATGATTGGTTTATATGATTATTAGACATTTTATATAGCAAAAGAAATCTGCCATAATGTCATAAACGATACGTTTTCTTTATCTTTGCATACTAATTGAAATAAATTTTCAAAAGAGAGTATCTAGTATATGGAAAAAACGATTGATGAAAATATGCAAGGCAATGCCCTTGATGTCACTCCTAAAAACAACAATACAAAGAAATTGTTCATAGAGAGTTATGGCTGCGCCATGAATTTTAGTGACAGCGAGGTGGTGGCTTCCATTTTAAGTAAGCAAGGATACAATACCACTCAAATACTAGAAGAAGCAGATTTGGTGTTAGTAAACACCTGTTCTATTAGAGATAAGGCCGAACAAACTGTTCGCAAGCGATTAGAGAAATACAACGCCGTAAAGAGAGATCACAACCCAAAAATGAAAGTTGGTGTTTTGGGCTGTATGGCAGAGCGCTTGAAAGAAAAATTTCTAGACCAGGAGAAAATAGTAGACATGGTGGTTGGCCCTGATGCTTATAAAGACATACCTAACCTTCTGGCAGAAGTAGAAGATGGAAAAGATGCTGTAAATGTAATTCTATCTAAAGAAGAAACCTATGGAGATATTTCTCCGGTAAGATTAAACAGTAACGGTATCAATGCCCTGGTGAGTATCACCAGAGGATGTGATAATATGTGCACCTTTTGTGTGGTGCCTTTTACCCGCGGGAGAGAACGAAGCCGTGACCCTAGAAGCATTTTAGAAGAAATTAATGAGCTGTCTGTAAAAGGCTATAAAGAAATTACCTTATTAGGGCAAAATGTGGACAGCTATCTTTGGTATGGTGGAGGGCTAAAAAAAGAGTTTAAAAACGCGACAGAAATGCAAAAGGCTACAGCCATTTCATTTTCTCAACTACTAGATCAAGTAGCCACCGCACAGCCCCATATGAGAGTTCGCTTCTCTACCTCAAACCCACAAGACATGACCCAGGATGTGTTTGTAGTTATGGCAAAACACAAAAATATTTGCAATCATGTACACTTGCCAGTGCAAAGCGGTAGTGATCGTATTTTAAAAGAAATGAACCGCCAGCATACCGTAGCGCAGTATATTACACTGGTAGAAAAGCTTAAAGAAATACTGCCAGATTGCAGTATTTCTCAAGATTTAATTACTGGTTTCCCCTCAGAAACAGAAGCAGACCATCAAGACACATTGGCCCTAATGCAACAAGTAAAGTTTGCTTTTGGATACATGTACAAATACTCTGAAAGACCAGGGACGATGGCCGCTAGAAAGTTTGAAGATGACATCCCAGAGGCCACTAAAAAAAGAAGACTGACAGAAATAGTTGAGGCCCAGCGTGCCCACGGAGCTTACAGAACCCAAGAGTTTGTTGGCAAGACCACCGAGGTGCTCATTGAGCGTTCTTCTAAGAAAAACCAAGACCAATGGAGTGGTAGAAACCAGCAAAGTATTGTTGTGGTGTTTCCAAAAGAGACCTACCAACCTGGAGATTTTGTAAATGTAAAAATTATACGCTGCACAAGTGCTACACTAATTGGCCAGGCAGTTGGTTTGAGTAAAGCATAAGGACAGAAAAAATTAAAACCTATGGAAAGTGTACAAGCAACAAAGCAACGATTTGGAATTATAGGAAATGATCCTAAACTAAATCGTGCCATAGAAAAAGCAATTCAAGTTTCGCCCACAGATATTTCAGTACTAGTTACCGGAGAAAGTGGTGTTGGAAAAGAAAGCGTGCCTAAAATTATACATGCGCTGTCTCACAGAAAACACGGAAAATACATTGCCGTGAACTGCGGCGCCATACCAGAGGGAACCATCGATAGTGAACTCTTTGGACATGAAAAAGGAGCCTTTACAGGAGCCTCTGCAACCCGTAGCGGTTATTTTGAGGTGGCAGATGGCGGAACTATTTTTTTAGATGAAGTTGGAGAATTGCCTCTGCCTACCCAGGTAAGACTATTAAGGGTATTAGAAAATGGGGAGTTTTTAAAGGTTGGGTCTTCCAAAATACAAAAAACAGATGTACGCATTGTAGCGGCCACCAACGTAAAAATAGTTGAAGCTATTGAAAAAGGAAATTTTAGAGAAGATTTATTTTACCGTCTCAGTACGGTAGATATTAACCTGCCTCCACTTCGTGAGCGGTCTGAGGATATTCATTTATTGTTTCGGAAATTTGCTAGTGATTTTGCTCAAAAATATAAAATGCCTACCGTGCGCCTTGACCAGAGCGCTATAGATTTGTTATTGAAATATCGCTGGAGCGGAAACATAAGACAGCTGAGAAATGTGGCAGAACAAATATCTGTGCTAGAGCAACAGCGAGAGATTAACGCGGCTACTTTAAGCCAGTACTTGCCAAACATGTCTAGCAATTTGCCTGCGGTTATTAGCACAAAAAAAGCAGAAGGAGATTTCTCTAATGAGAGAGAAATACTTTACAAGGTTTTATTTGATATGCAACGAGATGTAAACGATCTTAAAAAGCTTACCATGGAACTCATGAAAACTGGAAATGCAAATAAAGTACAAGAAGAAAACTCCTCTCTTATAAAGAAGATATATAGCCAAGAGCAAAACAATGAAGCGGTGCTTGCAGCCATTGTTGAAGACGAGCCAAACGACAACCCTATGGCTAACAAAGTAGAAGTTCTTGACATGCCAAATAGTGAGGCTGAGCTTAGAAAAGGAAATTATGATTTTGTAGAAGATGTCAAAGAAGAAGAAAGTTTGTCTTTGCAAGAAAAAGAACTAGAGCTGATAAAAAAATCGCTAGAAAAATATGATGGTAAACGCAAAGATGCTGCAGATGAACTTGGCATCTCTGAACGTACATTATATCGTAAAATCAAACAATATGATTTGTAATGTAAAATAGTATCTTTGAATACCTAAGACACAAATCTTGCTTTTGTAGTAACAACCACCATATGTTAAAAAAAGGAATCTCATTTTTTATTTTTTTAATCCTTAGCACTGCTATAACAGGATGTGGTATCTATTCTTTTACAGGAGCAGATATTGATTACAGCAAGACCAAATCATTTCAAGTCAATTACTTTCAAAACAACGCTGCAATTGTGGAGCCTGGTATGGCAAGAGAGTTTACCCAGCAGCTTCAAGACCTGCTGCTAAACCAAACTAGCCTAGATCTTGTTAACAGTGGTGGAGATCTTACCTATGAAGGCGAAATTACAGAGTATTACATCGCACCCATCACAGCAACCTCACAAAACACTGCTGCACAAAACAGGTTAACCATAAGTATTAATGTGCGCTTTTTTAATAAAAACAGTGAAGAAAAAGGCTTTGAACAACGCTTTTCATTTTACAAAGATTACACCGGGCAAAGCTTGTTGACAGGCTCTGAACTAGATGATGCTTTAAATGAAATTTTTGAGCGTATCACTCAAGATATATTTAATAAATCACTCGCAAACTGGTAATATTTTGAACACACAAAACTATACCTTTTTACTAGCAGACCCCCAGCAAATAACAAAGCAGGCACTGCCTGATTTAGTTGAAGTTATTGACACCTATCCCTACTTCCAAAGCGCGAGAGCATTATGGCTAAAGGGTTTAAAAAACCAAGAGAGTTTTAGATACAACGACGCCCTGAAACTTACAGCGGCGCATACCACCAATAGAGACATATTATTTGAGTTTATTACCTCAGAGACCTTTGAGCAGGATCACATTTCATTGCAAATTTTAAGCAACGACCAGGCCATTGGCCAGTATGATATTGAAATTGGCGAGGATCTCTCTCAAACCATTGATACAGAACAAAAGCAAGAACAGAAACAGGCCCTAGAAGATGCAGAGGCGGTTTTAGATCCAAACTTATTTGAAAAGAAAATAGCAGACATAGAACAAATGATTGCTGTATCCCAGGAGTTTTCAAACAAAGAAGATGTTTCAAACAACACAAATGGTAAGGAGTCTGCCTCAAGCCAGCTAGGAATTGACACTCCGCTTGCCTTTTCAAAAAAAGACAGGCATTCTTTTTCTCAGTGGCTTCAATTAACTACTGCCACCCCTATTGTACGAGAAGAAATAAAAGAGCAAAAGCTCTCACGCGCAACAAAAGAAAAAGAGCACAAGAATGATTTGATTGAAAAATTCATCAATGAAAAGCCGAAAATTAAATCATTAAAAAATAGCCCTCAACAACAAAACACAACACAAGAAGACTCAAAGCCCTCAAACTCCTTGATGACAGAGACTTTGGCTAAAGTATATCTGCAGCAAAAAAACTATAAAAAGGCAATTCAAGCTTATAAAATATTAATTTTGAAAAATCCCGAAAAAAGTGGTTTCTTTGCAGACCAAATTAGAGCAGTAGAAAAACTGATAAACACAGAAGCATCATGAGTACCTTTACAATATTTTTAATTTTAATTATTTTCGTAGCATTTTTGCTAATAGTAGTAATAATGGTTCAAAACCCAAAAGGTGGCGGATTATCTTCTTCTTTTGGAGGTGGAGGATCCACACAAATGGGTGGTGTACAAAAAACCACAGATTTTTTGGACAAGTCTACATGGACCCTTGGAGGTTTATTACTTGTGTTAATTTTACTATCAAGCATTCCTCTTGTAGGGAGCATTGAAACACAACAATCAAGTATTCAAGACACAGAGGTGATACAAACCGCGTTACCAACACCGGATAACGCTCCTGTAGATACGCCATAAATAACACCATAACACTTTAAAAAAATGCCAGCTTGTCACTAAGCTGGCATTTTTTATTTTTATAGCTATAAAATTGTCAGTTTTAAGGTGTTGGCATACTTTCTGCCAATAGATAGGTATAATAAAAATAACGTCTAATACAATTTTTGCTTTTGCAGAAATTAAAAACTAATATAATAATGGGATTAAAAATTCAACCTCTTTCAGATAGAGTCGTGGTAACACCTCAAGCGGCAGAAACAAAAACAGCCTCTGGATTATACATACCAGATAGCGCTAAAGAAAAACCTCAACAAGGCACCATTGCTGCTGTAGGAAATGGTAAAAAAGACCACAAGATGACCGTAAAAGTTGGTGATACTGTACTGTATGGTAAATATGCTGGCACAGAGTTAAAACTAGATGGCAAAGAATACTTAATTATGCGCGAGGAAGACATCCTTGCAATCATCTAAATAAAAGATTAACAATTAGTAACTACTATAAGCCCCACAGGTAAGGGGTTATAAAATTAAAATAACATGGCAAAAGATATAATATTTGACTTAGATGCTCGTAATGGCATTAAGCGTGGTGTAGATGCATTGGCAAATGCAGTAAAGGTAACATTGGGTCCTAAGGGGCGTAATGTAATTATTGGTAAATCATTTGGGGCTCCAGTTGTAACTAAAGATGGCGTTTCTGTGGCCAAAGAAATTGAATTAGATGACCCCTTAGAGAACATGGGTGCTCAAATGGTAAAAGAAGTAGCAAGTAAAACCAACGATTTGGCTGGTGATGGAACTACAACAGCTACCGTTTTGGCTCAGGCTATTGTAAAAGAAGGACTCAAAAACGTTGCGGCAGGTGCCAACCCAATGGATTTAAAAAGAGGGATTGACAAGGCAGTAGAGGCTATTGTTACGGATCTTGAGAAACAAAGCACCAAAGTAGGAAATTCTAGCGAAATGATTAAACAAGTTGCTGCCATCTCTTCAAACAATGATGAGGCTATTGGTAGTTTAATTGCAACGGCTTTTGGAAAAGTTGGTAAAGAAGGTGTCATTACCGTTGAAGAGGCTAAAGGAACAGATACCTATGTAGATGTTGTGGAAGGAATGCAGTTTGATCGTGGTTTTTTATCTCCTTATTTTGTTACTAACAGTGAGAAAATGCAGACAGAACTGGAAAACCCAATGATTTTATTGTGTGATAAAAAGATCTCTTCTATGAAAGATTTAATGCCTGTCTTAGAGCCAGTTGCTCAACAAGGGAAGTCTTTACTTATCATTGCAGAAGATGTAGATGGAGAAGCCTTGGCTACCTTGGTAATCAATAAAATGCGCGGGTCTTTAAAGATTGCTGCGGTAAAAGCGCCTGGATTTGGTGACAGAAGAAAAGCAATGCTTGAAGATATTGCTATTTTAACTGGAGCAACAGTAATTAGTGAAGAGCGTGGTTTTACCTTAGAGAACACCACCATTGAAATGTTAGGAACTGCAGAAACAGTAACTATAGACAAAGACAATACAACCATTGTAAATGGAGCTGGAAAGAAAACAGATATCAAAACTCGTGTAGGACAAATTAAATCTCAAATTGAGACAACTACCAGTGATTACGATAAAGAAAAGCTTCAAGAACGCCTAGCAAAACTAGCGGGTGGTGTAGCGGTATTATATGTAGGTGCTGCCAGTGAGGTAGAAATGAAAGAAAAGAAAGACCGTGTAGATGATGCGCTTCACGCCACTAGAGCTGCTGTTGAAGAAGGTATTGTTGCCGGTGGTGGAGTTGCCCTGATACGCGCACAAAACACACTTGGGAAAATTACAACAACAAACCAAGACGAGAAAACAGGAGTACAAATTGTAGCTAAGGCTATAGAGGCGCCCTTGCGCACCATTGTAGAAAATGCTGGAGGCGAAGGAAGTGTTGTAATAAATAAAGTTTTAGAAGGAAAGAAAAACTACGGGTATGATGCAAAGTCTGAAACCTATGTTGATATGCTAAAGGCTGGTATTATAGATCCTAAAAAAGTAACTAGAATTGCACTAGAAAATGCAGCCTCTGTTGCTGGTATGATCTTAACTACAGAATGCGCTTTGGTTGACATTAAAGAAGACACCCCAGCAATGCCTCCTATGGGTGGTGGAATGCCTGGAATGATGTAACAATACGTTTTTCATAGATAAAAAACTCCTTACTGTTTGTAAGGAGTTTTTTTTTGCGCCATTTTGAAGGCGTATAGATTGCTGCTCAACATATTTCTAAGAAATATAAAGGCTAATTAAAAATGTAAATTAAGCCTTTTTCTGGTGAAGGCTTCCTACTTTTTGAGCAAAGAAAGCTAAATACGCAAAGCACAACACACAAATAATATAAGACTCGTGTATCCCTATGATATCAGCCAATTTTCCTTGAATGGGCGGAATAATAGCGCCACCTAAAATCATCATTACTAGAAATGCAGAACCCTGAGAAGTATATTTCCCTAACCCTTTTATACTTAAAGAAAATATAGAAGGCCACATAATAGAGCAAAACAAACCTCCGCTTAAAAAGGCATAAATTGCTATATGACCTGAAGTAAATAGCCCTACAAGCATAGCTGCCATACCTAATATACCAAATATTTTAAGTGTTCTTGCTGGCTTGTCTTTTCCGAGAAAGAAACCTATTATTTGCAACGCAACACATGCAGAAAATCCAAACAGATGAACTACTTCAAATTCTGCTAAGTAGATAGCCAATAGAATTACCCCAAAAGCAACATAAGGAACCACTATATAAAGTATTTTTTTTAATCCTTCGCCAGGATTAAACACTGCTATGGCACCAGCCCATCTACCAATCATTAAGCCTCCCCAATAAAGAGAAATATATGGAGCCACATCTGACTCTGTAAGGCTACCAAAAGCTTTGGTCATTAACAACTCTCCTAGATTACTTCCTATAGAAACCTCTACTCCAACATAGGTAAAAATAGCCAACATCCCAAGCACTAGTTGAGGATACTGCATGGCTCCCCAGCCCTTAGGATTTGACTTAGCCATTTTATTGGCCCCTAATAAACCTCCTACAATAGCCAAAAGGCCGATAGCTGAAAGAATTAAAATTAAATGATCTGCTTTGGCGTCTAACTTGGCCCCTGGAGCCAACCCTGAATATTGTCTAAACACAAAAAAGAAAACAACAATTAGTAGTACTGTAATTGCAATTAGAGTGTTTAATGCCTTTTTAGCACCTATAAAATTTGGGTCTGCTTTGGCATCTGGCAACTTATTAGAAAACTTAAATAAGGCCGCAGACAAAAGAAATAGAAGCCCCACTCCAACATAAAGAAATTGAACAGAGGATAGGGTAATACTTCCATTTGAAATAGACGCTGCTATATCTGCCTTAGCGGCAGTTCCAAACAACACGGCACCAACTATTAAAGGCCCAACAGTTGTACCTAAAGAATTAATACCTCCTGCAAGGTTTAATCTATGAGAGCCTGTTTCTGGATCACCTAAAGCTACCGCAAAAGGATTCGCAGCTGTCTGCTGCAATGAAAATCCTAGGGCTACAATGAACAATGCACCCAAAATAAAGGCGAAGGCAGACGAATCTCCTGGATCTGCGCCATTTACTGCTAATATCATGGCTCCAGCTCCTACGGCAGATAAAATCAACCCTTTTACAATTCCGCTTTTGAATCCCCATTTATTCATTATGTCTGTCTTTTTTAGACTAGACACCACAAATAACATAAGCGCTCCCATATAGTACGCACCATAAAAAGCAAAATCTATTAATTGGCTTTGAAACTGGTCTAAATTAAAATAGGTTTTACAAAACGGAATCAATACACCGTTTCCAGCAGCTATAAATCCCCAAAAGAAAAATACAGTTACAAGTGTTGCCAGTGCACCATTATAATTAGTGGCCTTGTCTGAGGACAGATTTTCTGAATTTTTAGAATCTTTCATTTGTATAATTAATTTGAGTTTCAAACATAAACAAAAAGGCAAAACATATATATCTGTTTTGCCTTTTTTTATCTTAAATGGGCAGCATGTTTTAAATGCTGCTTATTTAGTGTTTCACAGATACTAGTGTACCACTATTTTTTTAGTGAATACTTGGTTCCCTGATTTTAATTGTATGATATACAAACCGCTTGCTAGGCCTTGGGTAGAGATAGTCTGGGTTGCAGTTGTTGGGTTTAATGCTTTTTCACGCACTGTTTGCCCTAGTATGTTATAAAGGCTAACGTTTAGCTTCCCTAACTCTGGGTTTATGCCGGTTATGGTAATAAAGCTGTCTGAGTTTGCTTTGTATACATTTAAGGCCTCTATACCAAAAGCGTCACCATTAGAGAGCACACTGTTTGATTTAAATACTATAAAAAATCTATCCAAACCACTAAGATCACTTTGCGCTGTTAGCTCAAAATCCTGGTCTTTTAAAGAAGTAAGAGTCCCGTTTAAGGTATCTTCTAGATATACGTAGATATCTTGGGGAAGCTCCATATCTGCAATACTAATAGTAAAGGCCTGTCCTGCATTTTGTCTAATCTCTAGAGGCACTCTGGTATTTTGCAACTCATCTATGCCCATAGCGTTTATTTCAAATGCAAACTCTTGGCTCCCCTGCGGTAATCTTGTGCTTAACTTGGCTGATTGGTTAAAAGCACCTGCATCATATCCAGGATCAAGATCCAGAGAAAGTCCATCTCTAAAGTAGAACTTAGTTGCAGCCTTCTGCGTCTGTTCATTAAATAGTTTTAATTCTAGTTTATAGACAACAGGCTGAGGCCCTGCAACAAAATCTCCACTGCCGGTAGTGGTACGCATAGCAGTTGTAAAATCAAGGGGTGTATTTGCAGTGTTTAATGCTGCTATCCAAAATCCTTGACCAGGAGCGATAGAAAAAGCATCAGAAGTATTATTGTACGTAGTATAGCTAGAGCCATTCCAGCCATAAACACCTAGAAAACTACCGTCAATAACACCGCTATTAACATCCATAAAGTTGTTAACTGCTTCGGCAGCAGTATTTCCGTTAATGTATGATGGGAACGGGTTTGAAACCAAATTCCATCTTCTTCCAACACCGTTTAATCCGTTATTATTTATAACATTGATACTTTGAGAAGTAGTTTGCATAGCACCAGTGAAGGCTACTGCAGTTCCTGCTGCTCCTGGAGGCGGAGGAGATACTTCAACAGTTGCCATAGAATATCCTTGGCCAGTGGTAAAGCTTCCTGATGGCGAGGCAGTTTCATACCTTATCCAATCGCCTATTGCATTGTCATACTGGCTAAAGGCGTAATCACTTCCAAGCACCTCAATATTAGCTCCATTTGCAGTTATAAAATCTGCAATGGTCATAACAGTGGGTGATCCTACTAAATCCCAACCACCACCAAAGCCGTCGTTATAAGAATTAACAAATCTATTATATGTGATATCTCCAGTGGCTGTACCTGTTACAATTAAAGATGAGAAATCATCTGCAGTAGAGTTTAGGGTAACTGTGCCATCATTTGTGAAATCTCCAGATACGGTTAAAGAAGAGGTCTCGTCTATGGAAAGGGTGTTGCCAGAGGCTACCGTCACTGATTGAGCTGCAGCATCTGTGCTTGCTATAGCAGGCTCATTGGTAAAGGTGCCATCTACAATAACAATATCACTACTAGTAGGAACAACTCCTGTGCTCCAGTTTGTTGCAGTTGCCCAATCGCTATTTGTGGTTCCTGTCCATGTAACAGCCGAGAAAGGAATATTTGTTTCATTGTATCTTCCAGGAGAAAAATCAACTGGATTACTAGTTATTTGGGAATGTTTCTTAAAATCTCCTGTTATATCCAAATCTCTACCAAGGGATTGGTTGTCTCCACCTTCACTACCATAAGAGTAAGAAGTTACAATCGCAGATGAGGCATCTAATAATATTATGGTATCTCCACCATTATTAAGGCCTAAAAACCCAACAGAGGCAACCTGGCTCAAACAAGGAATATTCGTTGGTGTACCACCACCAAACACTACAATCACCTCACCGGCAGGTATTACAGATCCTGATGTAAATGTGTGTCTTAAACCCGATGAATCATTAATCATATACCCAGAAATATCTATATCACTAAGGGTATTGTTATAAATTTCTATAAATTCATCCTCTGAGGTGTTGATTGTACCATCTCCATTTGCATCTCCGCTAACACCATCAGGATCTGCTAAAAATTCGTTTATAATTAAAGGGGGGAGTTCATTATCTTCATTAGTCACAGTTGTAGTTTCAGATATACCAGCATAGGCAACATCAGAGAGTGCATCATCAACGGAAACTGTAATAGTTACGTTTATATCACCATCTACATCGCTATCATCTAAACCTGTAATTGTGATTGTTTGAGGCGTATCCCAATTTGCAGCTATAAAAGTTAATTGAGACAAATCAAAGGAAACCTCACCAGGATAATCGCTAGAAACATCTAATACCACATCACTTGTTGGAGCTGTGTCTAAAACAGCTGTAAAAGTTGCCGTTGTACCGTCTTCACTAGTATTGCCTGAAACTGCACCTAAGGTTATTCCTGGAGGAACAGAGCCTGAAAAAGCTGTCCACTCTATATCATCAACTATTACTTGCTTTGCTGTAGTATTGCGTAACTCTATAATGACATCTCCGGGTTGGTTTATTCCAGATACCATAAATATTTGTTCATCATAATTGTCAAAGGGAGTTGAAGTACCCTGAGACACTCCATTTACGAACAATTCTACTTGCCTATTACCTCCCCCAGTAAAACCTTTATAGAGTTTTACTGAAAAATCTCCAATTCCTCCTGAAATAGTGCTTGAAGTGACTTTACTACCATCTGAAACTCTCCGTAACATCAAACCCGGAACGGTAACACCTGCAGTATTAGCTTCATCTCTAGAAGCTATATATGTCCAAGTTATTCCATCATTTCCTAAAAAATTACTATTAGAATATGAGGTACCAGCTGTGCAGTTGGAAAAATCCTCGAGGCCTTGCCCAAACCCTATTTGGGTAAAACAAATAAGTGCTACAACACTGAAAATAGTTTTAAAATTAATTGAATGTAAGTTTGTTTTGTTAAAATTAGTGAGAGTCCTCATAGCAGCTATTTAGAAATAATGTTGTTTAATTTACAAGAACATAAAAATAAAAAAAATACCTCGTATTAAAAACTAATTAGCTATACAATACAAGCGGCTTTCGAACAAATAGCTAACAATGTGGAGAAAAAAATTAATAAGTAAGCTAGTTTTTAAATAGCAAGGTGAATGAGTGGTAGTTTGAGGTAGAAAAACAAAAAAAGTATCTACAGTATTATGGTTAGATTTTTATATATTTTCTTTTAAGCGTTTTAATATCTTTTAGATAGTGAAATAGCCAAATCCTGTATTGTTTATAGAAAATACATTTATAAATCAAGGTTACAAATATTTTCAAACCTAGATATTTTTTTATTATGTAGTGCTTTATTCTAGTTGTTTTTGGCTTTGCAAACTGGCTTTTAAATATATTTAAGTAGGCAGATGTTTTTTTGTTTTTGTGATACTCTAAACTATCTATCTTATTAAAAACATCATAGCAAGTTGCCAAAAAACAGTTTGCTGGATGCATTAACTTGGATAGTGTACTAATTGCATTTTTTGCAGCGGTTTTTTTGGAGAGTAAAAAAACATCATAGGCATTCCTTAAACTAATAGTTTTGTAGTAAAATCCATCGTCGTTTATTTGGTAGGCAAGTATCGATACATTTAATTTGTCAGAAAAGCTTAATAGCGAGATACCATTTACAATTTGGATGTTTTTTTTAATAAAGTCATAGCTAAAAACATCACGATACTCCTCCACTAAAAGGACGTTGTGAATTTCTATTGCTGCAATTTTATCCTCTTTGACAAGTCTAGGGTAATGCTTACTCCATGGAGAGAAAAACTCATTTTTTTCTACTGTTTTACAATACCCCCACTCCTTTAAAACCTGTATTGCTTTTGGGTAGTCTTGGCTAGAAAAAAGAAAATCTATATCACCAACCATTCGCTCTGTAATATCATTGTAAAGACCAGCCAATAAATTTGCGGTTCCTTTAATAAATATTGGAGTTATGTTGTGAGATAGTAAAAATGTGTTCAGCTCTTTTGCCTGAGAGATAATTTGGGTGTTTCTGTCTCGATTGGTATTGGCCACGTGCTCCATAAAATTAAGCAGCTCCTGGGGCAAATAGGTTAAAAAACCCTCGCGTTTTAGGGCGCAATACATGGCCGGAAACACATAATGGCCTGTACTTACCTCAACCACAAACTCCCAGTCTATATCATTTTGTTTAAGGCGCGCTTCTATGATTTGTCTGTTTTTTTTCTCTTGAGAAATCGTCAAACACATGGCAACAAAATAAAAAACGTCTTTATAGCTCATCTCTAAAGAGTTTAGAAACCTGAGCGACCATCTCAGTGTTATTAGAATAAGTAAGCTTAAAACAATCTAAGGAGTCAAACCAATCTAAGAAAATAGCTGCATTTTCCTTTATTGGAGACAGCCAAGAATCTGGTACCAATTTTTGGAAAGCGGTTATTTTATCTATTTTTTCGCAAGACAAAGGAGCGTCTTTTATATACTTTATAAAAACAAGGCCTTTGCATGGTAAATGGCTAGAAAAATCACTGTTGTTTGGCTTTAAATACCTAACAATTTTTTGCGCCACCTTAAAATCATACTCTTTACTATCACTAAGCTCTGGATAGAAAGGAAGCAAGGTGTCTAGACTTGTTTTTTTAACTGAAATTGCAGCTGGAAAAGAGTATATTTCTTGACTTTGGGCAGCAACAGGCACAAAATCATCTGCAATACAATCAAAACCATGGGCCTGTAAAAGTGCTAGTGATGTGCTTTTGCCATTACCAGAATCACCTAAAAAAAGCATGGCGCTTTTTTTGTCTGAAACAGCAGATGCATGAAACACACCCAGCCACTTATCTTCTTGCCTTTTATGAATTTTTTGGATGAGCTGCATAGAGTATTTCCCTTGGAAATAGTGAAACTCATCAAATGGCCAACTACCAATTAGTTTATTATCTACTGCCAAAAAAATGCGTGCGTCTTGGGTAAAGGTTTTAAAACAAAAATCGTGCTTTTGACTTTCTATTTCTAGATGCTCAAACTTTGGATGAATCAAAAAACAAGACTCTTGACTATCAAAGCAAGCTTTAATTACAAGCTCGTTTATTTTATAAAATTTCTCTACAGAAAAATGATTAGGGACCACAACATCTTTCAAGCTTTCTGGCTTGTTAAGTAGCTTTGATGGACCTGGGTCTATAAAGCGTTTTTTAAGATCTAGTACAAAATCTGTGGTTTCTTTAATAGGCAAAGACAACTCTTGAGAGAGTTCTCTTGAAATATCCTCAAAGTCTATGCCCTTAGACAGCTTACTCACCAAAAGGGCTGTAGTGTTTTCTAGAACCAGATATTGGTTATCTCTAGAAGACCACAAGACTGTTTTATCATCTATTGGTTTTAGTAAAAAAATAGCTTGAATATTTAAATTAAATAATGTTAAAAATACAAAAAACCAAAGGTAAAACAATACATTGTTCTACCTCTGGTTTAGCGTTATATTAAAAACAAATCACTAATAATTAGTACTAATTTGTTTTTGTTTGTGCTATTTTTTATTTCTATCTATTCTTACACCTCTTATTCCATTGCCTCCACCAAAATTTGGGTCTGGTGGCCCAGAAACTGCTTGCGCCTTTTGAGGGTTTAGCATAATCATAGTTCCAAGGGCAGCAAAAGCTGCGTAAGAACCCATCTTTTTTAATGCATCTTTTCTAGTGATATCTTTTTTGTTGGTTTCTTTTTGTGACATAACTTTATTTTTAATTTCTCTCCAAGTATCTAGATACTTGGAGAGAATATTATAGGTTAATTATTTGACAATTATTTTTTTAACAGTTGTTTGATTCCCTGATCTTATCTGTACGATATACAAACCGCTTGCTAGGCCTTGGGTAGAGACTCTCTGGGTTGCAGTTGCTGAGCTTAATGCTTTTTCACGCACTGTTTGCCCTAGTATGTTGTAAAGGCTAACGTTTAGCTTCCCTAACTCTGGGCTAATGCCGGCTATGGTAACAAAGCTGTCTGTGTTTGCTTTATAAACATTTAAAGCGTTTATACCAAGTGTGTCACCATTAGAGAGCACACTGTTTGATTTAAATACTATAAAGAATCTATCTGACCCGCTTAGGTTGCTTTGCGCTACTAGCTCAAAATCTTGGTCTTTTAAAGAAGTAAGGGTGCCGTTTAAGGTATCTTCTAGATATACGTAGATGTCTTCAGGCAGCTCCATATCTGCAATACTTACCCTAAAGGCCTGTCCTGCATTTTGGCGTATCTCTAGAGGTACTCTAGTATTTTGCATAGCATCCATACCCATAGCATTTATACCAAAGGCTGTTTCTTGACTACCCTGAGGTAATCTTGTGCTTAGTGCCATAGATTGGTTAAACGCTGCCGCATCATATCCAGGATCAAGATCTAGAGAAAGTCCATCTCTGAAATAGAAATCAGTGGTTGCCTTTTCTGTCTCACCATTGTAAAGCTTTACCGCTACATTGTAAGTAAGAAGTTGAGGGCTTGAAACAAAATCTCCAGTTCCTGTGGTGGTACGCATAGCAGCTGTAAAATTAAGCGCTGTATCTGTAGTGTTTAATGCAGCTACCCAAAATCCTTGACCAGGAGCCATTGAAAAGGCGCCTGAAAGCTGATTGTAAATAGTGTATTCAGACCCATTCCAACCGTATACAGCTAAAAACTCACTATCAATAACAGCACTGTTTGCATCCATAAAGTTGTTAGTTCCTGCAGCAGTATTTCCTGATATGTAAGAAGGGAAAGGGTTTGAAACCAAGTTCCATCTTCTTCCAACACCGTTTAAACCGTTGTTATTGATAATGTTAATACTTTGATCTGCTGTTTGCATGGTACCTGTAAAGGCTACAGTACTACCACCGGTAGTTGCCATAGAGTATCCTTTTCCAGCTTCAAAGTTTCCGGTTTGTGAAGCTGTAGCATATCTCTCCCACTGCCCAGTTGCATTGTTAAACTGGCTAAAGGCGTAATCATCA
>Ga0209193_1000648_pt1 | contig 21217 bp, 27 predicted proteins | sample COGITO_mtgs_1003_FD_185515 | JGI IMG/M metagenome (GOLD analysis project Ga0209193, IMG submission 185515) | Pelagic marine microbial communities from North Sea - COGITO_mtgs_100330 (SPAdes) (version 2) | ecosystem: Environmental > Aquatic > Marine > Epipelagic ...
AACACAGGACACACAGCAAACAACCTGTCCAGCCTGATCAACAGTCAAATTGAGGACCAAGACATATTGTACATACACAACAACAGTAACAGCGGTTATTCCTCAGAATTTTCTCTGAGTGTAATATCCGGTGGAGCCAACGCTACCGTGTGGCAATGGGTCAACGCAGGTGGTATACTTTTGATACAGGACAGATATGTCACAGGTGCGAATGACATGTTGCAGGGCGAGTCAGCCACAATCACAAGAGACATTGATGGGGGAACTAACCTCGACACAGACTTCAGGACGGAACTGAACGACACATTATTGTACAACGGTGCGGCGGGCACACTGACCAACAACACCCTGGACCAGGGTGGCCACACTGACCACGGACACATCACCAACCTGGGCACAGGTGAGGTGGGCATAGGACACAGGGGATCAAACAACGCCACTCCCAAGGGTGAAGATTACAACAACGCATTTGCCTACAAGTACGGTTCGGGACTGGTGTACTATGACACATATCCCATGGACCTCTGGGACGCATATGGACTCAACCACACCTACTCAGCATCAAGCGTTTTAACAAACGGTGGTGCTCAGGTCTACAACGAGAACCTCATACATTGGGCGGCGTCACTGTACTATGATGGAGCATCACAGATCAACGGAACCGGCGGTGCTGACGAAATTTATGGAACCATGGGCGACGACACAATATTCAGCAAGGACGGTGGTGACGATCTGTGGGGCGGTGCGGGTGCTGACACCTACATCTACAAACAGACTTATCAGTCAGATCCAGGATCAAACGACGCCATTCTAGATTTCAATTACAGTGAGGACAGGATCGACATCAGTGCCATAACAGGTGGTGCCAGTGTCTCAAGGACGTTGACCAATGGCACACTGTTCAAACTGGACACAGACAACAACGGCACATACGAGATGCAGTGGGATCTGGAAGGCTACACAGGCACAGCAGACCAGGTCACAGTTGTAACATAAATATGGGTACATTATGCGGAAAATAGCAACGTACACACTTATATTTTTAATGCTCCAATTCAACATGGCCATAGCGGACTGCGAGTGGCAATTGGTTGAGGAGACCCCTACCTACGTCAGGGAACAGTGCAAGGCAGGCACGGGCATGGGTGCTAGGATACGTACGAAAGACATCAACGGCGAAGTTGGTGAGTTCAAAGTGGTGGGCAAGGAAGCAAGTCCACTGAAGAAATTCAAAGACAAGGTTGAAGAAGCACCTAAGGTGGTAGAGAAGGTTGAGAAGGTCCAGGAGATCGAGAAAGAAGTTAAAATAACAGAGAAGAAAGTCAAAGAATTAAAAGAAGAGAAAAGTGTTGTTGAAAAAGTAGAACAACACGTGGAAGAAGAACAACTAGCCAAAACTCCTGTCGAGGACACTGCAAAGCCTGAGATCAAGAAAGAGATTGCCAAGCAAGAAGTAGACACCAAATCAGATGAGAAGTTGGTTAAACAAGCAGAAGAGAAAGCATGGGCAGACATAGACACAGAGCAAAAAGTAGATTGGATGAAACTTCATGAACTATTGCCAAGGCTTATAGTGGAGAATGAGAAAATCATAGCGGCAGAACAGGACTACGAGGCCGCAAAAGAAACTTTGAAATCTGAATACACTGCATACCATCCACAGGTCACTATATCAATAGGAAACAATTGGGAAGATGATAGGACACCTGCTAAAGGAACACATCCAAGCAATACGATCACACATGACTCCAAACAGGGCATACAGAAATCAATAACGGTGACACAGATGATATGGGACGCAGGCAGAACAAACTCCGTCATAGACAAAGCCAAACACACCACACAGCAGGCCTACTATAGACTGGAACTAGTGAAAGAAGATGTTGTAATGGAAGCCATCAATGCATGGTTGAACTTGATCAAAGCATACAACTCACATGAAGCAAACAAGAAAATAGAAGCCAACGCAAAAATCACACTTGCAATGACCATTGAAAAAGTCAAAAAAGGTGAAGGTAGTAAACTAGAACAACTGCAGATAGAACAACAGTACAGAACATACCAGACACTGTCAATGACAAGTAGGTTAGGTTTAGACAGTGCGATCCAAAGATTCCAAAACGTTTGGAGGTTCGAGCCAAAGAACATAAGTCAGATACCGAAGCCAATGATAGACCTACTAGGGATTATACCTGTACAGGGTGCACCTGTGTCAGACAACACTGCGTTGAAGATAGCCAACATGGATATCTTGATCGCGAAAGAACAGTTGAGATTTGACGAAGCAGAATTCAAACCAAGAGTTGATGGCAAACTTTCTTACACAGAGAAGGACGGCGAACTTTCAGGTGGTTACGACACAGACAGTGCTAGGAAAGAAGAGTGGAGAGCAGATGTGACAATGACATGGAAACTGTTCAACACAAAGAACAAGCATATGACCAATGCGGATAGATCGAGACTTAGAGCCGCGGATCTGAGATACGCTGACACGTTGAGAACAACACAGGAGCAGTTCACTAACGCATGGAACAACTACGTTTTGGTCGAACAGAATCTAGAGACACTGAAGAGAACAGTGGAGATCAATGATGAGATGTACAAACTCACATTGGCAGACTTCCAAGCAGGGAATTCACCCATTATGGCGGTATTTGGAATGAAGACAGCACACCTTATGAGTGAAGTTGCATATGCAAACGCACAGATAGATTGGATGATCGCTAGATACCAATTACACAAGGTACTAGGGTTAGTAGATCCAATTCTTAAATAACCAAATCAATTAAATACACATATAATGACAAGTTTCCTACGACACCTGTTCCGTGACAAAACAACGGCCATAATGCTGTTGATCAGCAGTTTTATCATTGCCATGTGTGCATTGGCCCCTGCGTTGTTCGTGATAATCGTATTGAACAAGTACCTAGCATCAGGTGTCACATCAACACTGATCTCATTGGCCATGGGTGCAATTCTTTTGTTGGCGTTCGAATTCGGATTCAGACAGAACAGGGGAGGCATGATACAGCAGTTGAACATCAGGATATTCACTCCATTGTTGAATGCATATGCAAAAAAGATCAAAGGCACACAGATCACAGGGGAACAATTTAAGAAACTAGAGATGGCAGGGGCAACGATAAAAGGTGCCACTAGTTCCAGCATTACAGGCTGGATCTTGGACTGGCCATTCGTGTTGGCGTTTCTGGTTGTTCTACTTTACATAAACTGGACAGCGGCACTGATCGCGGCCATATTCATGATCATCATGATGGTGCTAACTGCACAGCGAATGAACCTGAGCCTGCAGAGTGACAGCACAGCAAACTTGGAAATATTTTTAACAGGACTTATGACAGTGGTAATAATGTCAGTGGGTGCGACACAGATAATCGCCGGCACACTGGACGTGGGACTACTGATAGGTTCAAACATACTGGCGGCAAGGGCACTGCAAGGGGCCAACAAATACGCCAAAGCAAAGGAGGCAATAGCAAGACGTGACCGAGCAACAGCAGAAATCTTCAGTTTCATCAAACAATAAGTTCTTTGTATTGTTGACAACTCTATTTGTCACACTATTCGTGTGGGCGTGGCATGCCAAGGTGGACATCACAACAGTGGCTAACGGACTTGTGATACCTGAAAAGAACATCACAAAATTAGGCACCATGGTGACAGGAAAGATTGTAAAAGTTCATTACAAGCAAGGAGCAGTGGTGAACAAAGGTGATATCATAATCACAATCAATCCAGGGGTCGGATATGAGCCTTACCATGTCAAGGCAAATATAGATGGCCGGATACAGGAACTTACTTTCAAGAATCCAGGTTCTGTTGTCAAACTAGGAGACGCACTGGCCATACTTGTACCACTTGATCAAAAGTTAATTGTGCAAGGACAACTCCAAGTCAAAGACAGAGGATATGTTGAAGTGGGACAATCCGCAAAAATTAAACTGGCAAGCAGTGAAGCGTTCACATACCTACCTATCGAAGCAAAACTAATTAGAATATCACCTGATGCTGTGCAGGGACAGACTATGTCCTACTACGAGATAGAACTAGAATTAGACTCACAGATTTTTTCAAACGGTGACATGCAGTACAAACTGGTGCCGGGTGTACAGGTGCACGTATTCATACTAACCGGAGAGAGAACCATATTAAGTTATATCACAACACCTTTCCACAACAGCATAGGACAGGCACTACAGGAGAGATAACATGGAAGAACAAAAGAAACTGACAATCAGAGAAAGATGGAGTAAAGCCATGACTGCGGACAACATGGTTGATCTCAGCGTTGACATATTCCTGATTGTGTTTGATGTGTTAAGTTCTCCTATACTGATCGTCATGAGGGTGGTGCGTTGGATATTGGCCAAGTTTGTTAACAATCACGTAAAGAGTTTCATAAAGAGAATAGTGCATTGGTTCTTGGACAATAGGAAGATCAGACTAGAACGAGGACAGAACATATTTCGTTACTACTGGTGGCTATGGTTGTTGAGTCCGTTCATTCTTTTTGCATTATGGATTCTGACAGCATTCATAGTAGGATTCAGACAGGGCACAGGACTGTAATGAAAATATTCACAAGCATATGGATGGTGATAGTGTTTGCCGTCGTGCTTACAGGCATCAGGGTGGACAACAGCGACACAGTAAAAATCATGAGATACAAGACCTGGGACAAGTTCCAACAGATACAACCTCGTGCTGACGTCAGTGACCGAGTGGTTGTTGTGAACATAACAGAATCAGACTTAAAGAGGTACGGACAGTGGCCATGGCCCAGACACATACTGGCCATGTTCCATGCTGGACTCTCAGACTCAGGTGCGGTGCTTGTGAACTACAATGTGTTGTTCGCTGAAGCGGACAGAATGGGTGGTAAGGAATACCTAAAGAGTTTCCCTATGACTGAGGAGATCCGAGAACAACTGAGCACGATACTCACTGACACGGACGGCATCTTCTCTTACGCATTAAAAGAAAGCAACAATGCGGTGCTGATGATGAGCGTCAAGAACGAATCGGACAACATCATACCCAAGACAACAAAAATAATACAGAAGGGCGATGTGTTGCCATGGCTTTACGAATACGAAGGCATAGTGCCACCGCTGACGCTACTGACAGTGGGCGCCAAAGGCATAGGTGTAAACGTGACATCTCCAGAGCCGGATGCAGTGGTTAGGAAGATGCCTGTGTTGATACGTGTTGGCGATAAGATATATCCAAGCATGTTGTTGGAAAACATAAGAATAGTGAACAGAAGCAAAAGGATCAAAGTGGTTGCCAAGGAGTATGGCATAAATGAAGTGCTGGTCAGCAAACAAGCAGGCATACCGGTCAATCACAATGCGGAGATGTACATCAACTACGCAGACCCGTCGCAATACACACAACTATCTGTTGAGCAGGTGTTCAGCAGAGAACACGACGACAAGATCAAGGGCAGGATAGTGGTTGTGGGAATGGATGCCGCTGGCCTCAGTGTGCTGAAGTACACACCACACGGACTGACAACGGACCAAATGATAACAGCACAAGCACTTGACACCACAATGACCGGTGACTACCTGTACAGGACACCACAGGCAGACACATACGAAATTGTGTTCCTGGCTTTATTATTGTTGCTGTTGATATTAGTACTGCCTAGAACCAGTGTATTATTAGCAGTGCCTCTCTTGTTTTTCATAGAGGGTGGTGTAGCCTACGGTGCATTCATGGCATACGCCAACAAAGGATTCCTAGTTGATCCTTCTTGGACGATGCTGTCTGTGTTTTTAATTTGGTCCCATTCTGTGTACAACAACTTTGCCACACAGAGCAGACTGCGACAACAGATCAAGAAACAGTTCGAACACTATCTTGATCCTGGCATGGTCAAGAAATTACAGAAGGATCCTTCATTGCTGAAACTGGGTGGGGAGAAAAGAGACATGACGTTCTTGTTCTGTGACATCAGAGGCTTCACACCCATCAGTGAGAAGTACAAAGGTAATCCAGAAGGTCTAACAAAACTGATCAATAGATTCCTTACACGTATGACAGATGTGATAATAGCAAACGGCGGAACCATAGACAAGTTCATGGGAGATTGCATAATGGCCTTCTGGAACGCACCCATCGAGGACGGCGAACACGAGGAACACGCAGTACAGGCCGCGATTGACATGCAAAACGAATTGTTGAAACTGAACCAGCAGTTGGCTGTGGAAGGACTTCCTACCATAGCGATAGGAATAGGAATAAACACAGGCGAGGCGTTGGTCGGTAACATGGGATCAGATCAGAGGTTTGATTATTCCGTTATAGGTGATGCGGTAAACTTGGCCGCACGTCTTGAGAGTTCCAGCAAGACACTTGGTAAAACACTAGTGATAGGTGAAGACACGGTCAAGGCCGCGAAACTGAATTACGACTTTGAATACATAGATCAGATCACTGTCAAGGGCAAGACAGAAGAAATAAAAGTGTACACGCACAAACATTAAATACACACATAATGAGTTTTTGGAATCTAGTAGCGGAACTTGGAATGCCCATAGCGGCCACAGTTGGCCTTGGTGCTTTCATAATGGTCATAATAAAGTACATTCTGGGATCAGTGGTCAGTAGTATTAATTTCATAGAAAGCGTGATTACACAACTGGACAACAGGGTCAAAACAATGAACAATGACATACTCAAGATTGACCAGGAAGTTTCAGAACAACTTGGACTGCCTGTGGACACAGATAGGATAGCAAGGGCAGATGGTAAAGTGGACGCAAGGAAAGACTGATGGACATAGTAACACTGATAAATGATTATGGATTTCCTGTGGTGGCTGTGTTCTTCCTCGCATACTTCATATGGTATCTCTACAACTACATTGTGAATCAGATAAAGCCAAAACTTGGATCAACATCAGCAACACTGATCAAACTCATAGACAGGGTCAGACTGTTGGACAACGACCTGATAAGATTACAGACTAAAGTACGTACTTTACAGAAAAAAAAGAAGTAGTACAACATAACTTACATCATTAATGATTTAAATATTTGCATGAAGTTCCTTATGGTCATGATTATATGTTTCGCCGAAGACACCTGCCAGGCAGTTTTTGATGCCTCACAATTCAACACCTACGACGAGTGTATGGCACAGGCCTTACCAGTAAGCAGATACATGAGAGACGTTTATACATCATCAGCAGGTGAGATACACTGCCTAGATGAGAAAGACTACGCAGAATACAAGGCGTTCATAGACAATGGCGGCAAACCTGCGTTGAGCCTCAACCACCCCGAGCATTCCAAGTCAAGCATCTAATTGACATTACCACATTTCCATAGTATAATTGTGTATGATTCACGCAATGATAGATCTGGAGACCTTAAGCACAAATCCAAATGCCACCGTACTGACCGTTGGTGGTGTTAAGTTTGATCCATACACTACTGTAGAACCCGCACAAGGAATGTATTTCCGTGTTGACGTTGACTCACAGACAGAGATGGGCAGAGATGTCATGCAGGACACACTGGACTGGTGGGGCCGACAGGATCCAGAGATTATGGAAGAAGCATTGGGGGACAAGGACAGGATATCACTGGACGCAATGATTAAGACAATCAACAAGTGGAGTGTGGGAGTTGATGTGTTCTGGTGCCAAGGACCATTGTTTGACTACGCAATACTACAGAATTTATACACACAGTTGGGACACCCACAACCGTGGCAATACTGGCAGATCAGAGATTCTAGGACTTTGTTTTCATTGGTTCCTAGAGATCCAAATGAAAAGAGGACAGGCCTGCACAACGCACTCGAGGACTGCTACTTCCAGGCAAGGAAAGTTCAGAAAGTTTATGCACAGTTAGGTATCAAGAATGCCAGATATTAAACTACTCTACAAACAAATAGCAACAACAATAATTTTCTATCTGAGATTTGATCTGCAACTGCATTTCTTCTGGGCCATGTTCCTGACACTGTTCGCAGTGTTCTGGCAACCGTTCATATACCTGGGACTGATAGCGACAGTGTTAAAGGAAGCACTGGACCTATGGAACAAGGGACACTGGAGTTGGGACGATATCGTGTTTGGCGTCGCAGGTTGTATTGTTGGTGCGTACTTCGTGGGAGTGATCGCATGAAGTGGTACAGCATCGAGGACCTATACCACATAGAAGGTTTCAAGATCAAGCACAGCAAGAAACCCAAAACCAAATGGATCAGATTGAAATGTGTCTACAAAATTAAGATTGGAAACAAAGTGGTACACGTGGGCAGGTCCGATACTTGTAAAAAGCACGGAGGTGCAGAGAAGGTCAGGAAGGCCCTGGTAAATCTTCTGGGAATATGGGAATACAATACAGCAGTGCCAAAGACTAAAACTTGGGATCAAATCAGGTTGCAACACAGACCAAATTCTAGTAATATTAAGATAGGAATTATAGAAACCAATGCCATCGAAAAAACCTATCTACAAGAAAGAATATGAACCTGTTGACAGTGTAGACGAGAGCGTATGGTTGGGCAATGACACACCCATCATGGAATCAGATTTCACTTTCGTTTTCAATGACCGATATCCGTGCGTGCCAGGACACAAATTATTCATACCCAAGGAGAACAACGCACATTTCGTGGGCAGGTCCTACGGCATGGCGTATGACTACGGCAACGAAAAAATCAAGGCAGGGGAGATAGACGGATTCAACATTGGCATGAACATGGGAATACCGGCAGGGCAGACCATCATGTGGCCACACATACACTTCATACCAAGACACAAAGGTGATGCCAAAGAGATAGGCGGAATGAGACACGCACACCCAGGTGCTGATCACAAGAAATATTACTGATGCCAAAGAAAGCAAGAAGGATAAATCCCATATACGTTTCACCCGATGGCGGAGAGACGGTATACGAGCAATTACCAAATGGTGACAGGGTTTTAGTGGAACAATCACAGAAGGCCAAGGATGAGGAAAGGGCATACGAGGAGGCGGAAATGGTGGGAGCAGAGGCCATTGCACTAAGGAGGAAGTATCCTACACTTCAGAAAGCCTGGGACAAATATCTCACCGTATGGCATTTGATCAACGGAAATGAGTGACATGTACAACTATTCCTGTTTGGGTTTTACCAGCAGTTTACAGACGCCTGTGTGCGTTTAAAGGGGTGATTAAATAGCAATATGACCAAGTATGTTTCAATAATAGGCAACGGTGAAAGCAGGAGAGGGTTTGACCTCACTCCATTGAAAAGTGTTACCACCATGGTGGGTTGTAATGCACTTTTTAGAGACCATAACCTTGAATATGTTGTGGCCTGTGACCGTCACATGTGTCAAGAGGCCGCCAACACAGTTGGTAAAAATACAACCATTTATACTAGGGAAAACTGGTATAAACAATTCGCATATTGGCCTAATGTTAAGAAGGTACCTGACCTGCCCTACGTAGGCGACAAGAGACAGGACGATCCTTTCCATTGGGGCACAGGACAGTTTGCCGCACTAGTCGGAATGAGTTTTAAACCCAAGGCTGTGTTTTTAGTTGGTATGGATCTATGGGGACTAGGCAAAGAACAAAAGCCTGAAAATGTAAACAACATTTATAAGGGATCGAAAGGGTACACATACATAAAACGCCCGGTAGATCCCAGTTACTGGATATACCAATTTGGCAAGTTGTTTGAACACTCTAAATGTAGATGGATTATTGTCAATCAGGAAGGTTGGAAAATGCCAGAAGAATGGAATGAACATAAAAATGTTTTCCAAGATACATACGAAGGACTTGCCAAGTGGATTAACAACCAGTTGACAAAAAAGTAATCTCTTATAAAATTGTTGTATGATTAGACCAATGGTGGATCACCTGATGGTGCAACAGCAACTGAAGGCTCCACACAAGAGATGGAAACACATGGTGGGAGTAATGTGCCTTAATCTCACATACCGTAAACACGTCAAAATAATCTTACCAAAACTTTTCGCAAGATATCCAAGTCCAGAAGCATACCTACGTGGTAGGCTTAAGACACAACAGGAGTTGTTGAAGCCGTTGGGCATGTGGGAAGTGCGTTCAAAAAGGATCAGGAAGATGACCAAGCAGTACCTGACCTGGGACAAGCGAGAGGCCAGCGACCTGCACGGCATTGGCAAGTATGGATCTGACAGTTACCAGATATTTTTCATGAATCACATACCTCCAAATGTTCAAGACAAAGAATTAAGAAAATACATTGACAATCTAGTAGGATAGTTTATAATAAAGAATATGTTTGATAAAATAAAAGATGGAGATCTAGTTACTCTTAAATTGATTTCAGGGGAAGAAGTCATCGCAAAATATCTTAGCAGGACCGACACACGATACGTCAGTATCGAGAAGGCACTTGTGCTAATGAACGGTCCACAAGGATTGGCATTTGGTACATTTTTCTCCACTGCTAAACAGGACGAACCATTCAACATCGCAATCGACAAACTGATTTCAATAGCACACATCAATGATAAGATCGCTGATGAGTACAACAGAGTATTCAGCAAGATAGAGGTTCCAAAGAAACCTAGCATAATCACGTAATGGCACACTTTGACAAACACTCGAAAAGTATCACTGCTCTTGTAGATGTATCGGAGGCCATGCTGAACGCAATGGAGAAACACGGTATAGATCCTGAGACTGTGGCGAACAGGAACGAGTTCACTGTGATGATACACTTTTTGAAGAGTATAATCGATGGTGAGTTAAATATACCAAACGAACTGACGGATCGCATCAGAGATACAGCGTTCCAGATAGACATGGATCAAAAGTTAGACAAAAAACTGAACTGATGATCGAGAGGACTCAAGACTTTCACCCCTCTATAAACACTCTGCAAGTCATCAACGCAAGGAGAAACGATGACTTACTACTCAACTAAAACATACGGACACAACATAGGACTATCTGCGGTGTTCAGACAACCCAATGCAGATCACTCACACTGTCACCTACTGCACGGATACAGCCTGGCATTCAAATTCACATTTGGTTGCAAGGATCTGGACAACAAGAACTGGGCGGTGGACTTTGGTGGATTGAAACCTTTAAAGGCATGGTTAGAGAATCACTTTGACCATAAACTGGTCTTGGATGAGAATGATCCACATCTAGACAAGTTCAAGGAACTTGAAGAGTTGGACCTCGCCGACATAAGAATATTCGATGGCGTGGGTGCTGAAAGGTTTGCGAAACATGCCTTTGATGCCGCTGATGACATAATCAGAGCGGCTACAAATAACAGGTGCTACGTTGTTGAATGTGAATGTATGGAACACGGAGCCAACAGTGCCATCTACAGAAAAGAATAACTTCATATATGATATGGTTAGAGTAGGTCTTGTGGACAGGGCCTACTACTTCCAAATTTATGATACACCACTGGGACACAGATGGTTAGATGCACTCAAGGACAATCTTGAACAAAAAAGAATACTCGAAAAGAATTTCTGTTTCCTTGGTTTTGCAGATTCGAAGAGAAATCTCAATTACCTAGTAGCGGAACTGAACAAGAGCATTGCCAAAATAAATGCTTTTGAATTTGACCCTGTATATGAAAAAATACATCCTTTCAGTTGTGATGATTTTCAATATAGTAGTAACCTGCCGTTGGACACGACAGAAGAGGCCGGCAACAAACAGAATCTTGGGAGAGCACTTAAACATGAGGCTTGTAATTTATTACATAGGTATTTCGAAGAATTGCAAGGCACTGCCTGGCAACTGTCAGGATACTACAAACAGGCCGACGCCGAGACCAAATATGCCATCAGGCAGTTGAACAACCTATGTCATGAGATCGAAAGTTGGGTGCTAGCCGATAGGAAAAAATCAATCAATCCGGAATGGATCAGACCTTCCCAGATAACCACATTCCTAAATGCACCGAGATATGATTTGCACGAGGATGATTACGAACTGTTCAAGCAAAACAGGTACGACAGAGAATTTGGAGGTGTGTACCTACACTGGTCGCAGATAGGCAAGACACTATACGAAGTTTTCAGAGACGAACACGCACCAAAACTCACAGAATCACTGTGTTCAGAAATCAATCACCAGAAGTACTACTCCGGTGAATTCGACATCGAGTGGGGGAGGACAATAACAGAAAAACTTTATGAGTTTAAGAAAAAAGAAATGACCGAGTACCGTAAATGGCTCACTGATAACGGGTACAATTGGGAAGATCCTAAACTTTCACTGGGGCATATCAAGATAGGACAAGTGGACCTGCATAGATCTTTTGGAGAAGGTGCAAAATTTAGACAAATATATGAGATCATATCAAATAATTTAAATATCACTAACATCAAAATAGTATCGGACAATCCCCGTGAATGTGAGTACCCGTACACTTTAGACCATGATGATTGGCAACAGATACAGATGCAAGGACTTAAAAGAGGATATGAATAACGTAGTTTGCGTTAAATGGGGCAACAAGTATATCAGCGAATATGCCAATGTGCTCAACAAAATGGTGAAACGACACACCACAGTGCCGTACCAGTTCCATTGTCTCACAGATGATCCCAACGGATTGGACTCAGAGATCAATGTTATAAGACTGCCCAAGGATCCATGCATCAAATCTTGGTGGAGCAAACTGTGGATGTTTGCACCCGAGATGCCACTGAAAGGTAATATCTTATTCTTTGACCTTGACGTGGTCATATTCGACAACATAGATCCCTTGCTCTCGCACACAGGCAAGTTCAACATAATCAGAGACTTCAACAGGTGCCGGGTCAAGGACTGGAAAATTTCTAACAGCAGTTGTATGCGTTGGGAGGCGGGCACGATGGACTATCTATGGACGGAATTCAAGGATCGGTCAGCACAGATCATGCAACAAAATCACGGAGATCAGGACTGGATAACCAAGAGAGCAAAGGACGATATAACATGGTTCCCAGATGAGTGGATAAGATCATACAAGTGGGAGATGATAGGTTTGAAAGATACAAAATTGTTAACCAAAGATGGCAAAAAGTTTTTTAGTAAACCCGTTGATATAAATCCAGGCAACAGAGTGGCTGTTTTCCATGGATCGCCAAATCCCATGGAGTGTGCGGATCAATGGGTCATAGACAATTGGAAGTGATGACCAGTTACGGCAAAGTAAAAGTTAAAAGACACAATCCTAGGTTGGATGAAGTGCCTGATGACTGTGGATACATGCAACGGTTCGAGTTCAATGTCGACATGAACAGCAACGGCATAATGGGCGAGTGCATAGATTGGTGCCAACAGAACTGCGAAGGCAAGTGGGGTTGGTGGTTTGAACCCGCTGGTGAGATAGAGAACCCCAAGAATCATTGGGAAGATCAGAACGCATACATGAGTTTTGAGATTAAATCAGATGCTACTAAATTTTGGTTTGAAGTTGGTGTACAAAACATGGGAAATAATAAAGGATAATTACTAGTATGAAACCATTCGAAATAACAGATTCTGCAAAAGCACAGATCGAGAGATTGCTTGAAAAGAACCCTGGCAAGTATGCGGTAAGTCTAGCAGTGCTGGGCGGTGGATGTGCAGGATTCAAGTACGAATGGGGATTTTCAGACACCAAGGAAAGTGTGGCACAGGGCGATCATGTGGAAGACTGGAGCACAGGCAGGTTCGTTGTTGATGAAACATCTTTACTGTATGTTGTAGGTACCAAGATCGACTGGGTTGAGGAGACCTTTGGATCACAGTTCGAGATATCAAATCCCAACAGTTCGAGCTCATGTGGTTGCGGAGAATCGTTTGGCATATAATGGATACCGCTTTCATAATAGGCAACGGTGAATCAAGAAATATTTTCCCAATAGACAAATTAAAAGGCCAAGGTGTGGTGTATGGTTGCAACGCAATCTACAGGGATCATCCCATGCTGTGTGATCACATAGTGGCGGTGAATCCTTCCATGTACGAAGAACTGGCTCGGTGGCACAACAATGGCAAGGAGTCTCCACACATCTACGGTCCAAATGACATAAGCAACTGGAACTACATCTGTGCGGACGATCATATCCACGACATTCCCGAAGGTCTAAAGATTTACAGAGTGTGGCGGGGTGGCGATGTCAAAAAGGGAGGCAAGATCAAGACCAACGATTTCTCCAAAGCACGTGGATCAGGATGTTCGGCTGTGTTAATGGCCGCTGAGTCGGGCGTTAAAAACATAGTGATAATGGCGTTTGATATCATGGGTGCCCAACAGTGGGAGATGGAAACCCCGAGCAGACTGCAGAACAACATCTACAAGAACAGCATAAACTATCCGGACAGGGCCAGCATGAAAGCCTATCTGAAATACGAATGGATGTATCAACTTAGACAGACGTTCAGGAAGTTTCCTGGAACAAATTTCTATTTCATCAATCGCAAGGAATATCTCGAGGGCAATCCATTCCTGAGGTGGTACTTCGATCAACCAAATATAAAGTGTGGTATCTACGCCGACCTACAGAGATGGATCACGGGATCACGTGACGACATTAGATGGAAAACACTATAAAGTTTTAGTGCTACTTGCGTCAAGTTTATAGACCTTACGCATCTTGACGCCCACGCTCTGTGCGAACTTTTTGGAATCACATTTACTACACACGTGCTTGTAGTCGTTTGAAGCACGATCTGGATCAACCTTTGACTTTGGTCTCATGAATGTCTCTGAACAGGCATCGCATTTGAACACATAGATCAGGTTCTTCCTGTGGTAGTTGTGCATGGTGCCTAGTTTGCTCTCTCTCTTGTACAACTTCATCGTCTTTAGGGTTTCTATGAACATATTGGTATTTAATAAATACGAATAACACATTATGACAAAACTAAACATAGACACAGGAACATTAGGAAATCCGGCAACAGGCGATTCATTAAGAACCGCGTTCAATAAGATCAACAGTAATTTTGAAGAGGTATACCAATTAGTGGGTGACGGATCAACCGGTACCATTACAACTACTGTGACTAACGGTGACCTAAAACTCCAGGCAAATGGCACAGGTATAATCGAAGTAGATCACTTGCAGATCAATAATACTACAATTTCACCAATAACGACCAATGCAGATATCACACTGACAGCAAACGGCACAGGTAATATTGTTTTAGATGCAGTGACGATATCCGATAACATTATTACAGCAAATAGATCCAATGACAACCTACAACTTGATGCAACAGGCACAGGTGCAGTTGAAATGATACCTATTAAAATAATGATGGCCAACTTACCTACAAGTGACCCAAATGTTGCAGGTCAGTTGTTCAGAAGCGGTAACGATCTTAGAATAAGTACCGGCTAATAGCCGTTTAAGCATATTCTAAAAATCCACTAAATATTACTTAATATGACACAAGAAGTAATAGATGTAGGTATTAATCCGGATAGCGGTGAAGGTGATTCGCTTTACGAAGCCGGTAACAAGATCAACAACAATTTTGGTGATTTCTTCGATACGGTAATAGTTAAATCTGACATCAAGTTCTTCGGCAACAAGATCACGTCGAGGCTTTCAAACGCCGACATATTCGCACACCCGGCCGGCACGGGATCCATCGTGTTCCCCGGCATCAGGTTCAACGACAACAACATAGAAGCGATCAACAGCAACGATCACATCAGGATAACTGCAAATGGTTCGGGTCGAGTGACACTGGCCGGACTAGGGTTCAGCGGCACCACCATCTCGGCCACTGACTCTTCGTCGGTCAACATCAATGAGAATGTGATAGTAGACGGTGACTACACAACGTCATCAGGATTCACTTTCAGTGGTGCACAGACCTTCACTTCGCCAATGACATTCGGCGATCTTACACTTGCCAATGGATCGATCACGGACTCGTCTGGTGCAATCGCTTTCGGTAACGAGAATTTAACAACATCAGGAACACTGACGGCAGGATCAGGGTCACAGTTTGGCAATCTCAATCTAGGCGATGGATCTATAACTGACTCATCGGGTACAATAAGTTTTGGCAACGAGAACTTGACTACCACAGGTACTTTTCAGTCGGGTCCGTGTCTTGCCGCAGGTAACATCTTGCTCGATGATGGATCAATAACAGATTCATCAGGTGCCATAAGTTTTGGCAATGAAAATTTAACGACCACTGCAACATCAATGGCCATCAACAACACCTTGACTGCAGGAAGCGGTTCAATAACAGATTCAACTGGTGCTCTTAACTTCGGGAACGAGAACCTTAGCACCACGGGGACTTTGAATGCTGGCACCACCACAATGGGATCATTGGCCACGGTGTCTGGCACCACATCCTTCGCCGACTCGGTCACGGTAGACAACTTGACTTTCAATGACAACATAATTTCTACGAGTTCTAACGCCGATCTAAGGCTTTCACCTACAGGAACAGGTGTGGTCAACGTCAAGAACTTGACCATCGATTCCTCGATAAATTTTACAGACAATGTGCTAAAGGTTACCAATTCCAATGCTGACTTTGTTTTGTCAGGCAGTGGCACTGGCTCGGTGCACATCGGCTCGATTGATCTGGACTCAGGCACGATAGATAACACAGTGATCGGTGCAACCACACCCGCCCCTGGACTTTTCGATCCATTGAACTACACGACGTTGGTGATTCCAACTAAGATAACATTCTCAGGCAACACAATGTCAACCAACAGATCCAATGACAATCTAGAATTTGAGGCCAGTGGATCAGGGAACGTGTTGATCAATGGTTTCTCATTGCCCAACGCTGACGGCCAAACTGGTGAGTTCATCCAGACTGATGGAAGTGGCAACCTATCATTCGTTGGTGTTTCCATATCTTTCAGTGAGTCCACGATACAGGACGCACAGACCACTATCGGTTTCACGTCCGAGGTGGTGCTAGACGCCAACTTGTCAACCGGTGAGAATGAATCAATTACGACAGGAACCAGCATGATAAATGACTGGCCGAGCGCCAAGTACGACAGTGCGTGGTACGTGGCCCTTAGCAGGGTGCAGGAGGCAGACAGTTCGATAGAGTTCCAGATGCAGAAACACATTCTTGCACGTGGCACGAATGACGGATCAACTTTTGACTCATTCTCTGGTTCGTCACAGATTATCAGGACGTCGGCCGCTGAGGAGGTGCAACTATCAACAGACATAAGGACGGCAACGGACAGGGTGAGACTACTGGGGGCTGGAGGGAAATTAGCGGATGGTTCCTCAGATTCAGCAATCAACACACTGCACTTCTTCAGGATAGGCCTCGGCGACAATGACTCTTCAGGCACACAGGCGGGAAGTTCAACTTTCACACAACAACAGACTTTACTTGTTGCGGATCTAGATTCGGCGGCGGCGAACCTAGACACATGGTCCGCTTCATCATACCGGGGAGCAAAATATTTTATTTCGGTCAACAACACGACCTCCAATGAGGTGTCATCATCAGAGGTGTTGGTCGTACACAATGGCACAGATGCATTCATTACAGAATACAACCTGGTAATATCCAACGCAGAGACCACACCACTGGCCACATTCACTGCGGACATAAATGGAGGCAACGTTAGACTGCGAGGTGCCAATGGTACAGCAGGTACGTGTAGGATATCGATGTACAGGGTGCTGTTGTCAGACACAGAATCAACAAGGTCGGGAACACCTATAGCCATAGTTGGTGCAACACCGATCGGACAGATCACAACCACAGAGGTTGACCATGTTACCACGACAATAACTTCAAGACAAGGCTTTGAAACACAAGAGACCTTTGATGAATTTACGTCATCCAAGTATGACAGTGCTTGGTACTTCACATTGGTCAAAGACATGACTGATGGTAGGCTGGCATTCCACAAGTATTCATTGCTACATGGAACAAGTGACGATAGCAGTATCGAGGCATTTGTAACAGACAGTAGCGTAGTGAGGTCTGAGGAGTTCGACGTGGTCACAGCAAACGCCAGTGTCGACGATGGCAACATAAGGTTGAATCTAACTGGCATCAACGACGGTTCCACGACAGTCTCAAACTTTGTAAACACATACAGGATAGGACTCGGCGACGATGACTCAACAGGATATGTTGGTGAGGAGTCCAGTTTGGCCACAGTAGAGATTAACACGGACGTTGACAGTGCTTCAGAGAGCATTGACTCATTCGCCCATGCCAGTTTCAGGGGTGCAAAATACTTTGTGTCTGTTAAGAATGCATCAGGTGGTGAAGTTATGAACACAGAACTACTTGTGGTACACAATGGGACCAATGCGTTCATCACAAGTTATAACGAACACAGTTCAGGCAACACAGGTGCCGCTTCAACAGATGTTCTGTGTAGTTTCACCGCGGCCATAGACGGTTCCAATGTTGTGGTAAGTGCGGCAGGACTACAGACCAACTTGAGAATACACATGTACAGGATTTTATTGGCTGATAATCCAAGTGCAACAACCGGCACCAATGTGAATGTTATCACTGGCACAACTGTTTCAAGTTCTGCAACAACCATTGACACATTCAGCACCGACTCTTACGGTGCGTCACACTACATCATAGTGGGCACCAATTCCAACGACAGTTGCATAATGGAGGCCACGGTGATCAGTGACGGCACAGAAGCAAGTATATCAGAAGGACCACAGGTCAGCACAGAAGAGACACCGATGTTGACTCTGTCAGCCTCGCACAGTTCAACAACAACCACTGTACAAGCGGCTTCCACATCTGGCGCCAGCACAAACGTCAGTGCCTATAGGATACACATACCCACACCCGCAGGGACACAATACACCGAGATAGATTCATTCGCACACGCCAGTACACAGGGTGCCTTGTACGTGGCAGTGACCCACCAGACGGACGACAAGTCGTCCATAGACGAATTCATGGTTGTCACAGATGGCACGGACACATACAATTTGCTTCACGGTATCAACACTGCTTCAGCAAGTACAGATCTGGTCAACTGGACCACGGCCGTTGAAGGAAGCAACGCCAAGGTGAGGGCGGAGCTCGCAGACACAAGGGCACAAGGCACAATCAACGCATGGCAGGTCCACCTAGACAGGGCGGCGGGAAATCCATCAAACATTGCCACGCTGGATAGTTTCGACAAGACCACACACAGGGGTGCTTTCTATCACATTTCCATATCTGATTCAAATGCAGGCTCGTTGGGCAATTTCGAGACCCTTGACGTTAGGGTCACACACGACGGCACCACTCCATACATTTCCACGTTTGGAAGGACAAGTAGTTCCGGGTCTGACCTGGCAACCATAACTGCTGACATAGTTGGCGACGATGTGAGGCTCAGAGGTCAGATAAGTACAAGTAACACACATACAGTAACCGCTGTTAGGAGATTGATAAACTTATAGCATATGGCACAATTAGTTTTAAATGTAGGAACAAACGCTAACGACGGCACGGGAGACACGTTACGAGATGCCATGATCAAGGTGAACACCAACTTCGCTGAGGTCTATGCATCACCTGGCGTAGACGGCACCACAATATCAGTTACAGGCAACGAGATCAGAGCCGTGAGAACCAACGATGACCTTGTTTTTGAACCAGCGGGTGCAGGTTCTGTTGTGTTCCCTGCAATAACAATCCAGGGCAACAACATCCTTGGTACGAGATCCAATGAAGACATCAATCTAGTGCCAGCAGGTACGGGTAACGTGGTGTTTGGTGCGATCCAGATCGAGGGCACAACATTGAGTTCAACAGATTCTACAACCATCAACATCAACGATGGATTGATTGTTGATGGGACGATGACTGTCTCAGGAACTGCTACATTCCAAGGAGGCATCAACGCAGGCTCGGGATCGACAATAGGAAACTTGACTCTTGCCAATGGTTCGATCACAGACTCAAGTGGGGCAATAAGTTTCGGAAACGAAAACTTGACTACCACAGGTACCATGACTGCGGCCACAGGTTCGACGTTTGGAAACCTTACACTAGCAAATGGATCAATAACTGATTCATCAGGTGCCATAAGTTTTGGCAATGAAAATATTACAACAACAGGAACAATAACGGCCGCAACTGGTTCAGTTTTTGGAACAATCACGGTGGCAAACGGATCTATCACTGATTCGGGTGGATCTATAAGTTTTGGTGATGAGAATCTATCAACCACTGGAACCCTGACCACTGGAACCTTGACCATGGCCGGCGGATCTATTACAGATTCTTCGGGTGCCATAAGTTTTGGCAATGAAAATTTAACAACGACAGGAACACTAAACGTTGATGGACTATCCACACTTGGTGCTTTGACTGTTACGGGTGCGGTGTCATTCGGTGGGGGAGGAGTCACAGTTGACAATTTAACATTCAATGATAACATCATATCTTCAAGTTCCAATGCAGACATACGTTTGGAACCAGGCGGAACAGGAAGCGTAATTATTTCAAGTTTGACCATTGATGACAACATCAACATCCAAGACAATGAAATAACAACAACTGCTTCTAACTCGGATCTTAAGATCACACCCGCCGGCACAGGCCAGGTCCAGATAGCCAAAGCGAACATTGATGCAGGAACCATTGATGGGACTTCGATCGGTCAAACCACACCAGCGGCTGGTACTTTTACGACACTTACAGTTACACAGGCATTGACCCTAGAAGGGATAACCATAGACGACAACACAGTCAAGACAAACTCATCCAATGCCAACCTAGAACTGTCAGGAAACGGCACAGGTGGAGTAACCATAAGTGGTTTCACTTTCCCAACATCAGACGGAACCTCAAATCAGTTCCTTAAAACGGACGGACTAGGTACTCTGTCGTTTGCCACAGCAGGTGCAACACTCAATAATTCCGATCTTGTAGACGCAACAACCACCGTGGCAACTTCAGCCACATCTATCATGAACACGTTTGCAAAGGCCACGTACAGAAGTGCCAAATATTTTATATCAATAACAGACGCAACAAACAGTAGATTCGAAGTTGTGGAGGCCAACGTGACGCACGATGGCACCAACGCATACATCTCGATCTTTGGTTCTACCACTGATTACACAGGCCCATTGACAACATTCTCAGCAGACATCAATGGATCAGATGTCAGGGTTTTGGTAACAAACATCTCAAACAACAGCACAGTATTCAAGTTCCAAAGGATCACTTTCGACGTATAAATTACATTAGGT
>Ga0209193_1000651_pt1 | contig 21121 bp, 15 predicted proteins | sample COGITO_mtgs_1003_FD_185515 | JGI IMG/M metagenome (GOLD analysis project Ga0209193, IMG submission 185515) | Pelagic marine microbial communities from North Sea - COGITO_mtgs_100330 (SPAdes) (version 2) | ecosystem: Environmental > Aquatic > Marine > Epipelagic ...
AGCTGCTGCTAAATCAGGAACTGATCAGAAAATTCTAGACCGCGCTAAGACAGCAGTTAACATGACTTTAAACCAATACAATTTTGATTTGGAGGGCCTTGATCGAATTATGAATGGCTTAAGGGAAACCAAATTGCCGGAAGAAATGGCGCTTTTAAGGAAAGCCATTGAGGTGTCAGCCGTAGGCCAATTAGAGGTTATGAAGGCCATGCACCCTGGTATGTCTGAGACAGAGGTTCAAGGCGTACATGAATATGTATATAAAAAATACGGTGCAGAATACGAGGGCTATCCTTCCATTGTGGGTGGCGGTAATAACGGTTGTATATTGCATTATATAGAGAATAATAAACCTGAGTTGGGAGAAGATTTGGTGCTCATGGATTTGGGTGCTGAATACCACGGTTATACTGCAGACGTGACTAGAACCATTCCTGCTAATGGGGTGTTTAGCCCGGAACAAAAGGCTATTTATGAAATTGTTTACAATGCCCAAGAGGCAGGAATTGCTGCTAGTGTAGTAGGTGCGCCATTTTCTGCTCCTGGAGCTGCGGCTTCAAAGGTAGTTGCGCAAGGACTTATTTCTTTAGGACTTATCAAAGAGGCCAGTGAGGCTAGAAAATATTTCCCACATGGCACTTCTCACTATTTGGGATTGGATGTTCACGACAAAGGTACCTACGGTCCTTTTAAGGCCAATACAGTGATCACTGTGGAGCCTGGGATCTATATTCCAGAGGGCAGCGATTGTGATCCAAAGTGGTGGGGAATAGCGGTTAGAATAGAAGACGACATTCTTATTTCAGACCAAGGGCCTGTTTTACTGTCTTATATGGCACCTCGTTCTGTAGCAGCTATTGAGGCGGCTATGAAGCTTCCAAGTCCCTTAGATGCGTTTAGTTTGCCAACATTAGAGTAGTCATGTTGATCAGGGGTATACTCGTATTTTGTTTGTGTTTTTTTTCCGGAACAATACAGGCTCAGAAATTGTATGTTTTGGGGACACTTCAAGATGGTGGTTCTCCACATATGGGTTGCGAGAAGTTGTGTTGTGCCGTTCAAAAGTCTCAAGATTATGTAAGTAGTATTGGAGTAGTGGGTGAGCGTCAATCTTTTATATTTGACGCTACGCCAGATTTTGTTTCACAGACCAATTATTTGAAAGAGGTCTCCGGACATAAAAGTGTGGCTATTTTTCTAACCCATGCCCATATGGGACATTATACAGGGCTCATGCATTTAGGAAGAGAAGCTTATAATGCTGTAAAGACTATGGTATACGCCATGCCTAAAATGGTCCATTTTTTGTCTAAAAATGGGCCTTGGAGTCAATTGGTGTCGTTAAAAAATATTGCGCTAATGCCTTTGCAAGAAAATCAAACAGTTTTTTTAGACCAAAGTTTATCCGTCACTCCTCTAAAAGTGCCCCACAGAGACGAATATTCAGAAACAGTGGGTTATTTGATTAAAGGGAAAAACAAAACGGCTTTATATGTTCCAGATATAGACAAATGGTCTAAATGGAACCGTTCTATTGTGGCGCTTGTAAAAAAGGTAGATTATGCATTTTTAGACGGTACATTTTTCGCAGACGGGGAATTGCCAAGGCCTATGTCAGAAGTGCCCCATCCTTTTGTTTCTGAAACGGCTGCACTTTTAGGATCACTGCCTTTAAAAGAGCGTCAAAAAGTCTATTTTATTCATTTAAACCACAGTAATCCTGCAAGAAATTCGGCTTTTAAAGGCCGTTTAGATCTTGAAAGATTAGGCTTTCAATTTGCAGCGTTTGGCCTGTCTTTTGACTTGTAAAAATTTATTCTTGCATTAAGAAGCTCTTGAGTCCCTGGTAATCAGAAATTTTGGTCGCTTGCTTTTGTTTGGACAGCACTTCTACAATTTTCGTTGGAATAGTCAGTGTCTTACCCAATGTTTCCTCTACCACTTCTAAAAACTTCACAGGATGGGCAGTCTCTAAAAACACCCCATAGGTATTCGGATGGTCTTTCTGGTACTCTAAAAGGCCTAAATATCCTATGGCTCCATGTGGGTCTGCGGTATAGTTGTATTCTTGGGCTATAGTTCGCATGGCCTTTTTGGTTTCTTGGTCTGTATAACTATAGGCACTGAATCCTTTTTCTAGGATACTGTGTTCATTTTGGTTCATCTGTAAGATTCGGACAAAGTTGCTGGGATCTCCAACATCCATAGCATTTGAAATAGTCGCTACGGATTTTTCTGCTTGGTATGTCCCATTTTTCATAAAATTGGGTACCACCTTATTGGCGTTCGTAGCGGCTATAAAGTGCGTCACAGGAAGTCCCATTTCTCTGGCCACCATACCGGCACATATGTTTCCGAAATTACCAGAGGGTACAGAGAAAACAAGTTCCTTTTCACTATTGTCTAGTGATGGTTTGAGGGCTTTGTAGGCTAAGAAATAATACAACATCTGTGGCAACCACCTTGCCACGTTTATTGAATTGGCAGAGGTGAGTTGTTTGTGGTCGGTAATCTCAGGGTCTAAAAAGGCTGTTTTGACCATTTTTTGACAATCGTCAAAGGTGCCATCTACCTCTAAAGCTTGAATGTTTTGTCCCAAAGTAGTGAGTTGTTTTTCCTGAATTGGACTCACTTTTCCGCTGGGGTATAAGATTACTACCTCTACGCCTTCTACGCCTAAAAACCCATTCGCTACAGCACCTCCAGTATCTCCAGAAGTGGCTACTAATACGGTTACGGGGGCCTGATTTCCTTCAGAAAATAAACCGAGGCATTGGGCCATAAAACGTGCTCCAACGTCTTTAAAGGCAAGGGTAGGGCCGTGAAATAATTCTAATGATCCAATAGAATCAGTTAGCGGTACTATTGGGAAATCAAAATCTAATACCGTTTCCAGAACCTTTTTTAAATCGCTTTTACTCAAAATATCTTTGGTAAAAGGCCCCATGACTTCAAGGCCAATTTCTACCGGACTAAGGCTTTCTATTTGATCAAAAAAACGGGGATCAAGGCCAGGTATGTAATCTGGATAATACAATCCTTTGTCTGGTGCTATACCTTTAATGACCGCTTCTTTAAAGCTTGCTTTTAAACTTGGGGTGTCTATTGAAAAATATTCCATGTTAAGTTAGGTGGGGTAGACCCCTTTTTCATTGATATTAGAAATGTGTATATCGAAGGGTATTCCCATAGGGGTATAAACCTCTTTTAATTGTTGCGCTACTTCGTGGGCTTTATCTGCCCCTTTAGAGAGGGCAAACACAGAAGGTCCGGAGCCAGATATGCCACAACCCAATGCTCCTGCATTTAAAGCAGCTGCTTTTATCTCATCAAATCCAGGAATGAGTATACTTCTCACAGGCTCTATGACTACATCTTGCAAAGAGCGACCAATTAATTCGTAATCTTCTCGGTATAATCCAGCGACCAATCCACCAACATTTCCCCACTGGGTAATGGCGTCTTTTAGCGAGAGACTAGATTTTAAAATCCTTCTAGAATCTGCGGTTTTAATTTCAATTTGAGGGTGTATTACAGTAGCGTATAATTCACGAGGACTTGGGAGTGAAACAACATCTAGTGGGTCCGTGCTTCTCACTAGTGTAAAGCCTCCTAATAAAGCCGGAGCTACATTATCTGCATGAGCCACTCCTGAAGCCAGACGTTCTCCCTCCATGGCAAATGGAATGAGTTCTATTGTAGTGTAAGGATTGCCTAATAGATGGTTAATAGCCCATACCGCGCCAGCACTACTGGCTGCACTGCTACCTATGCCACTTCCAGCTTTTATTTTCTTCTCTATTTTAATGTCAAAACCAGCCTCGCTACCCAAAGCTTCTAAAAGCGCCAAACCAGCTACACCAGCTACATTTTTAGCGGTTTCTAGCGGAAGGTCTTGCCCAGTAATTTCACTAATAGTAATTCCTTTTGTAGGGGTTTGTGTCACGGTCATATATTCTCCTACGCCTGCAAGAGAGAGACCAAGGACGTCAAAGCCACAAGATACATTGGCAATCGTTCCAGGACAAAATACACGTATAGACTTCATGTGATAAACTTTATGATCTTAAAGGTAGTTTTTAAAAGTTCCCAACTCGGATAATGTCTGCAAATATACCAGAGGCTGTTACGGCAGCACCCGCACCAGCGCCTTTAATAATCATAGGCTGATTCGGATAGCGCTCTGTATAAAAGAGCACAATATTATCACTTCCTTCCAAAGCGTAAAAATCATGACCCTGGGGTATTTCTTGAAGCCCCACTGAGGCTTTTCCGTCTTTAAAGCTGGCCACGTATTTTAGTTTTGCGCCTTTGGCATATGCCTTTTGGTACATAGTCTGGAAGTCAGATTCATATTTAATTAAACTGTCAAAGAAAGCTTCATTTGAACTGGTTTCTAAACTTTCTGAAGGTAAAAATGAATTGTTCTCTATGTCATTTATTTCCATCACATGACCACTTTCTCTGGCCAAGATAAGTATTTTACGCATCACGTCTATTCCACTTAGATCTATGGTTGGATCTGGTTCAGTATAACCTTCTTCCTGAGCTTGCTTTACCACATCATGAAAAGTTGTTTGGTCATTAAAATGATTAAAGACAAAGTTTAAACTACCCGATAATACCGCCTGAATTTCTTTGATCTCATCTCCAGAGGCAACGAGATTTTTTAGGGTGTCTATAATAGGTAATCCAGCTCCTACGTTTGTCTCGAATAAAAAGGAGGCATTGTAAGTTCTGGCCAAATCTTTGAGCCTTTTATAATTTGGATAAGCAGCCGCACAGGCAATTTTGTTACAGGTAACCACAGAAATACTTTTTGACAGATAATCTGCGTAAGTATTTGCCACCAATTCGCTCGCAGTATTGTCTACAAAAATGGCATTTCTAAGGTTTAGACTAAGAATTTTTTCTAAAAAGAGCGGCATACTTGCTTTCTCCCCTTTGGAAAGGCTGTTTTGCCAATCATTGAGATCCAATCCGTCTGATTTAAAGCACATGGTTCTTGAATTGCTAATACCTATAACCCTAACAGAGAGTTTTAGCTGCTTTTTGAGATAGTCTTTTTGTTGGGCCAATTGCTCTAACAATTTTGCGCCCACATTTCCAGAGCCCATCACAAAGAGGTTTAACTGTTTAATATTTTCTTCAAAAAAGACCTCGTGTAAAGCATTCAAAGCTTTTTTAACATCTGCTTTTTCTACTACCGCGGAGATATTTCGCTCAGAAGCGCCTTGTGCAATGGCCCTGATGTTGACATTGTTTTTACCCAAGGTAGCAAACATCTTACCACTTAAACCTTGGTGCTTTTTCATCTGATCTCCCACTAAAGCAATAATGGCCAAATCATTTTCTGCAATGACCGCTTTAATTTTCCCCTGTGACATTTCGAATTCAAAGGCTTCATTGACTAAAGCAACAGCGGCTGAGGTGTCTTCTGCAGCAATACCCACACAGATAGAATGTTCTGAAGAAGCTTGGGTAATAAGCACTACACTTATTTTTGCATTGGAGAGGACCTCGAAAAATCTTTTAGATATTCCAGGAATACCAACCATACCTGAGCCCTCCAATGAAATTAAGGCAATGTTTTCTACATGGCTAATGCCCTGTACGGTTTTATTTCCTTCTGAAGCTTGTTTTTGAATCAGTGTACCCACCGCCTGAGGGTCAAAAGTGTTTTTAATAGCAATAGGAATTTGCTTTTGTAACACCGGTTGAATGGTAGGAGGGTAGAGTACTTTAGCACCAAAATGAGACAATTCCATGGCCTCTTCATATGAAATGCTAGTGATGGGCCTAGCTTGCTTTACCAATTTTGGATTTGCTGTAAACATCCCACTCACATCCGTATATATTTCTAGTAATGATGCGTCTAGCGCAGCTGCGACTATGGCTGCAGTAAAATCTGAACCACCCCTGCCTAGCGTGGTTGCAACCCCTTCTGAACTAGAGGCAATAAACCCACCCATGACAACAATGGCGTTTTTATTGGCACCGTTGAATTCAAGTAATTTTTGGTTGGTCAGGGCGTAGTTAACAGATGCTTTTCCGTGTACTTGGTCTGTAGTAATGAGTGTTCTTGCGTCTGCATGAATGGCGTCTAAACCCTGAGACTTAAAGTAAGCACTGATAATGTATGAAGACAGCAGTTCTCCAAAGCTCACTATTTTGTCAGAGAGTTTTGGGGTAATCTCTCCAATGAGGTATGCGCCTTCTAAAAGAGTTTCTAAAGTATTTAATGCCGCTTTAATTTGACTAAGAATAGCAGACTGGTCGTTAGGCGCTATAAGTGATTTAACCGTGTCTAGGTGTCTTTTTTCAATCTCATTTAAGGGTGTTTTGTAAAGAGGGTCTTGATTTGCTGCTGCAGCTGCAGTGTCTAACAATAAATCTGTGATGCCTCCAAGTGCAGAAACAACCACATATTGTTTTGTATAGGCATTCTGATAGACAATATTTTTAACAAGACTTATATTTTGTGCGTTGGCTACTGAGGTACCACCGAATTTTAAAACATTCATGGGTTAACTTTTAAAGAATAAAAAAATAAATAGGTTGCGGAAGTAATCATCTAATACCCCAAAGGGGTTCCTGTAGTAGTAGTCATAGCAAATGTGCTCGTTAAAAAACGAGTGCCTCTAAATTCAGAACGAACTAATAATGGCATGCTTGGATGATTTATTTTTCAAATATAGCCAAATACACTGCCCAAGCATTGTAAAGCCCTTATTTTTAGTAGATATGTAATTTTAGGTGCTTTTTGATGAGAATTTAAAGATATAAACTTATAAATCAAGGGATATCAAAAAAGCCGCTCCTGAAGGGAGCGGCTTTTTTATTATTGTAAATCAATGAATTATGACGCTTGAGAAGATTCCTCTGCTTTTTTAATGGTGACTTTTAATTTTTCATCGTCTTTGTCATCCCTGTCTAATGAAATGGTGTCTCCTGAGACCAAGTTGGCATTGACAATCTGTTCTGCCAAACTGTCTTCAATATACTTTTGAATGGCTCTTTTTAGTGGCCTGGCGCCAAATTGTTTGTCAAATCCTTTTTCAGCAATAAAATCTTTCGCCTTTTTGGACAGTTTCAATTGGTAGCCGAGTCCCTCTATTCTCTTGTATAATTTCTTTAACTCAATGTCAATAATCAAATGAATGTCTTCTTGCTCTAAGGCGTTAAAGATAACAATGTCATCTATTCTGTTAAGAAACTCCGGAGCAAATGCTTTTTTAAGTGCATTTTCTATGACCCCTTTGTTGTGCTTGTCAGTTTGAGATTTCATAGATGCTGTTCCAAAACCAACCCCTTGTCCAAAGTCTTTAAGCTGTCTAGATCCTATATTAGACGTCATGATAATGATGGTATTTCTAAAATCAATCTTGCGACCTAAACTATCTGTTAGATAACCGTCATCTAAAACTTGAAGCATGGTGTTAAATACATCTGGATGTGCTTTTTCTACCTCGTCCAATAAAATAACTGCATAAGGTTTGCGCCTCACTTTTTCTGTTAACTGCCCACCTTCTTCATAACCAACATAGCCAGGAGGGGAGCCAATTAATCTAGAAATGGCAAACTTCTCCATGTATTCACTCATGTCAATACGAATAAGCGATTCTTCAGAGTCAAACAATTCCTTGGCCAATACTTTAGCCAACTGTGTTTTTCCTACACCGGTTTGGCCTAGAAATATAAAAGATCCTATGGGTTTATTAGGGTCTTTTAACCCCGCCCTATTTCTTTGAATGGCTCTTGCTACCTTAGCGACTGCTTCGTTTTGTCCAACAACGGCTTCTTGAATAATTTCTGGTAATTTTGCCAGTTTAGTACTTTCTGCTTGCGCAATTCTAGTGACTGGAATACCACTCATCATAGAAACCACATCTGCCACATGGTCATCTGTAACCACTTCCTTATGTAATTTGCTCTCTTCTTCCCATTTGTCTTGGGCCTCTTGAAGTGCTTTTTCCAATTTTTTCTCGTCGTCTCTTAATTTTGCGGCCTCTTCATAACGCTGCTTTTTAACCACAGTATTTTTTTCTTCTCGTACAGTTTCTAATTGGCTTTCTAAACTGACAATCTTTTTGGGCACATTCATATTAGTAATGTGTACTCTAGAACCTACCTCATCTAGGGCGTCAATGGCTTTATCTGGTAAAAAGCGGTCCGTAATATACCTGTCCGTAAGGGTCACACAAGCTTCTAATGCCGCATCCGTATAAGTTACATTGTGGTGGTCTTCGTATTTTGGTTTTATATTTTTAAGAATTTCGAGGGTTTCTGCTACTGAGGTAGGTTCTACTATCACTTTTTGAAACCTTCTTTCTAAGGCACCGTCTTTTTCTATGTGCTGTCTAAACTCATCAAGGGTAGTGGCTCCAATACATTGTATCTCTCCCCTGGCTAGGGCAGGTTTAAACATATTAGATGCGTCTAAGCTTCCTGTAGCACCACCAGCACCAACAATGGTGTGAATTTCATCTATAAATAAGATAATGTCATCATTTTTCTCCAATTCGTTCATGACCGCTTTCATGCGTTCTTCGAATTGTCCACGGTATTTTGTGCCAGCAACTAAGGAGGCCAAGTCTAAAGTAACCACCCTTTTGTTGAAGAGTACTCTAGAGACCTTTTTTTGAATAATTCTAAGGGCCAATCCCTCTGCAATAGCACTTTTACCCACGCCAGGTTCTCCTATTAATAGGGGGTTATTTTTCTTTCTACGACTTAAAATTTGAGAGACCCGTTCTATTTCCTTTTGTCTTCCAACCACAGGATCTAAACGGTCTTCTTCTGCCATTTGGGTCAGGTCTCTACCAAAATTGTCTAAAACGGGGGTCTTTGATTTTTTTCCTGACTTGTTGGCAGTTGTTCCGCCACCAAAAGATTCTCCAGTATTTTCTTCTGCGTCAGATTCGCTAGAAAATGAGGCTTCAGTTGGTCCGCTGGTATAATCGTCGTCTGAAGTGATCATAGTCTTAAACTGCTCTTTTACGCCGTCGTAGTCTACCATCATTTTTTGCAACAATTTGGTAGTAGGGTCATTTTCATTTCTGAGAATACACAGCAGCAAATGCGCCGTATTTATAGCGGTGCTTTGAAACAGTTTGGCTTCTAAAAAAGTAGTTTTTAAGGCCCTCTCTGCTTGTCTGGTTAGGTGTAGGTTCTTTTTATCCTGATGCACCAAACTAGGGTTTGGATTGGCTGGACTTAAGATTTCTACCTTTCTTCTCAAGTGTTCCAAATCTACCGATAGGGCGTCTAAGATACTAATGGCTTTACCGCCACCATCTCTTAACAATCCTAACATTAAGTGTTCCGTTCCAATAAAGTCATGCCCTAATCTAAGGGCTTCTTCTTTACTGTAGGCAATCACGTCTTTTACTCTAGGTGAAAAATTATCATCCATAAACCAGTTGTTTATACTCAAAAATAGTAAATCTTTTTACCACTCAATTACAAATAGTATTCCTTTTTGTATTATATGACACAATTGACAAAAAAACAATGGCTTGTCCAAACAAGCCCCAGCTATTTTATTAACTATTTGTCCTATTATATATGTTGATAAATTCTTTAATAAACTACTCTTTAACCTCCCCTAAAGCATCCAAATTATGTATATTGGCTTGATTTTTTAATGAATAAAGAATAGCTTTTTTAATATGGCAGAAGGAGAAAAATTAATTAAGATTAACATAGACGACGAAATGAAGTCTGCCTACATAGATTATTCTATGTCGGTTATTGTATCACGTGCCTTACCAGATGTAAGAGATGGTTTAAAACCAGTGCACCGAAGGGTGTTGTTTGGAATGCATGAGTTGGGCGTTAGGGCTACAGGTGCACACAAGAAGTCTGCGAGAATTGTAGGAGAAGTTTTAGGTAAGTACCACCCACATGGAGATACTTCTGTTTACGACACTATGGTGCGTATGGCACAAGAGTGGAGTTTGCGATATATGTTGGTAGACGGCCAAGGTAACTTTGGCTCTATTGACGGAGACAGTCCTGCGGCAATGCGTTATACGGAAGCCCGTATGCGCAAGATTGCAGACGACATGCTAATAGATATTGACAAAGACACGGTAGACCACCAATTAAATTTTGACGACACTTTAGAAGAACCTAAAGTACTTCCCACCAGAATTCCCAACCTACTGGTGAATGGTGCTTCTGGGATTGCTGTAGGGATGGCCACCAATATGCCGCCACACAACCTATCGGAAGTGGTAGACGGAACTATTGCTTATATAGAAAATCCAAATATTGAAATAGACGAACTCATCACCCACATTAAGGCCCCAGATTTTCCAACAGGAGGTGTTATTTTTGGATATGAAGGAGTTAAAGAAGCTTTTCATACTGGAAGGGGTAGGGTCGTTGTTCGTGCCAAAGCTATTATTGAAGAAGTTCAGGGAAAAGAGTGTATCATAGTCACTGAAATCCCATACCAAGTCAATAAGGCAGACATGATCAAGAAAACAGCAGACTTGGTTAATGACAAGAAAATTGAGGGTATTTCTACCATTAGGGATGAATCCGATAGAAATGGAATGCGTATTGTTTATATCTTAAAAAGAGATGCAATTCCAAATATTGTATTAAATACCCTGTATAAATACACTTCACTCCAGTCTTCCTTTAGCGTCAACAATATTGCGCTTGTCAATGGAAGACCACAGCAATTAAATGTCAAGGAAATGATCCACTATTTTGTGGAACACAGACATGAGGTTGTGGTGAGAAGAACCAAATTTGAATTAAAGAAAGCAGAAGACAGGGCCCACATTTTAGAAGGTTTGATCATTGCTTCTGACAATATAGATGAGGTAATTAAGCTCATTAGGGCGTCTTCTAGTCCAGACGAGGCTCGGGAGTCTTTAATGGAACGTTTTAAATTGTCTGAAATACAAGCCAAGGCCATTGTGGAAATGCGCCTGCGTCAGTTGACAGGTCTTGAGCAAGATAAGTTAAGAACGGAATACAATGACATTATTGCGACCATTGCAGATCTAAAAGATATTTTGGGAGACAAGGAACGTAGAATGTCCATCATTAAAGAAGAACTTCAAGAGGTAAAAACCAAGTATGGAGATGCACGTCGTTCAGAGATCAACTATGCAGGTGGAAGTCTCAGTATAGAAGATATGATTCCAGATGAGCAGGTAGTTATTACCATTTCTCATGCAGGTTATATTAAGAGAACCGCGCTTTCGGAGTACAAGACCCAAAATAGAGGTGGGGTAGGCCAAAAGGCATCGGCGACAAGAAATGAAGATTTCTTGGAGCACTTATTTGTGGGAACCAACCACCAATATATGTTATTCTTTACCCAAAGCGGGAAGTGTTTCTGGATGCGTGTTTACGAAATTCCAGAGGGCTCTAGAACCTCTAAAGGTAGGGCCATTCAAAACCTGATCAATATTTCTCAAGAAGACAAGGTGAAAGCCTTTATTTGCACCCAAGATCTTAAGGATGAGGAGTATGTGAACAGCCATTATGTGATTATGGCCACTAAAAAAGGGATTGTAAAGAAAACTACTTTAGAGCAGTACTCTAGACCGAGAACCAACGGTATAAACGCAATTGGTGTAAGGGAGGGAGATGAGCTGTTAGAAGCCAAACTGACCACGGGAACCAGTCAAGTATTCCTAGGCCTTAAATCTGGTAAAGCCATAAGATTTGAAGAGAGCAAAACCAGACCTATGGGTAGGGGTGCATCCGGCGTAAGAGGGGTGAGCCTTGCAAATGATCAAGATGAGGTGATTGGAATGATCACAGTTCACAACGAGGAAGACCACATTTTAGTGGTGTCTGAAAAAGGATATGGAAAACGTTCTTCTATGGAAGATTACCGCGTGACCAACCGAGGTGGAAAAGGGGTTAAAACCATTTCTATTACAGAGAAAACGGGTGGGCTTGTCGCTATTAAAAATGTGACAGATTCAGATGACCTAATGATTATTAATAAATCTGGGATTGCCATTAGATTGGGTGTAGAAGACCTTCGTGTGATGGGAAGGGCTACCCAAGGAGTGAAATTGATTAATATTAGAGAAAACGATTCTATTGCTGCAGTAGCTAAAGTGATGAAAGAAGAAGAGGAAGAAATTCTTTCAGATGGATTAGATGATTCTGGCGCTAGCGCCGATACTGCTCCAGAGGCACCAGAAGCCACCCAAGAAAATAGTGAAGAAACAGGGTCTGAATCTTAAATTTGATTATTTTTACCCGCTCATAAAATTATTATAAAACACCAACAATGAAAAATACTTTATTACTGCTAGCTGCTATTGGAGTAACCACAGCTAGTTTTGCCCAAAAAGATGAAATTAAAGCCGCGACAAAAGCCCTTAAATCAGGAGATGCTGCTGCTGTACTTTCTGCTTTAGACGGAGCTGCGAGTACTATTGACGCAGCAGAGGTTAAATATGTAAATCAGTTTTACTTTTTACAAGGAGAAGCTTATGCCATGCAAGCCAAAGCGGGAGATTTTTCTGCTTATGACAAAGCGGTAGCCTCTTACACCAAAGCCATGCAAAGTGAAACAGCTTCTGGGAAAGCCAAATACACGGCAGACATTAAGCAGAAGTTTGCTACTATGACCTCTGAAATTGTCAATGCGGCTGTTTCTGACAACAATGAAGAGAAATTCAAAGATGCTGCTGAGAAATTATTTTTGAGCTATTCATTGAGCCCTCGGGACACTATTTATTTGTACTACGCAGCGAGTAGTGCTGTAAACGGAAATGAATATGAACTGTCTTTAAAGTATTACAATATGCTTAAAGACCTAAACTATGACGGTAGTGAGGAGAAATTCTCTGCAAGAAATATTGAGACAGGAGAGCGTGAGGAAATGCCAAAATCTCAAAGAGATTTAATGGTTAAATCTGGTGCTTATGACGAGGCTAAAGACGAACGAACGCCTTCTAAATTTAATGAAATCATTAAGAACATTGCACTTATCTATACCCAATTGGGCGAAGACGACAATGCCATGGCTGCTTACATTGAAGCCAGAGAAATAAACCCTAATGATGTTGGGCTTATTTTAAACCAAGCCAACTTGTATTTTAAGCAAGGTGAAAAGGAAAAATTTAAGATTCTTATGAACGAGGCCACTGAAGTAGATCCTACCAATCCAGATTTGTTTTACAATATTGGGGTAATTAATATGGAACAAGGAAATTCAGAAGCGTCTAGAACGGCTTATCAGAGGGCCATTGATTTATCTCCTACTTATATTAACGCCTATTTAAACCTGTCTACTTCTTTTGTAAACGAAGGGAATGCTTTAATAGACGCCATGAATAAATTAGGAAGTTCTAGAAAAGACATTGCCCGTTATGATGAACTTAAAGCGGAGAAGCAAGCCTTCTTTAAGCAGGCTGCAGAAGCTTTGGAGGCAGGTTTGGCTGCAAATACCAATAATGCAGATTTATTGGGCCAGTTAAAGAACATTTATGGTGCTTTGGGTGACAATGTAAATTATATGAGGGTGAAAAAATTGTTAGAGGAATAATTATCTCAGCATTAGCTTATAAAAAAAAGCCCTCCATTGGAGGGCTTTTTTTTTGTGATTAATTTTATAGTATTTTTTTAATGACCCTAAGGCTATGGGAGTATTGGTTGGTCTCGTTGTTGAATATGCCTGTGTGGTCTATGCGGTCTATGCGCACCTTGCCGTGACAATGAATGATGTGGTGGTCTGGTAGCATTATACCCACATGATCTATGTTCCCTTCTGCGTTGTCAAAGAAAGCCAAATCTCCCGCTTCAGATTCTTCAATGAAACTTAGGGGCTCTCCTTGCTTGGATTGTAATTCAGCTGTCCTAGCCAATACATAGCCGTTGAGTTTATAAGCCATTTGGCTCAAGCCAGCTGCGTCTATGCCAAAAGGGAGTGTTCCTCCTTTAAGATGGGGTGCGTTTAAATACATTAAAGCAGTATTTACAACCCCATTTTTAGTTCCGTTGGCCTTTGTATTACCTTCAAAAGTATGGGATAGTAATTTCAATTGACTGGTATTGGCCCCCAATAAAACAGGCATAAGTGCACCGTTTTCTTCTTGTATAAAACCAGTGAGTTCTTGGCAATAGCTAGGGGTTTTTTCTTCCAGGCTTTGGTATTGGTCCTCTGAAATTTCTAAGATTTGTAAGTTTTCTACCCAACCCTCTGTTTGGTCGTAGGCCATTCTTACCTTAAACCACCATTTTCTGTGGTCCAATATTTTAAACCCTTCTCCATAATGGGCCATGGTAACAATCGCGCTTTCCGTATCTGGGGCGCTTCTTAAGGCTATATTAGAGAGTTTTGCTATTCCAAAACGCATATTTAGGCTTCTAGGTTGTTTTCAATCACTAGGGCAGAGGCGCCGCCGCCGCCATTGCAAATGGCTGCTGCGCCATAGCGCGCTTTCTCTTGGGCGAGTACGTGGAGTAGGGTTACTACTATTCTGGCACCTGAGCATCCTAGAGGGTGGCCAAGAGAAACGGCGCCTCCGTGAATATTTACTTTGTTGTCTGGAATGTTTAATAATTTCATATTGGCCAATCCAACCACTGAAAAGGCTTCATTAAATTCAAAGAAATCTATTTCGGATTGCTGCATTCCAGCTTTTGAAAGGGCCTTAGGAAGCGCTTTAGCGGGAGCGATGGTGAACCATTCTGGCTCCAAAGCAGCGTCTGCATATCCTTTAATGGTAGCCAAAGGCCTAATTCCAAGTGATTTGGCTTTATCTGCACTCATTAGGACCAATGCAGCAGCGCCGTCGTTAATGGTAGAGGCATTGGCTGCAGTCACTGTACCATCTTTTGTGAAAGCAGGTCTAAGGGCAGGTATTTTATCTAAGAATACATTGCTGTATTCTTCATCTGTATCAAAAATAATGGGGTCTCCTTTGCGTTGGGGTATGGATACGGGTATAATTTCATTAGAAAATTTTCCAGCATCCCAGGCGGCCTTAGCGCGTTGGTAGGACTGAATGGCAAACTGGTCTTGGTCTTCTCTTGAACACTCATAAGTGAGGGCACATTGGTCTGCAAAAACCCCCATAGCTATTTGTTGGTATGCGTCTACTAAACCGTCTTTCTGCATACTGTCTTCAAGGGTAGTAGGGCCAAATTTTTGTCCATTTCTCATGGAAACTAAATGGGGCGCCATACTCATGTTTTCCATACCACCGGCCACAACAACCTCTTGGTCTCCGAGTGCAATAGATTGCGCAGCTTGCATGATGGTTTTCATTCCAGAAGCACAAACCTTGTTTACCGTGGTACAAGGAACGGTATTTGGAATCCCTGCTTTTATTGCCGCCTGTCTTGCAGGTGCTTGTCCTGTTCCAGCTTGCAACACATGGCCCATAATAACTTCTCCTACCTCGGAAGGGTCTAATTGAATTCGCTCCAAAGCGCCTTTTATAGCAATGGCGCCTAGTTCTGGTGCGGCTATATGAGACAAAGCGCCCATAAAGCGTCCAATAGGGGTTCTTACTGCGGAAACAATGACTACTTCTTTCATAGAATAGGCTTAAAAATAGATTCCATCAAAAATACTAAAATTAGTGGCAAAGCCGCCTGCTGAAAAACTAAAATAACGCCGGTATGGGTTTATTTTTCTATTTTTGATTCAAACTTAATTCATGGCTAAAGGTCTAGATACCCTCTATAAAAACCAATCCCTACTATATAAATACCTGCTCTATGTATTGGCAGTGGGCTTGGTCGTGTATTTTTTTCCTAAAGGCGGAAAGTTTAAGTACGAATTTCAAAAAGGAAAGCCTTGGCAACATGAAACTTTGTACGCCCCATTTGATTTTAGTGTAAAAAAGACCTCTGAGGAATTGTCAGCGGAAAAAGCAGCTATTCAGCGCGAGCACATTCCTTACTTTTCTTTGAATGATTCAATGCTGTTACAGTCAAAGGAAGACTTGACCTTTGCACTAGTGGATTTAAAAAAAAGCAACCCAACACTCAAAGATACCGCACAAATTAAGCGGGTATTGTTTAGGGTATTAGACAGTGTATACGCTCGAGGTTTACTCGCTAGAAATGCCACGGAGAATTTAGGTGAGCGCATATATCTATTAAAAGAAAATACCGCTAGCTTAAGGCCTGTGAATTCCTTTATGGTTATTCCTAAATTGCTTCCATTCATTCAATCTAAAATACAAACCCCACTTTTTCAGTCTCAAGCCACTTTTGCAGAGGCATTGTTATTAGATGTGGTTGTTCCTAATGTGGTGTTTAATAAAGACTTTACAGAGAAATCGCTTTCAGAGGCTTTAGGTAATGTATCGCTCACTAGGGGTTTTGTAGACAAAGGCAAGCTCATTATAGCGAAGGGAGCTGTTGTAGAACAAGAAAATTACAAGGTACTGCTTTCCCTTAAATCAGAGTATGAATCTGTTTTATGGTCAGACGCCAATTACTATATTATCCTGTTTGGCTACACCCTTTTGGTCGCATTAGTAATGGTTATGTTGTTTTTGTTTTTAGCCAAATATAGGCCGCACATTTATAGAGACAATACCCAGCTCACTTTTATATTAGCCAATGTTGTCCTCATGGTACTGCTAACCACCCTGGTGGTGCAATACAATGAAACTTATGTGTATGTAGTGCCGCTGTGTATTTTACCCCTCATATTAAAGACATTTTTTGACGCCCGTTTAGGGCTCTTTGTGCATGTACTTACGGTCCTTATACTAGGATTTGTGGTGCCCAATAGTTTTGAGTTTGTTTTTTTACAAACCATTGCCGGAATTGTAACCATTTTATCTGTAACAGAGTTGTATAAGCGGGCCAATCTATTTATATCTGTTGGACAAATTACTGTAGTGTATATGTTGGGTTACTTTTCTTTCCACATTATACAAGAAGGCACCATAGACAATTTACAGTGGTTGGTTTTTGGTCTTTTTGCTTTAAACGGCATGATCACACTCTTTGCCCAACCCCTCATCTATATTTACGAAAAACTCTTTGGTTTGGTCTCTGAAGTGTCGCTATTAGAACTTTCAGACACCAATTCAAAGCTTTTAAAGGAACTCTCCAATAAGGCCCCAGGCACCTTTCACCACTCCTTACAAGTAGCTAATCTAGCAGAAGCAGCAGCCAACGAAATAGGGGCCAATGCTATGCTTGTAAGGGTAGGGGCATTATACCACGACATAGGTAAAATGAACCACCCTACTTATTTTTCTGAAAATCAGATTACTTCTGTAAATCCGCACCACGAACTAGATCCTTTGGATAGCGCTAAAATTATTTTAGACCATGTTACAGATGGAATTGAAATAGCCAAAAAATACAATTTACCAGACCGATTGATAGATTTTATTAGGGTCCACCATGGAACCACTCAGGTTTATTATTTTTATAAGAAAGCCCAAGAGACCCAACCAGATATAGATATGGCATTATTTACCTATCCAGGCCCCCTTCCTTTTTCAAAGGAGACGGCTATTCTCATGATGGCAGACGCTGTAGAAGCCGCATCTAAAAGTCTTAAAAACCCTACTTATTTGGAAATAGATGCCTTTGTAGAGAAGATTATTACAGGACAAATGCAGGCCAATCAGTACGTAAATGCCAATATTACCTTTAAAGATATTGAATTAATTAAAAAGGTCTTGAAAGGCAAACTAACTAATATCTACCACCTTAGGGTAGCATATCCAGAATAATTTCAGAGCAATGAAAAATAAAGCTAAAAAAAGCTTTAAAAATGTTGTTATATTATATTCTAAAAAGTACATTTGCAACCGCGTTTTTAAGGCGTGAAACACTTTTGTGTTAGGAGAGGTGCCAGAGTGGTAATGGAGCAGATTGCTAATCTGTCGACGGGTAACTGTCGCCAGGGTTCGAATCCCTGTCTCTCCGCTCTTTATTGAAAAATTGATACCTTATTACAAGGTCTCGGGGTGTAGCGTAGCCCGGTTATCGCGCCGCGTTTGGGACGCGGAGGTCGCAGGTTCGAATCCTGCCACCCCGACATTAATAAACAGAGATATTCCCAAAATCTCAAAACTTTTTCCTTCGGGAAATGGTCGCGTAGCTCAGCTGGATAGAGCATCTGCCTTCTAAGCAGACGGTCAAAGGTTCGAATCCTTTCGCGATCACTTTTTAAATTTCATTAAATTTCAATACCCCGCGTTTAGTCAATAAACACGGGGTTTTTTGTTTTTTTTGTTTCAGTTCATTTCACTTGATGTCAGGTTTTTGTTCCACATATGTTTCACAAGAATTTATATGTTTCACAAAAATTAAGAAACACCTATGAGCACTACATTAAAATTTTACGTTAGTACAGACAGAAAAAGAAAAACAGACCAGCAACTTCCCATTTACATTAGAGTCATTCACTTGAGAAAGAAAGCAGAGGGGAAACTAAGCGTTATTCCCATTTCAGAGATAGATTTAATTGCCTGGAATTCGGATTTACAACGATTCAATTCAAAAAAAGAAAAATTGATTCAGTATAATATCTTTTTAAATGAACTTCAAAATGAGTTCCACAATTATTTAAGGTCAAATGTTTCACAGATGGCTAAGATCAGTGCCAAAGATATTAGAGACCATTTGCTCTCCAGAAACTTCTGTCCTGAAACTAAAGTAATTCAAGCAGTAAATGATTACTATAAAAATGTCATTGAGCCAGATGCTGACAAAGCTTTGGGAACCAAAAAAAATTATAAAAAGTCAATCAATCATTTTGTGCAATTTTTAAAGCACAAAAAGCTTTTAAATACTACTGTAAAAGACTTTAAGAGAAAGCATGCATCTATGTTTGTAGACTATCTTAAGTCAGATATTCCATTAACTGATAAAAAAGCATTGAATAGCCAAACAACCAATTCCATTGCAAAAAACATCAGACCTATATTTAAAAAACTATACTTAGACGAGGAGATAATGATTAACCCCTTTGATGGAGTCTCTGTGCCGTTTAAAAAAGCCGTTAAACCCCGTTTAACGAATGATTACTATAAAAACATTGTAGCCCTTGACCTCACCAAAACACCAGTTTTAGAGGTCTATAGAGACTATTTTCTAATGATGTGTTATACGGGCCTTAGTCATTGTGACTTATTTAACCTTAGAGATTATGAGATAACGAAGGGTAGGGTTGAAATTAGAAGAAAGAAGTCTAAGGTATTAACGATTCAGATGTTAAATAATCAAGCACTCTCAATTATTAATAAGTACGAAGGTCAAATTCCAGAGCAGAGAATAATTCCTAAAAAAAGTCTTGATAAAGTCAATCAAAATTTAAAACTTATAGGTGTTTTAGCAGGGGTTCACTTTCCACTGACAACTTATGCAGCAAGAAGGTTTTTTAGGCAATCAATTTATGAGTCAGGTATACATGAAGAACTGGTTAGAAAAAGTTTAATGGGACACTCTGTTGCAAGTGATATGGACAGTCATTATTTTTTAATTACGGACAGTATACTTTTGGAGGCAAAAGATAAATTAGATAATCATTTTAATTCTTTAAATGAATGAACAAAGGTTGCAATGATATATCAGAAAAAGATTAGACACTACCTCTTAAATTATAAATAACTCCTCTTTTATTTTATCCAGAATGTAATTTTATCGGATACTCCGATTTTTTTTACAGATTCAATCGTTGATTTTTTAAGATAGTCATCGTCATTCCAAAATGAATTAATGTCTAAAGCTATAATGCAATAATTTAAAATTAACGCGATGTGTTTGAAAACCTATCTGGAATTGATAAATCTTGACATCCTTTATCTGGAGTATAAATTCTACAAGTGCTATTTAATTTTTCAAGGAATCCATTGTTTTTTAATTTACATGACCCCCTAATTACTAGATTTTCCAATGATTTTGGTAGTAATGGTAGTTCATATTCATTGGGTAGGTCCTTTATTTCTTTTAATAAAGGGTTTCCTGATGAATTATCAATTATAAGTTCTTTTAAGTTCTCTAAATTAGTTAAAGAAGAATATTCAAAAGATCCATATAGACTTAATTTTTCTAATGAATTGGGTAATAAATTAATTGAAATGTTTGATATGCTGTATACAGTTAATTTTTCTAATAATATATCTTTTAAGAATTCCCAATCTTTTTGTGAAAGAGTTTCTTGAACCAATAATTCTTTTAAATTTTTTAGTTCATTTAAAAAATTAAGATCAGTTACTTTATTGGCTTTTTCAATTTTAACAGTATGTAGGTTTGGAAAAAAATTTAATGTTTGAATTAATGTTTTTGTTTTATTATTGGTTTTAACAACCATAGTTGTAACCTTAGATAAATTTTCATCAATTAATTGATTGTTATACAATATTGATGAAAATTTACCATAATCACCTGAATAAAATGTACATCCTTGAAATTTTTCTAAAATATTTGACATATTATTATAATTTTTAATTTATTTAATAATAAAATAATGAAAGGAAAACCTTTATTCAATTAGGTAATTATCAAATCCTAAAATGTTTTATTAAAATTTACTTCTAATATCATCAATCTTATTTTGAACTTCTTCTGATAATTCAATATCAGGATAGATATCATCACCAGAATCAGGAAATAAAATTACTTCATATTGTTCATCGGTTTCATCATCGTAAATACCAATAGTTATCCCATCTATTCTCATAACTTATACTGTTTTATATAATTCACCATCTACGTAGATACGATACTCATCTACTACATTTCCATATCCATTTGGATTACCAATGGAATATAAATCTATATTAGTTTCGGGTACAATTTCTAGAAGAGCATCGTAAATTTCAGAATCAGATTCTGCTTTCTGAATATTTTCATAAAGAGTTTTATCGAATGTCCCTTCTTCTATAAGATGTGTATTACCATACCCATCATCCATATATCGTTGAACTAATACTTTCATAATTTTATTGTTTTAAATTAAAATAAATATAAATTTTAAATCTTAAATCTTAATAGTTATTTATCCTAAATAATATGTTTCTATTAAGAAAATCTAATTTGTGAGTTCTCTCAAGTGCTCATATATCATCACCATAGCTAAAGTGTCTAATTCGCAATATCGAAGCAGGGCAATTGAGATTCCATCTCTCTCCAATCACCTCCGGTATAG
>Ga0209193_1000663_pt1 | contig 20826 bp, 19 predicted proteins | sample COGITO_mtgs_1003_FD_185515 | JGI IMG/M metagenome (GOLD analysis project Ga0209193, IMG submission 185515) | Pelagic marine microbial communities from North Sea - COGITO_mtgs_100330 (SPAdes) (version 2) | ecosystem: Environmental > Aquatic > Marine > Epipelagic ...
ATATTATAAATTAAAATTTCAAAATGAAATCAATTACAATCAACGGATCAAAAAGAGAAGTCGTAGGCAAAAAAGCAACTGCAGCCTTACGTAATGCTGGTATGGTTCCTTGCGTAGTATACGGAGGAGACGAGCCAATTCACTTTCAATCACCAGAGCTTTCCTTCAATAAACTAGTATACACACCAGATGTGCATACTGTAGTAATTGAGTTAGAGGGTGTTAAAGTAAATGCAATTTTACAAGACATTCAATTCCACCCAGTAACAGACAGAATATTGCACATAGACTTCTATCAAATATTTGATGACAAAGAAGTAATGATGGAAATTCCTGTACGTGTTTCAGGAAGTTCTCGTGGAGTTAAAAATGGTGGTGTACTTCGTATTGTTACACGTAAGTTACGTGTTAAAGCAATACCAAAAAACCTTCCAGACTTTATCAACGCAGATATTACAGAGATGAAAATTGGCGCAAAAATGTATATCACTGCTGTTAAAGAAGATACATTCTCAATACTTCACACAGACAACACTGTAATTTGCCAGATTAGAACATCTAGAGTTGCTGTTGAAGATGAAGAAACAGAAGATGAAGAAGGTGCAGAAGATGCAGAAGGTGCAGAAGGTGCAGAAGGTGCAGATGCTCCTGAGGCAGCCGCTGCTGAATAAGCATAACAAAGTTAATTATATACAAAGCATTCCGTTAATTCGGGATGCTTTTTTTATTTTTACAAAACCAACACAAAACAATGCTTTCATTTGTTAGAAAATTGTTGGGTCTTCAAAACCCAGCAGCAAACAACGTATCTTTAGAGATAGAGAAACAAACAACCGTACACACACAAACACCTGCTACAAAGAATAGGAGCTTGGATATGAAAAAATTTTTAATCGCTGGCCTGGGCAATATTGGCCCTGCCTACAAAAATACACGCCATAACATTGGCTTTAGAGTCCTTGATGCTCTGGCAAAACAAGCAGATCTTAGCTGGGAAACCGTAAAACTAGGAGAGGTCACTACCCATAAAAAAAAGGGCCGCACCCTTATACTACTTAAACCAAGCACTTTCATGAATCTAAGTGGCAAGGCAGTAAAATACTGGATGGAGAAAGAAAATATACCCCTTGAAAACCTGCTGGTAGTAACCGATGACCTCAACCTACCCTTTGGAACCTTTAGAATAAAAGGCAAAGGAAGTAGCGGAGGCCATAATGGTCTTAAAGATATCCAAGAGATGCTTAGTACCGGGAAATATCCTCGTTTTAGATTTGGTATAAGTGATGCCTTCTCTAAGGGCAAACAAGTAGATTATGTTCTCGGTGAGTGGACCCCGCAAGAGGAGTCTCACCTTATTACCCAAATTCCAAAGAGCATTGAAGCTATAGAATCTTTTGCCCTAGCTGGGCTAGAAAATACCATGAACAGCTTTAACGGATAGTACACATGGAGCAACTCACAACAACCGCTGATTTTAAAAGCAATACCCAAAGCGTGATCACTATTGGCACCTTTGATGGTGTTCATATTGGTCATCGCGCAATTATGCAGCGCCTGGTTGCCGCAGCAAAAGAGCAGGGGCTTGTATCTGCGGTGCTTACTTTTTTTCCTCACCCAAGGATGGTTTTGCAAAAAAACAGCGATATCAAGCTTATAAATACCCTTTCAGAAAAAAAACAACTTCTAGAAGATATTGGCCTAGATTATTTTGTAGTAGAGCCCTTTACCTATGAGTTTTCAAGACTCTCTGCCCTTGAATATGTAAGGGATATTTTGGTGACACAGCTCAAGGCAAAAAAAATTATTATTGGCTACGACCACCGCTTTGGCAGAAATAGAAATGCAGATATCCAAGACCTTAAAAAATACGGAGAGCAATTTGGCTTTGAGGTAGAAGAAATAAGCGCCCAACAACTAGATGAGGTGTCTGTAAGTTCTACCAAAATTAGAAAAGCCCTGGCCCAGGGAGATATCCATACCGCAAATACATACCTAGGCTATGCCTTTACCATAGAAGGCGTCGTTACGAAAGGAAAAGCCCTTGGAAGAACCATTGGCTACCCCACCGCCAATTTGCATGTGCCACAAACCTATAAGCTTATACCCAAAAATGGAGTATACGTGGTAAAGGCCTTAGTAAACAACACCCTAACCTACGGCATCACAAGCATAGGAACCAACCCTACCGTAGGAGGTACTGCAAAGAGTATAGAAACCTTTTTTCTAGACACAAGCACAGATCTCTACGGCAAAGAGCTACAACTACACTTTTTGCAACACATACGTGAGGAGGCAACTTTTAAAGACTTAGAAAGCTTAAAACAAGCCATCCAAAAAGACGAAGCCTTTGCACGAGACTATATACAACCCCTTGCATAAGCTCCTTTTTAAACATATTGACAATTCTGGGCTAGTACTCTTTAGAGTAGTATTTGGGTTTCTTATTGCCCTTGAAGGCTTTGGAGCCATTGCAACAGGTTGGGTAAAAAAAACCCTTATAGACCCGCAGTTTACATTCAACTTTATTGGTTTTGAGTTACTACAACCCCTGGAGGGTAACGGGATGTATTTCTACTTTATGTGTTTGGGCATTCTAGGAGTTGGAGTAATGCTAGGGTATAAATACAGGCTCAGTATGTTTTGCTTTGCTGTGATGTGGAGCGGGGTATACTTAATGCAAAAAAGCAGTTACAACAACCATTATTATTTAATGCTGCTGCTGTCTTGGGGTATGGTTTTTTTACCTGCCAACAAATGGTTTTCTATAGATGCAAGACAAAAACCAAGCATCGCCTCTAGATCTATGCCTAGATGGGTAATCTTGGCACTTATTGTGCAAGTCTGGATAGTTTACACCTATGCGGCTATTGCAAAAATATACCCAGCTTGGCTGGATGGAACGGTCACTGGCTTATTTATGACAGGCAAAAAAGACTACTGGCTTATTGGCTCTTTTTTACAACAACAATGGGTGCATTATGGTATTGCTTATGTCGGTATCTTGTTTGACGCGCTCATTGTACCACTACTTCTATACAAACGCACCCGTTTTATAGCATTTTGCGCCTCTATTGTATTTCACCTTTTTAATGCTGTGGTATTTCAAATAGGGATTTTCCCGTTCATGTCTTTGGCATTTGCCTTTTTCTTTTTTTCCTCCAAAAATTTGCAACAGCGCTTTTTCCCAAAAAAAGAGCACTATGATTTGGGAGAGGTTAAAGTGCCGCCTTACAGCAAGATAATTAGCGGTATCCTGTGCTTATATTTCATAATACAAATAGCGCTTCCTCTTAGGCACCTAGGCATCAAAGATGATGTTTTATGGACAGAAGAAGGGCACCGCCTTAGTTGGCGTATGATGCTAAGAAGTAAAACAGGATATACCACCATGTATACGCTAGATAAAAAAACACAAGAAAAAAGCAAGTACAACATCAAAGAGATCCTTACCCAAAAACAACAAAGAACGGTAGGCACAAAACCAGATGTTATCTGGCAATTGGCCCAAAGAATAAAGCAAATACAAGCCGCCAAAGGCATTGATGTTGCTGTGTTTGCAGACACAAAAGTGAGTGTAAATGGCGGGGCTTATGCTCGTTTAATAAATGACACCATAGATCTAGGGTCACAAAAATGGACCCCTTTAAAACACCACTTTTGGATCTTGCCTTCCCCAAAAATGCAGCATAGCCCCCCAGAAAAAAATTAATAGCTATATTTACTTTAGTTTTAAAACCATCTCATGCTTAACAAAAACTCTAAAAAAGACAAAGCCCGCAACATGCAATCTGTAGTGCTATTGGTTATTTTTATTCTTGTGATTATGGGGTTTTTACTAAAACGTTTTTAACGGTCTCTCCCTTAAAAAAGTAGTACAATGCAATACATCCCTAGCAATAACGTGCTTTGGGCTTTACTTTTGTTGTCAAACAAATCTACTTGCTAATTTCTAGTACAATAAAGCCTTCATTATTACAAATTCCATAACTTTGCCTTATAAAAATTAAGGGAAACATGTTACAAGTTCAGCGCATTAGAGATCATAAAGAAGCCTTCATCAAAGCCTTGAAAAAAAGAGGTATGGATGCAACACCTGTTATTAATCAAGTTCTAGAGGCAGACGACAACCGTCGTGCTACCCAGGCAAAACTAGATGATATCCTAGCAGAATCAAACTCCCTTTCTAAAGAAATTGGTATTCTTTTCAAATCTGGAAATGCCGCTGGGGCAAACGCTCTTAAAGAAAAAACAAGCACTTTAAAAGAGGCTTCAAAAGCCTTAGACGACCAGTTAAAGAGTATTTCAAAAACACTACAAGACCTGCTGTACACCATCCCCAACATACCTCAAGAGCTAGTTCCCTCTGGCCAAGATGAGAATGACAATGAGCAAACCCTTAGAGAAGGTGCTATTCCGGTATTGGCAGAAGGTGCTATGGCTCACTGGGAATTAGCAAAAAAATACGATATCATAGATTTTGAATTGGGCGTTAAAATTACCGGCGCAGGATTTCCTGTATATAAAGGTAAAGGAGCCCGCCTGCAACGTGCCCTTATTTCTTATTTTCTTGACCAAAACACAGCTGCAGGTTATACAGAGTACCAAGTTCCTCATCTTGTAAATGAAGCTTCTGGGTTTGGGACAGGACAATTGCCAGACAAAGAAGGGCAGATGTATCACGTAGGTGTTGATGATCTTTATTTAATACCAACGGCAGAGGTACCCGTAACAAACATGTTTAGAGGTGACCTAGTTCAAGGGGCAGATTTGCCAATATCTTGCACAAGTTACACGCCTTGCTTTAGAAGAGAAGCTGGAAGTTATGGCGCACATGTTCGCGGCCTAAACAGATTACACCAGTTTGACAAGGTAGAAATAGTACGTATCGAGCATCCAGATAATAGCGCAAAAGCACTAGAAGACATGGTAGAACACGTTGCCAATATCTTGAGAGCGTTGCAACTTCCCTTTAGAATTTTACGCCTTTGTGGTGGAGATCTTGGTTTTGCAGCAGCAATCACCTATGATTTTGAAGTGTTCTCAACAGCCCAAGACAGATGGCTTGAGGTAAGTTCTGTTTCTAATTTTGAAACCTTTCAGGCAAATAGATTAAAACTTCGTTTTAAAGACACAGATGGTAAAAACAAACTAGCGCACACCCTAAACGGGAGTTCTATGGCTCTGCCTAGAGTGCTGGCTGGCATACTAGAGAACTACCAAACCCCGCAGGGTATTAAAATTCCAGAGGTGCTTATGCCCTATTGTGGTTTTGACATGATAGACTAACACAACAGTCACAAAAAAAAGCGTATACCCATAAACCATTGTTTTACTTTTAAGCGGTGGTTTTTCTCTTTATAGAAGAGGCTAAAAACACTATCTTTACCCTATGCGGTTATTGTATGTCCTTTTATTTTTTCTTGCCAGTAGTTCGGTTTTTTCGCAAAGCGAAATTTTAGCCGAAAACTACTTTGATCGAGGAGAGTATCAAAAGGCTATTTCTATTTACGAAAAACTATACGCAAAAACACCCTACAAAAGCCAGTATATGCTCAGGCTTGTGGAGGCGCATCAGCAACTGGAAAACTTCCAGGCGGCGCAGGAATTACTAGAAAAACAAGTAAACTCGCGCAATGGCCAAAATCAATATTTGGTTGATTTAGGGCACAATTATTCGCTGCAAAAAAAAGATTCACTCGCCAATAAGTACTACGCCCAAGCCCTTGAATTAGTTGCCCAAAAACCCAATTACAGCTCGCTTGTTGCCAAAAAGTTTGAACAGTTTAGTTTACTAGACAAGGCAATTATGGCCTATGAAAAAGCCATGGAGCTTAATCCAGCAGTAAATTACAACATTCAAGTTGCCCGTATATATGGAGAACAAGGCGCTCTTGAGAAGATGTTTTTAAAATACATCAATGCGGTAAAACTACAACAACGTTATAAGCCCTTAGCCCAACGCAATTTTAGTTTGTACATAACGCAAGACCCCCAAAACAATGCCAATGTTTTACTGAGAAAAACACTGCTAAAAAAATTACAACAAGGACCAGATGTTCTTTACAATGAACTTTTAAGCTGGTTGTTTATTCAGCAAAAAGAATTTAACAAAGCGTTTACCCAAGAAAAAGCCATTTATAAAAGAATGGGAGATCAAGACCTAACGGCTATTGTTGATCTTGCCATAATTACCTTGGAAGAGAAAGACTATCTCAATGCAGAGCAGATTATTAATTTTTTAATTGAAAAATCTGTAACGCCAAGTGCAAAGCTACAAGGGCATCAATACCTGATGAAAATTAAGCTAGCCACCGCCCAAGAAAAAGACTATAAAAAAATAGCCCAGCAGTTTGAAACCCTGCTAGATCAATACGGTCATGGCGTCCAGAGCTATTTACTTCAGATAGACTACAATCACTTTTTGGCTTTTACTGCCAAACAGGTCCCCCTGGCCACTGCCAATTTAAAAAAACTCATTAAAAAACAGCTAAACCCATATCAAGAATCTTTAGTTAAGATGGAATTGGCCGATATCTTGGTCTTTGACGAGAAATTTAATAGAGCGCTTATTTATTATTCTCAAATCCAAAACAAAGTGAAAAGTGATGTATTGGCGCAAGAGGCTAGGTTTAAAGTAGCAAGAACAAGTTATTTTAAAGGTGATTTTGTTTGGGCAAAAGCCCAGACAGATGTTTTGCGTAAATCTACCACGCAGCTTATTGCCAATGATGCCCTGAAAATGACACTCATGATTCATGACAACACCCTGGAAGATTCTTTGCAAACCGCCTTGAAAAAATATGCCCGGGCAGATTTCTTAGCACTACAAAACAAAGATGCTCAGGCAATCGAGGTTTTGTCAGAAATTTTGACCACCCATAAAGGAGAAAAAATAGAAGACGAAGCCCTTTTAAAACAAGCAGAGCTTTATCAAAAAACAGGGCAATACAAAAAAGCCGAGGCAAATTACCTCAAAATAATTGCTGTCTATAAAGATGAAATCCTAGCAGATGATGCGTATTTCAATCTTGCAAATTTATATGAGCATCAATTACAAGATCCTCAAAAAGCAAAACAGTATTACGAGCAAATTATTTTTGACTTTGCAGACAGTATTTACTTTACCCAAGCTAGAAAGAAATATCGGATGCTGCGAGGAAGATAACATCTAATACTGCTTTTAAAGCCAAGAAAACGATAACCTTGAAAGAACCCTATGTATATATATAACGTCACTATTAACGTAGAAAATGCCATACACCTACAGTGGTTAGATTGGATGAAAAACAGCCACATACCTGCAATGCTGGCTACCAATAAATTCAGTAAAGCCCTAATGACCAAAGTAATGGTGGAAGAAGAGATGGGCGGCATCACCTACTCTGTGCAATACACCACAGATAGCAAACAAACCCTAGAGAAGTATTACACACAAGATGCCCCAACACTCAGGGCGCAAGGCAAAGCATTTGAGGGGAACTATATAGCCTTTAGAACAGAACTTGAAGTAATTTGTGAGCAATAACTCGCAAGACACCTCTACAACACACATCATGGCAAAAAAGAAAAAATACAACAAGCATAGCGCGGTTCCTAAGAGAGAATTTAATCCGCAAAACGATTCTGTACGCGCAAAAAAATACCTTGGGCAGCATTTTTTAGTAGACGAGACTATTGCCAACGACATCTCTCAAACCCTGCAGCTTGAAGGCTATAAAAACGTACTGGAAATTGGGCCTGGAACAGGTGTAATGACCAAGTATTTACTAGAGAAAGACATCAATCTAGTAGCCATGGAACTCGATAGCGAATCTGTGGAGTATCTTATCAATAACTACCCCAACAAAAACCTGCAGATTTTAGAGGCAGATTTCTTAAAAGAAGACCTACAAGATTATTTTGGAACAGAGCAGTTTGGTATTACAGGAAACTTTCCTTACAATATATCTACCCAAATTGTATTTAAAATGCTTGAGATAAAACAGCAGGTGCCAGAATTTAGTGGCATGTTTCAAAAAGAGGTAGCCATGCGTATTTGTGCCAAAGAAGGTAGTAAAACCTATGGTATACTCTCTGTGCTAACCCAAGCATTTTATGATGCCGAGTATCTTTTCACAGTTCCACCCACGGTGTTTAACCCGCCACCCAAAGTAGAGAGTGGCGTGCTGAGATTGCGCAGAAAAGCCTCCTTAGATATTGATTGTAGTGAGCTCATGCTGTATAAAGTTGTTAAAACTGCCTTCCAACAAAGACGTAAAACCCTAAGAAATAGTTTAAAATCTTTTAATCTTTCAGATAAAATAAAAGAAGATGCTATCTTTGGGCAAAGACCCGAGCAGCTATCTGTAGCGCAATTTATTGCACTAACACAAAAATTGGAAGCCGATGCAATTTCAACTCACCAGTGATTTTATAGAAAACATAGCACAGCTCATTGCCAAAAAAGATGGTAATGCGCTGCGCGAACTCCTGCAAAATTTTCACTTTGCAGACATCGCAGAACTCCTTGAAGAGCTTAAAAGCGGGCAGGCAACTTACTTAATTCAACAATTAGAAAGTGATTTAACATCTGAGGCTCTAATGGAGCTTGATGATGATGTGCGAGAAAAAATTCTTGAGCGTCTTTCCCCTAAAGAAATTGCAGCAGAGCTAGAAGAGCTTGACACAGATGATGCCGCAGATATTATTGCTGAGCTAGATGAAAAAATTCAGCAAAAAGTAATAGATAAAATTGAAGATCAGGAGCATGCCGCAGATATTGTTGAACTGCTTAAATATGATGAGGATACCGCTGGAGCTTTAATGGCTAAAGAATTGGTGCAGGTAAAAGAAACCTGGACTGTAGCAGGCTGTGTTCGTGAAATGCGCCGCCAGGCAGAAAACGTAACAAGGGTACACTCCATTTATGTTACCAACAAAGAAGGAAAACTAACAGGAAGACTTTCTTTAAAAGATTTACTGACCGCAGAAGCAAAAACAAAAATTAGTGATGTTTTTATACCAAAGGTAGATTACGTGACAGTGCATACAGAAAACGAAGAGGTGGCGCGTATTATGCAAAAGTATGATTTAGAGGCGATCCCTGTTGTTGATGATCATGGTGTTTTAATGGGAAGAATTACCATTGATGATATTGTAGATTTTATAAAAGACGAGGCAGAAAAAGATTACCAAATGGCTGCAGGTATTTCTCAAGATGTAGAGGCAGATGATAGCATTATAGACCTCACCAAAGCGCGCTTGCCTTGGCTAGTGCTTGGCCTCTTAGGAGGTCTTGGGAGTGTGTATATTATGAGAGGTTTTGATGAGGCTCTTGCAACCCATGTAGAGCTGTTTTTCTTCACCCCTCTTATTGCCGCCATGGCTGGAAATGTTGGAGTACAATCTAGTGCTATTATTGTACAGGGTTTGGCCAATGACAATGTAAAGGGAAGTTTATTTAAAAGACTACTCAAAGAAGTAGGCCTTGCCCTTATAAATGGTCTCGCCCTTGGGGTGTTGGTTATTTTATTTGGCGCTCTAACACAGATGGACCAACAAGTGGCATTTACCATCGCTATCTCTATGCTTTTGGTAATTATAGTTGCTGCCCTGGTGGGAACCTTTGTGCCAATTATCTTAGATAAAAAAGGTATTGATCCGGCCATTGCAACAGGGCCGTTTATAACTACAAGTAATGATATTTTTGGGATTTTTCTATTCTTCTTTATAGCCAAATTAATTTTAAACTTTTAAGCTTCTTTTAGGCCAGAATTTCCCGTTTTTTATATAGTATCGCCATGTTTTTGGTATAAAATATAACCCAATGCACCCAATTAACATCAAAGAAAAATTTAGCAAATTTGATAAAAACTGGCACCCACACCAGATCGCTGTTGTGGATGACATGCAAATACTACTAGCCAAAATTAAAGGAGAATTTGTGTGGCATAAACACCAGGAGCAAGACGAACTATTTTTTGTGCAAAAAGGGGTGCTAGAAATGCATTTTAGAGATAAAATAGATATTGTCAAAGAGGGTGAAATTATTGTAGTGCCTAAGGGGGTGGAACATTGCCCAAAAAGCCAGAATGATCAAGAGGTGCACCTTTTACTTTTTGAAAAACTAGACACCAAACATACCGGTAATGTAGTGCATGAGAAAACACAAAACTCCTATCCAAAAATTTAACCTTTATATAATCTAAGACAATGTATATCTAAACAAAGACCTAGTATCTTTGTAGTCATATCGTGTAAAATGAAGATACTGCATCTAGACCAAAACCACCCTTTGCTTATCGAGCAGCTTACCCAAGCTGGGTTTGATTGCCAGGAAGATTACACCTCTTCAAAACAGGACATAGAGAACCGTATAGCCTCTTATGATGGTATTGTTATTAGAAGCAGGTTTAAGATAGACAAACAGTTTTTAGACGCAGCTACCCATTTAAAATTTATAGCTCGCGTGGGAGCTGGTCTAGAAAGCATTGATGTTTGTTATGCAGCAAGTAAAAACATATCTCTATTTGCAGCGCCCCAGGGAAACAAAAATGCAGTGGGTGAACATGCCCTTGGTATGTTATTATCGCTGTTTAATAAACTAAACCCTGCAGATAGGCAAGTAAAATCTGGGCTCTGGAAAAGAGAGCACAACAGAGGAGTAGAAATCCAAGGAAAAACCATTGGCCTTATTGGGTACGGAAACATGGGCCGCTCTTTTGCAAAAAAATTAAAAGGTTTTAATTGTACCACCCTTTGCTATGATATACAAAAAGACTTAGGCAATAAAAATGCAACACAAGTATCTTTGCAAACATTACAAGAACAGGCAGATGTACTAAGCCTGCACACTCCTTGGACTCCACAAACCAACCAAATGGTAGATGCAGCTTTTATAGCCAAGTTTAAAAAACCATTTTGGCTTATCAATACCGCACGAGGAAAAAGCGTAGTGACCAAGGATGTAGTTTACGCATTAAAAACTGGGAAAATACTAGGTGCGGGTCTGGATGTTTTAGAATATGAAAAACTGTCTTTTGAAACATTATTTACAGATAAGATGCCCCTGGAGCTGGAGGAGCTTTTGGCTATGGATAATGTTATTTTAAGCCCCCATGTTGCCGGATGGACTATTGAGAGTAAAGAAAAATTAGCGCAAGTTATTGTAAATAAAATAGTGACAACATATAAACCAGACCCTAAGCTATAAGCCTTACAGTTGAAATAAAGAGAAAACACCCAAATATTAAGCCATGACAACACAAGAATTTTTTAATACCCTAAAAGAACATCCAGGTAAATCGTTGCTGTTTCAATACACTCCAGGGCAACTCGTTGGAGCTAATTATCACATTACAGAAGTAAAACACATCACCGTAGAATCTGTAGATTGCGGCGCTAGAGAAGACTCCTGGAAAGAAACCATCATACAACTATGGGAAAGCCCCTCGGAGATAGGAAAGACAGATTTTATGAGTTGTCATAAAGCCTTAGCTATTTTAAACACCGTAGGAAAAATAAGACCTTACACCAATACAAGCACTGTTCGTTTTGAATATAGTAATGCACTGTTTCATACCGCGCAGTTATTTGTATCGGCAGTAGAGGTAACCAAAGACAGTTTACTGGTGCATCTAGCTACTCAAAAAACTGCCTGTAAGGCCGAAGATATATGCGGAATTCCAGAAATAGAAAACACCCAGCCCCAAGCAAATAGTTGCGCCCCTGGAAGTGGGTGTTGTTAATAGATTTAAAAATAATATCAAACGCATAAAACTCATAAAAAACATGAAAAACATACTCGTACTTTGTACAGGTAATAGCTGCCGAAGCCAAATGGCCCATGGTTACTTACATCAAATTCTTGGAGACAAGGCAACTATCTATAGCGCAGGAATAGAAACACATGGTATTAATCCGGGAGCGGCATTAGCCATGAAAAAAGACGGAATTGATATTTCTAGTCACACCTCCAACAATGTAAATGAGTACCAAGAAATAGATTGGCATTACATTATTACAGTTTGTGATCATGCCTTTGAAAATTGTCCTTTTATAGCGGCGCCTAATGCAGAAAGATTGCATCATAATTTTTATGACCCGTCAAAATTTATTGGCAATGCGCAACAAACCCAAGCTGCATTTATAAAAGCCAGAGAAGAAATAAAAGACTATTGTCTTGACTTTTCAAACACTCATTTTAATCTTTAACAACCACTTGCACGGTCTCTCTACTTTCCTGTTTTAATAAAACCTCTTTGTTTTGAACAAGAGACTTCACATCATTTAAAGAAGCATGGCGGATGGTATAAAGAGTCACGTCTTCATTCCAACTTACCCTAAAGGTAGAGCGCAGTGAGGTAAGTAACACCTCTAGGTTGTTGTATGTATTATCAATAACCACAGAGAAGCTAATGGCAGAGTTTTGAATCAAGGAAACCTTCATTTTATTTTTATCAAGTAATGTAAATACATCACTTATGTTTTTCTCTACTATAAAACTAAAGTCTAGAGAAGATAAGGAGAGTAAAACTTGACTTTTCTTTAAAATAAAACAGGCTGTTTTGGGATCTAAGGTAACGCCCTTCCCCACACAAGTACCTGGGCTTAGTGGGTCATAGAATGACTTCACAAATAAAGGTATTTCTTTTTTCTGGAGAGGCTGTAAGGTTTTAGGATGTATCACAGAAGCGCCATAAAAAGCCAACTCTATGGCTTCTCTATAAGAAATGTGATGCAATAAGGTCGTGGTTTTAAAATACCTAGGGTCTGCATTTAAAACCCCAGGAACATCTTTCCAGATGGTAACACTTGCTGCGTTTAAACAGTAGGCAAGTATTGCGGCGGTGTAATCACTACCCTCTCTACCCAGAGTTGTTGTGAAGTTATTGGTGGCCTCTGCTGCCAAAAAACCTTGTGTTATTGTAATGCCTGTAGTAGAAATATTTTTAACAATATGCTGCTTTGTGGTTTGCCAATCTACAGAGGCATCCCTAAAACTAGCGTCTGTAACAATACAAGTGCGTATATCTACCCAGTTGTTTTTTATGGCCTTTTGGGTTAAATATGCAGATACAATAGTTGTAGAAAGAAGCTCGCCATAGCCCACTACCTGATCATAAACATAGGCCTGGTTGATAGATTTATTGGTCTGTAAAAAAGAAGATAATGTTGTAATTAATGTTTGTATTTGCTTGAAAACTGGAGCGTTACTATCTGTAAATATTTCCTTGGAGACAGACCAGTGATATGCCTTAATATCTTCTATAGCTTGTTTTACTTTTGCAGGTTCTTTGAAATAGCAGGTAACAACACCCTCTAAAGCATTGGTCATTTTACCCATTGCCGAGACTACAATTACAAGATTGGTATGGCCTGTTTGCTCTAAAACAGTAGCTACATTTTTAACCCCCTGAGCATCTTTTACAGAAGCGCCTCCAAATTTAAATACATTCATAGTGTTGCTCACAAAGCTATATTTTAAAGTTAACTACTAGGGCTAATAAAATTAGACAATCCCTCCTGGTCAAATTGAGCTAAATACCAATCTTTTAATATTGTAGCTCCTGTTTTTTCATAGAATTTTATGGCAGGGGTATTCCAACCAAGGACCACCCACTCTACTCTTTTTACATTAAAAGATGCGGCATGCTCCATAACACTTTTATACAAGGCCATACCAACGCCCTGGCCTCGTTTAGACTCTTTCACAATTAAATCTTCTAGATGAACACTGCGCCCCTTCCAGGTGGAGAATCTAAAATAGCATATTGCCATCCCTACAATTTGATCCTCTAGCAAACAAACAAAACAAGTAAAAAGGGGCTGGCTACCAAAACCTTCAGCAACCAGCGTGTCTACGTTAATCTGCACAGCATTTGGTTGCTTCTCAAACACGGCAAGTTCTTTGATAAGCTCGAGTACCTCAGGCATATCCTCTTTCGTGGCTTTTCTTACAACAACACTCATTAGATCTGGTTTTGATACACAAATATCGGTTCAATTTCTTAAAAAATGCGATATTTGCACTAAATTCCTTGAACAACCCAATATGTCAAATAAAAATAAAACATTAGGAGAATTTATTATAGAAAACCAAACAGAATTTAAATACTCCTCTGGCGAGCTTTCAAGACTAATTAATTCTATCCGTTTAGCAGCAAAGGTGGTAAACCATGAAGTGAACAAAGCGGGTTTGGTTGATATTTTGGGAACAGCAGGAGAAACAAATGTGCAAGGAGAGGATCAACAAAAATTGGATATATACGCAAATGATGTGTTCATCAAAACATTGATCAATAGAGAAATTGTATGTGGTATTGCCAGCGAAGAAGAAGATGACTTTATAACCATTGTGGGGAGAAATGAAAAAAATGACAATAAATATATTGTTTTAATAGACCCCTTAGATGGATCTTCTAATATAGATGTAAACGTTTCTGTAGGTACTATTTTTTCTATCTACCGAAGAATCACCCCAGAGGGAACACCTGTAACAATTGACGATTTTTTACAGCCTGGAAACAAACAAGTTGCGGCAGGATATATTGTATATGGTACCTCAACAATGATTGTATACTCTACAGGACATGGGGTAAATGGCTTTACGTTAAACCCGGCTATTGGAACCTATTATTTATCGCATCCTAACATGCAATTTCCAGAAAACGGAAGCATTTACTCTGTAAATGAAGGTAATTATGTGCATTTCCCACAGGGTGTAAAAGATTATATAAAGTATTGCCAAAAAGAAGAAGAGGACAGACCTTACACCTCAAGATATATTGGGTCTTTGGTCTCAGATTTTCATAGAAATATGATTAAAGGAGGCATATACATGTACCCAAACACCTCTAAGGATCCAAACGGAAAATTACGTTTATTATATGAGTGCAACCCAATGGCCTATATTGCAGAACAATCTGGAGGTAAAGCCAGTGATGGGTATACAAGAATACTAGATATCAAACCCACAGAGCTTCACCAACGAGTGCCTTTTTTCTGCGGAAGCAAAAATATGGTAACCAAGGCAGAAAGCTTTATGAAGTAACCATCTTAAAGTTTAAAGCGCATTTTCTTTAATATCTTTCACTACTTCTGGATTTAATAGGGTAGAAATATCTCCTAAATTATCGGTTTGTTTCTCGGCAATTTTACGCAAGATTCTGCGCATTATCTTTCCGCTTCTAGTTTTAGGCAAGCCCTGCGTGAATTGAATTTTATCAAGTTTTGCAATAGCTCCAATCTCTAGGGCAATCTTTGCATTTATTTCTTTACGCAGTTGGTCTTGATTTGTAACATCGGTGGTTTTTAGGGTTACATACCCGTAAAGAGCGGTTCCTTTTATATCATGAGCAAATCCTACAACAGCGCTTTCTGCAACCAAAGGGTGTTGATTTATAGCGTCCTCGATAGGAGCTGTGCCTAAATTATGGCCAGAAACTATAATAACATCATCTACTCTTCCTGTAATTCTATAATTCCCTTCAGCATCCCGAAGTGCTCCATCACCCGTGAAATAAACGTTTTTAAAGGCAGAGAAATACGTTTGTTTATACCGCTGATGATTTCCGTAAATAGTGCGCGCCATAGAAGGCCACGGAAAGGTGATACATAGTTTTCCTTGCCCCTGAGGCGTTGTAATTCGTTGTCCTGTGTCATCCATAAGGGCTAGTTTAATACCAGGTAAAGGCAGGGTTGCGTAGGTAGGAATTGTTTTTGTTATCCCTGGCAATGAAGTAATCATAATACCTCCCGTTTCTGTTTGCCACCAGGTGTCTACAATAGGGGCTTTATTTTTACCTATATGGTCATCATACCAGTGCCATGCTTCTTCGTTTATAGGTTCTCCAACTGTGCCAAGTACCTTTAAAGAAGATAGATCGTGTTTCTCTACTAGAGATAATGATTCTTTGGCCAGGGCTCTAATAGCTGTAGGAGCTGTATAAAACTGAGTGACCTTGTGTTTTGCAACTACCTCCCAAAAGCGTCCTGCATCTGGATAGGTAGGTACTCCTTCAAACATCAAAGAAGTAGCTCCATTGGCCAGAGGGCCATATACAATGTAACTATGGCCTGTTACCCAGCCAATATCAGCGGTACACCAATACACATCTTTCTCTTGATACTGAAATACATTTTTAAATGAATAGGCGCTATACACCATATATCCAGCAGTTGTATGTACCATTCCTTTGGGTTTACCGGTAGATCCAGAGGTGTATAAAATAAATAAAGGATCCTCTGCATCCATAACCTCAGCCTGGCAAACACCAGAAGCGGCATCAAGTAGTGGTTGTATCCAATAATCACGGTTTTTGTGTAGGGTAATTTCGGTTCCTATTCTTTTCACTACCAAAACACGCTTTACTGCCTCACAGCTTAAAAGTGCGGTATCAACAATAGATTTTAAATCTATGGTTTTAGCGCCCCTGTAAGACCCATCACTAGTTATAACCATTTTACAGTCGCAATCGTTTATACGTGTAGCCAAGGCCGCAGCAGAAAACCCAGCAAACACCACAGAATGAACAGCGCCAATTCTAGCACAGGCCAAAACGGCTATTGCCAACTCTGGAATCATAGGCAGATACAAGCACACCCGATCTGCTTTTTGAATACCTTTACTCTTTAGCACATTTGCCATTTTACAAACACGCTCATGAAGCTCTGTATAACTAATAGCAACAGCAGGTTGGCCAGGATCATTGGGTTCAAAAAGCAAGGCTGTTTTTGACCCTCGAGTGGCCAAATGCCTATCAATACAATTTAAGGTAATATTTAACTTAGCACCTTTAAACCAGCTAACCGACGGAATCGATAAATCATGCTCTAACACACTTTCCCAGGGGGCTATCCAGTCAAAATTTTCACGAGCAATACTATCCCAAAAATCTTCAGGGGTGTTTGTTGCATCTTGGCAGGCCTGATTATATACCTCTAAAGAGTCAATATTATAATGGTTTTGCATGTAAGGGTGTTTTAGAAACAGAAAGATACTTATTTTTTTAAATGCTACTATTTTTTATTAAAATAAGTCCCGTAACTTTAAAGCTATAAATTAGCATTAACAAACACCACAACTCTTGAAAAAACTACTCCAGATTCTTAATATTGTATTTTTTATTGTGACCATTTACGTTAATTACGGCTCCAGCACAGGCATGTTTAACAACTCTACACAGGCCGCCATAAGTGGTAAATACCAAACTCTTTTTACTCCAGCAAGCTATGGGTTTTCTATATGGGGAGTTATTTATCTTTTACTTTTTGGGTTTGTTATATACCAATCTAGAAGCCTTTTTGTTAAAGTATCTAATGATGCATTTGTAGAAAAAACAGGATGGTGGTTTATACTCAGTTGTATTGCAAATAGCCTGTGGTGTTACTTATTTGTTTGTGATTACATACTGCTATCTACCTTTGTTATTTTCTTTATTCTATTTTGTTTGCTACAAATTGTAATGAAAAACAAGATAGCGCTTTGGAATGCGCCACTTTCAACAATTGCTTTTTTGTGGTGGCCATTTGTTATTTATAGTGGATGGCTTACGGTGGCTTGTATTGCTAATGTAACGATCTATCTTACAAAAATTGGCTGGGATGGCTGGGGCATTTACCCAGAGGCCTGGACTTTTACAATGATTGGCATTGCCACTTTTATAAATCTTGTTGTTACCTGGAGACGAAATATGCCCGCATTTGCCTTAGTTGGCGCTTGGGGTCTAGTGGCCATTGGAGTGGCAAACACAGGTAATTATGAAGCTATAAAACAAATGGCCTATCTATGTGCAGGGGTCTTACTTTTGAGCAGTAGTATTCACGCCCTAAAAAATAGAGCCGCTAACCCACGCAGTACACTTCTTAAAAAATCCTAAAAAAGAGGGGTAATTGTTTAAATAAATCATAAGGCCCTTTGTAAGGGTTTAACTTTGGTCTATTTTTGCATGCTATGAGCAAAACACTTGTTCGCTCTCTCTTTAGAGAGTCTTCTGCACTGGCAGCATTAAAAACCCAGCTTACCGAGCAAAGCAGGGATAACTGCGTGGTATCAGGACTTGTTGGAAGCGCACTATCTATTACTATTGCTGAATTATTTAAGGAAACAGCGCTCCCTTTTCTACTAATATTAAATGACAAAGAACAAGCTGCATATCATCTCAATGATTTAGAAAACATACTGGGAGATGAAAGTGTGTTATTCTATCCTGGAAGCTACAGAAGGCCATATCAAATAGAACAGACAGACAATGCAAATGTTTTACTTCGAAGTGAGGTATTAAACCGTATCAATTCCAGAAAAAAACCAGCGCTTATTGTTACCTACCCCGAAGCGTTATTTGAGAAAGTTGTCACAAAAAAAGAGCTAGAAAAAAACACCCTAAAAATTTCGGTTGGAGAAAACCTGTCTATTGATTTTGTAAACGAAGTATTGTTTGAGTACAATTTTAAAAGGGTAGATTTTGTAACAGAGCCCGGAGAATTTTCTGTTCGGGGTGGTATTTTAGATGTGTTTTCTTTTAGTAATGATGAGCCCTACAGGATCGAATTTTTTGGAGATGAGATTGACTCCATAAGGACCTTTGATGTAGAGACACAACTCTCTCTTGAACAGTTAAAAAAAGTGTTTGTCATCCCTAATGTAGAAAACAAGCTGATGGAAGAAAACAGAGAAAGTTTTCTTAAATACATCTCTGGAAAAACTATAATTTGTCTTAAAGATCAAGAAATAGTAAACAGCGCTATAGACACTCTTTTTACCAAAGCAACTCAGGCATATGATACGCTGCAAGGCGAGGTTAAAAGAATTTCTCCTGAGCTGTTATTTTGCACCTCTGGGCTGTTAAAAAAACAATTTGAAGGTTTTAAAACAATAACCTTAGCTAGCAGTAATCCTCACGGGCTAAGAGAAAAAGCTGGTGATACACTGCCAGAAAACACCTCAAAGCTCATTGGCTTTAACACCAAGCCACAACCCTCATTTAACAAGCAGTTTGATTTACTGATCGAAAATCTAAATCAAAACACAGATAAGGGTTATACCAATTACATTTTTTGCAGCAGCGACCAACAAGCCAAACGCTTTCAAGACATTTTTGCAGACGCCAAGGTAGCGGTAACACAATTTGAGACTGTTGTTTTTCCTCTTTACCAAGGATTTATTGACCACCAATGCAAACATGTTTGCTACACAGATCATCAAGTATTTGAACGCTACCACAAATTTAGCCTTAAAAACGGGTACGCTAAAAAACAAGCCATTACTCTAAAGGAATTAACCAACCTTGTGGTTGGTGATTATGTAACCCATATTGATCACGGAATAGGAAAATTTGGAGGGCTTCAAAAAATTGAAGTAGAAGGCAAACAACAAGAAGCCATTAAATTAATATATGGGGAGCGTGATATTTTATATCTAAGCATACACTCATTACATAAAATTTCGAAATACAACGGCAAGGATGGCACCGTTCCAAAAATCTACAAATTAGGGAGTGCTGCCTGGAAAAAACTAAAGCAAAAAACGAAAGCAAGAGTAAAACACATTGCTTTTAATTTGATAGAATTATACGCAAAAAGAAGGCTTCAAAAAGGGTTTCAATATGATCCAGATAGCTATTTGCAACATGAGCTAGAATCCAGCTTTATATTTGAGGACACCCCAGATCAATCTACAGCAACTGCAGATGTAAAAGCAGATATGGAGAGTGAGCGCCCCATGGACCGTTTAATTTGTGGTGATGTTGGATTTGGCAAAACAGAAGTTGCCGTTCGTGCAGCTTTTAAAGCCGTTGACAATGGCAAGCAGGTTGCCATTTTAGTACCTACCACAATATTAGCATTTCAGCACTTTAAAACCTTTAGCGAAAGACTAGATACTATGCCTGTAAAGGTAGATTACCTAAATCGCTTCAGGACGGCCAAAGAGCGTAAAGGCGTTTTAGAGAATTTAAAAAATGGGAGATTAGATATTGTTATTGGTACCCATCAGCTGGTAAGTAAAGCTATCGAGTTTAAAGATCTTGGCCTATTAATTATTGATGAAGAGCAAAAATTTGGAGTTGCCGTAAAAGACAAGCTTAAAACCATTAAAGAAAATGTAGACACCCTCACCCTAACGGCTACCCCAATACCAAGAACGCTTCAGTTTTCACTTATGGCCGCCAGAGATTTGAGTGTAATTAACACCCCACCACCAAACAGGCATCCTGTTGAGACAAACGTAATTCGTTTTGGGGAAGAAATCATCAGAGATGCCATTAGATATGAAATATCTAGAGGAGGACAAACCTTCTTTGTACACAACCGTATAGAAAACATAAAAGAAGTTGCGGGTATGATACAACGTTTGGTTCCAGATGCTAAAATAGGCATTGGGCACGGGCAATTGGAAGGTAAAAAACTAGAAGGGCTTATGCTCAAATTTATGAATAATGAATTTGATGTGCTGGTGGCTACAACCATTATTGAAAGCGGGCTGGATGTATCAAATGCAAACACGATATTTATAAACAATGCAAATAACTTTGGCCTGAGTGATCTGCACCAAATGCGAGGTCGTGTGGGTAGAAGTAACAAAAAAGCATTCTGTTATTTTATTACACCTCCTTATTCTGCCATGACAGATGATGCCAGAAAAAGAATCACTGCCCTAGAACAATTTAGCGATCTAGGTAGTGGAATTAACATTGCCATGAAAGATCTTGAAATTCGTGGAGCAGGAGATTTATTGGGTGGTGAGCAAAGTGGATTTATAAATGAAATTGGTTTTGAAACCTATCAAAAAATATTAGCAGAAGCTATAGAAGAGCTGAAAGAAAAGGAGTTTAAAGATTTGTATGAAAC
>Ga0209193_1000675_pt1 | contig 20657 bp, 17 predicted proteins | sample COGITO_mtgs_1003_FD_185515 | JGI IMG/M metagenome (GOLD analysis project Ga0209193, IMG submission 185515) | Pelagic marine microbial communities from North Sea - COGITO_mtgs_100330 (SPAdes) (version 2) | ecosystem: Environmental > Aquatic > Marine > Epipelagic ...
TACAGTGATAATAATAATATTTATTTCCGTTACTACTTCTAGAGGGGCTACCTGTCATTTTAGATTGACATTTTGAACAGTGTAATTTACCTCTAAGAGGTAGCTCTTCTCTTTGGGTATTATAGATTGGTTTATTTCTGTGTTTTTGTCTTTCAGTTAATTTTTCTTGGACCTGATAAAAAAGTTTCTCAGAAATAATTCCTTGATGTATCCCTTCTATTAAACGCTCCTGCTCCTGCCCCTCTTTGGGTACTATGATTTTACCCATATAGACTGGGTTTGTGAGTAATTTAGATAAATTATTTCTACTTACTTTAAATCCTTTACTGAGAAGCTCTAGCCTTATGGTTACTTGAGATTTACCTTGCACTATTGCTTTAAAAGCATATTGAATAAATTTAGCCTTTGGGCTGGGCTGTATGATAGGTCTATTATTTGCATCCCTTTTGTTTGCATAGCCCATAGGAGCCTTTCTACAATACCTTCCCGCTTTTAATGAACCTCTGATACCTCCACGTATTTTAATTGATCTACGGTCATTATCTATCTCTGGAAAGACCAAGTTTATAGCGAGCATCGCTTTACTCTCTGGGATGCTAAAATCAATGGGCTGTTCAATGGCTTGCACCTCAATACCCATTTCTTTTAATTGGCGAATCATTAAAAATGAATCTGTAACATTTCTAGAAAAACGATCCCAGGTGGTAACTAACAAATAATCGATGGTGTTTTTGTTCTTTTTTGCAAAACGTAAAAAGTTTTGATACTCTGGCCGGTTAAAGTTTTTAGCGGAGTGGTCTTCTTTATAATGCGCAACAACCTCAATATCCTTTCTTTGGCAATAATTTGTTAATTGCTCAAATTGAACACCCAAACTAAACCCTTTAGCCTGCTCGTCACTACTTACTCTGGACATGATTACTGCTCTTTTCATTGCTTACTGTTTTGGAAAGCTTCTAGTTGAGCATTGGCAATGAGCTCAAAGAAAACTTTGATTTGTTGTACTTCTTCGTTTGTTAGTTTTTCTTTTCTGTTTTTATTTAAAATGATTTTACATTCATAGTTTGATAACATGATGTTGATGCATGTACAATTCCTTTGCTTTTTACAATAGGATTGTTAGGTATCAATAGATCTGAGGTATTCAGTATCATAATTTATATTTCTTTGTGTTTTCAAAATTAACTACACTCCCATCAACCGTTTGAATAACTATGGTTGAATAGTCTCCTTTTTGTATGTGTTCAATAATTCTGCTTTCTGCAACAACTTTCTTAGTCGTTTTAATTTCTAAATGTGTTGGCTTAGCAGCTTTAAAAAAAATTGTAATTGATTTTAACTCATTATAATTCCTTCTTATCATACGTAGCGTTTTAGTCTCTTCATTAGATAAAATTGAAATAGATTTTGTCTGAAAAGCATCTATATCATTAGACAAAAAGGGTTCGAATATTTTATAGAAAGAAAAGCTAAAATGATCTTTATTGAATTTTTCTCTTAGTTCATGCTCTTCATTGAATTCAATAAACATATTCAAAAGACTATCATCAAACACAAAATAATCTTCGGGTGCATCTTTATAAAAAAAGAATTTATAATTGTTTTTGTTCGCAATAGTTGAGACAACATACCTTTCAAATTCAGTAACATAAAATTTCTGGTGGTTATCTGAGGTTTGTTGTGCTATCTTTTGGTTGGAGCTAAAGGAATAGTGTAATTTCTCACTCAATTTTTTTCTAATTGCTTTAACATCGTTATAAGAAAAACCATACTTAATCAATGCTTCAACCATCTTTATCCATACGTATTGCACAAAGCTTATCGCTGTTTTTTTATAGTCTGTTTTTATTGTACCTAAACCAAGGTCAATATCAAGTAAATCATGATTTTCCCAGTTTAAAAAATCAAAATACAGTACATCTATTTTTGTTCTTAAGAAAATAGGTGCGTAGATATAATTGATTAAACTATCTGGGTCTGATAGCTCACCAAAATAAAGATCTAAAGTAAATTTATTTTTCATAAGTCAAAGAAACGAAAAAAATATTAATTTTAATACTTTTACCAAATATATTCAATAACTTGCCTTTATTAAATGAACTCATTGTAGAAAACAATGAGAAATTATTAAAGGAAATAATTTTTATTTTTTGAAACAATCACCAATAGTGAGTAAAAATAAAGTAGCAAAAGTAAACGCGTGTAAACAGGAAGTAAACGCGCTGTAGATTAATAACTTAAATACAATAAAAACAATGGAAAACAACATGCATTATAGAAACGTAACACTTAGTACAAGAGTGTCTGCAGCTCAAAAAGCTGAATATGTAAAACTTGCTGGTAAATTTAACATTAGCATATCTGAGTGGGCACTAACACTAATAGAACATCATAAAAATGGATATGGTACAATTGGCGACCCTACTCCTAAAGAAGTAAAACTAGAAAGAGCATTACAATTAAAAAACAAAGAGATACAAAAGCTAAAAGCGCAGCGCGATACTACAGATGAATACGCAGCCAGTATGCAAAAAAGATCTAACCAAGCTGTAACAGACCGTGATGACTCTAACTTTGCCCTAAAAGAGGCACTAGTAGAAGTTGAGAAGTATAAAAAGAGATTAAAAATTGTAGAGTCATTAATTGGAACAGAAAGATCCAAAGAAACCAATAAAAAATCTTTAATAACCCCTATATCAGTTAGTATGACTACTATTTTGGCAATTGTAATATTTGGTAGAAGATTTAGTTAAAAAGAATATGAAAAATGAGAGGTTTTTAGGTATCTTGGTACTACAATTTTAGGATCTATGAACCATGTAAAAATTAATTTAAAAGAACAATATCTAGACGAGATACTTTCATGGGTACTTCTATACAGTATGTTTTAAATAAACAAATGTCAAGACAAAGTAAATACTTATTAAAACTCGGGGAACTTAGGACATTAAAACTTAGGGAACTTAGGGAACTTATGACAAAAGAAGATATGTCCGAACGTACATATAATATTTGTCACAAAAATCAACTCTTCAGTGCCTATGATATATTAAACTATCATAAAACATATAAGACATTTAAAGGTTTGCGTAATTGTGGGGATAAATCTGAGCTTGAACTAGTTAAAATATGCCTAAAATATCGACAGAGGGAACTTAGGGAACTTAGGACAAAAGAAGATATGTCCGAACGCACATATAACATTTGTAGCGAAAATCAACTCTTCAGTGCCTCTGATATATTAGATTATCATAAAACATATAGGACATTCAAAAGTTTGCGTAATTGTGGGGATAAATCTGAGCATGAACTAGTTAAAATATGTCTAAAATATCGACAGTATGAATCATCTGAAATCAATGAAAATAATGTTCAGGAATCAAAAATGCAAATGATATTTAAAAGTATAAAGGAGGATCACCTTAAATGGCAATATGCTCACTCTGAGGGAAACACTCAATTTGCAGGATTATCGGTAAGAGCAAAAAACTCAGTTTATACAATTCTAGGAAATATTAAATTTGATCTAGAAAAATTCATAATCAAAGCAATATTGATTTCTTACAATTTTGGAGAAATTAAATCTGCTGGTAAAAAAACAATTAAAGAATTAACTCGTTTTAGCGAGGATTTGAAAAATATATTGATTGATTTGGACGCCAAATCGTTCAATGAACTAGACTTTCTAATAAAAGAACTTGAAAGAACACTTGACTTAAATCTGGAAAAGGATGAAGAATTAATTGAATCCTTTAAAACAAGACAACTTAATATAATTCATTTTTTTGATAATTATGTTTTGGATTCTAGTTTATGCTCTAAAATAGACAAAAAACTGATAATACATTTACTTCAAAAAGGAGAACAAATTAATAACAAGGGGCTTTTCAACACCATAGCAAACAAACAAAAGTTAAGTAATGAAAGAGTTAGACAACTTAGCGTAAAGTTAGAAAATAATTTTCCGGAAAAATTTAACTTTCTACCAAAGTTATTCGATTATTCTTATGACCTGAGTTACAATATTTACAAGAACAAATTCTGGATAATAAAGTCACAAATAGAAGAAAAAAATAAGCAAGAAAGATTTGAAAATTCTCCAAATACCCTTGGAAATATTTTGGGGCATTTTGGGGGTGAAAATTTCTACTCATTGACTAGATCATTAAAATTAAAAGGAACAATAGGAGCATATAATCAAGATAAATATAAACGATACAGAAGTTTTAGAATACCCTGTATCATTCATCATGATTTCCTTTCAAAAAATACAATAACAAGAATTCTGAATACTGTTTATTCGAAGCTATATAGAAAAATAAAAAAAGATTTAGCCTACAAATTTGATGAATTCGGTTTGAATGATGAGCAATTAAGATTTGTAACAGAAATAGTTAGTAATAATTTTGACCTACAGGAGGCAATAGGAGGAGGAGTTTTGTTGAAGAGAAATACCAAAATTACAAGTCCCGAAATAATTGAAACCATACTTATTGAACAAGATGATCTAATGTCGGCAGAAGAAATATGTTTAGAGTTCAATCGACAATTCCCTAAAAAAAACAAACCTGTAACTTCAATTAGAAGTGCTCTTCAAGGAGAGAAGTTTATATACTTACGAGGTAGAATAAGTTTATATGGACTAAAAGATTGGGAGGAAGAAAGAGGACTCAAAACTGGAAATATTAAAAATATATGCTTGGAGTTTTTAGAAAATAATGATGAGCCAGTTCACATCTACGCTATCTGTAAGCATATTCTAAAGTTTAGAAACACCACATCAAAAAACATACTTACGAACTTAAGTATTGACCCGTTTAATACGTTTATTATTTTTGATGCAAGTTACATTGGCTTGACCAGTAAGAAATATCCTGAAAGCATAATTAGTAGTTATAATAGTATTGCTCCTTCTGATGCTAATCAATTATGTACCTTTATTAAAAACCACCTCTATTATGATATAAAAAAGGTTGTCTCTAAATTTTCAAGAGATTTCAATTTAAAAGAAATTCAAATAGAATATATAATTAACCAAAAGTGTAAAGAAGGGATTTTGAAGGTTAAAAATAATAGAGTCTATTACGCCATGTCTGAGGAGGACTTATTTATAAAACGTCTATTCAAAAACTACGATAAACTTAAGATTAGTGGATTTAATCCCTATAGAATTGGGCTTAACAAAAAGAAGGTGATGTGCAGGCTAATACTTTATAACGAAACTAAATTTATTGCAAAAAAACAACTCTTTGAATTTTCGAGTTATGATAGTAATCAAACAGATTTTAAATCATTGTTTATTTATCAGAAAAATTTAAAGTCTATAACATCTTTTATTTGGAGTTCAAAAGAAGAAATTTTAGCTATAGTTAACAATCAATATTATTTGTCTGAAAAACCAGAAGTATCCTTTGAAAGATTAAATGGATCAGTTTACAAACTCTCCTTTTCTGAAGAAAACATCAATAATTTTGTATTAAATTTTGAAAATATAATAAATGGTAATCCGAATAAACAAGATGTTGACGTTTCTATTTACAATATAATTGGAATGAATAAACTTGAGGCGATAGCCCATATAATAGATGTGACAGAACAAAATACAGGAGTTGCTATTGACCTTGTTGAGGCTAAGAAATACTTCAATCTAATTCAAATGAAAAATTCAATCAGATAGAATCTAAATCAAGAGTTAAATGAACATTAGAAATTGCCTTGGGTATGTGTTCATCTGCAATACTTGGCAAGTACTCTGATTCATAGTCCTTAATCGTTGAAATAGCCATGTTGTAATTGTATTTCTTCTGATTCAGAGATTCAACGTCTTGCGAAATAGTTTCGCTAATTAACCTTGACAACTTGGCCCTTGACTCAGGATCTTTGGTCTGTTCTAAAATCTCTTGCCACAGTTCCATAATACTTCGACCTAGAGCAGCTTTCTCTGTCATTATTGAAATAATTGTGACGTTGAGTTTTCTGTATGATTTTAATTGGGAATTATTGAACTCATGATTCCTAATACTTCTTGTTGTTGTTTTAACTTCAACATTTTTTGCGAAAAATGAAAAATCATAGAGATTATCTCTATCAATATGCCATGCATCTATCGATTCGTTAATTGAAGAAGAATTCAATATAAAAACAAGTTCTCCCCATAGACCAAGTATTGCTTTGTCACTCGAAACTTTTGGGGATGAAAATAAACGCACCAAATGCTCAATTTCATTATTGAGTTTATTAGCTGATAAATTTCCCTTCAATTCCTGAATAATTCCCTCAATAATTCGAAGAAAATATTCATGCATTCGACTATTTCCATTTAATTGTTTGATAATAGTGAAACGCTGATTTGATTGTTTTTGACTTTCAAGATCTTTAATTTCACAAGAAACATTGAATTGAACCTCAAGTTTATCCAGCCTATAGTTAGACTTAGAGCCATTTGAACTATCAAATTCATTCTCAGAGATTAAAATAGTAGGGTTAAAGTTGTGGTCCAACGCTATTCTAAAAATGGATTCAGGATCAACCGAATAACTGATAAAACCGTTCTGAAGAATCGGGCTACTAACATTCAATTTTCTAAATAGGTCGAGGAGTTTCATATACTAATTCACTAGAGTTATAATATTCTGTGAGTAGCCCTCTGGGAAGTGAATAGAGAGTGTTCTAAAATAAATATTTTTATCCTTCACATTTATATTATGCAATTGAACAGTTATTGTCTCGGTTGAATGTACTAATCTATCTCCCTTATAATTTGTCTTTGCGTTCGCACCCTGCATTAAGTTTTTCACTTTTCCGTTTTCATTGATAGAACGAGACCTTGGCAACCCTTTACTCATGTTTACAACATAAATCATTTTCGAATCATTATTTTCAATTAAAATTCCTAGAAGTGAAATGAAATGATTAAGCAGTAAAGAATTTGATGGGTCTTGCAATTGAAGTGATAGTAATAAATCATCTATCAAATCTTTCGCACGAACTAAAACTTCTTCATGTTTTTGAATCTCAGTTGCATTGTCTGACACTGGATCTACATCTTTAAATTCATGAGTATTTATGAATTGTTCAAAGACAAAATTGTTTAATTTATAATTAGGATCAATAAAATCTACAGGTCTCCACCCTTTCAGTCTGTATCTTAATAAGTCATCTGAAATGACATTTTTCCTTGTAATATTTAGATCAGGTGAAAGAATAAACATTCGTTTAAACTCTTTCAGTGATTTTGATTCATAATTCAATTGATCAAGTTTTAAACGTAAATCTTCCTCATGAACTACATAATCTATGTATGCTCGTTTAGACCTTCTTGGTAAATATATCCTACAGAAGTCTAAATACTTTCTCTTATAACCAAAAAATCTACACCTTTGTTGCAATGTATCAGCATTACCAACCCCAATGCTTCTTGGCATGTAGGTAACATTCAATCCCTCAACAGTAAATCCTCTATCTAACACTTGGCCTCCAACCAGAATCCTTGAATAATCCTTCTTGAAGTCAATTTTGTTCTTTGAACTCGAGTTAGTTAATATTATTGGAGTTATACTAATTATGTAATGTAATTGAGACTGTATTTCAATAAAATCTGGTAAATTATTACTTACTAGCTTTAGTTCATCGTAAATTCCTTTAAAACTGTTAATTAAGGCTTTTTTATCAATGTCATCATCTCTAAGAGATAATTCTTCTAACCATCTCTTTTTAAGTTTTTTCAACCATCTTTCATATACGGAATGGATGTCTTTTAATTGAGAAGGATGCACCATCATTGTTCTATTATGAGTTTGTGGACGTTCTCCTCTCAACGCACCAATAGCTACTGTAATGATATAAAAAATAGTAGCTCCCACAAGTGAATCAGGAATTTGATTGATTTGATTTTTCTTTGTATAAATTTCGTCTTCCGGTATATCAAAAACATTTGGGTATCTCGAAACTGGGTTTCTTTGAAAGAAGGCCTTTCCACCAGTATAATCATCTCCTGGAGTTAGTATTTTTACAAAACTTGGGGAAAGTATATCTAACAAACTAATAAATAATGGCGCCTGAGGCGTTGCGGTATACTGTACATAAGTATGATTTGTAAATATCTTCTTCATCTTTCTTATGTGACTATATATTGTGCTTACATTATATTCATTTTCTGCTTTAGCCTTTGTATTTAAACTTGCTTGATCAGCTTCATCATCAATAATTAAGACCTTGCAATTCTTAACATCAATACCAGAACCAAAAAGCATATTCAAATTCTTCAGGTGTGAAGTATTTTTCATTACTGTAATTAGAATAACAGGATTATCATTTAAAATACCAGGTTTTAAATCTCCTATGATATAATTTCTATCATCTTTTGTTGGATTTTTATAGGTTTTCCAGGAAATTTCTGAACTAACATTAATATCCAAGTCATCAGCTAATCTTTTGTGTGTTTGATCGACTAATGATGTTGTAGTACCAGCAATTACAATTATTACATTAAATCCATTTTGAGCTGCCAAAGCAGAAAGAGTAGTAAAAGACATAGTCTTACCACTTTGAACATAACCAATTACTAAACCTGTTTCGTCATTATTTAAATTGTTTGGGTCACCACAATTTTGTAGAATCTCAACTGTCTGATTTAATATTATATCACGTGTCTTAATATCTAACCCCTTCTTGTTTAGCATATCCAATGCTACCTTACCTATATGAACTTGCCAAGTTTTATCGTTGCCAGACTTTAATATTTTAATTTGCTCCATTACCTAGATAATTCTGTTCTTAGCATTCTATTTAAATTTCTTCTAACTTGACCTGGACCTCCTCCACTAGTCCTTGCTAAAGATTCTGCTATTGCAATAGCAATGGCTAATCTTAAAAACGGTTGAATATCATCCGTTCCAAAACTTGACATGAACGGGTGAACCATTGAAAGTCGTATTCTGATTTTTTTTACCGCAATTTCAACATCTGACTCTTCTAATATGTCTATCCAGTCATCCATTTCTGGATTATCAACTAAATCTAACTCAATAAGCCATTTCTCCCCCTCTACTTTAAACTCTGTTGTTATTTGCTCTAGTTTGTTATTTTCAGGAATCTCTTCCATTTTTTGTTTAAATGAATTTTCTGGAACATTCTTAATAGCCTGCTCTATAGAATTCTTTATATCTTCACGTTTGATTGTCTCCCTATATTCCTTTGCACCTTTTGTAGCTATATTTTTAAGATTAGCTTTGGGTTGAGGTTTTCTATATTTTCTTGCTTGGGATAGCAATGGTAATTCTCCTGAATCACAATAGTCATGTAATAAGTCTAGTAATTCGTTAAAGTCTTTGTCGCCTTGAAACTTACCCTTTGTAAAATCAACTTTAAAACCCTCCAATTCTAGTTCACCAAAAACCCTTTTAAATTGATGTGAACCAATTTGTCCGTTGAGTTGTTTTGGTCTGAATAAATCATCGCCACTACCTTCAATTACACGCCCTCTTCTAAATAATGAGAATCCATTATGAACAGAGGTAGACATTGTACTAAGTAAACCAATAAAACCCCTTACTCTCTTGTTCGTCCCAAATTTTTGATCAACCTGTATTTTCCAACTAATTTCTTTCCCAGAGCTATCATCCCATCGTGGGGCAACAAGCACGTCTTGGTCTTCATATATTAATTCTTCATTGTTTAGAAATATTGAAATATCATCTCTTCTTATAAATTTACGATAAATAGATGCAAGATGTTTTCTGATTTTTCCAATATCTCTAGGCAATGGTGCGTTTCCCGTTAATTCATCCAGTTTAATAATGGTATAATGTTCGTTATTTGATACAACCTTTTCCTTAGCATCTAACTCATGTATATCATTATCAACAACTTCATTTACATTAAACAGAATTGTCCTTTCAATGTCTTCACCAATTGCAGATGTTCGAACAGTCCACTTATTTGCTAACCAAGACGATGCCGTTTTCATCCCCATTCCAAACTCATTTAACCCAGTGGTATCATCTGGAATTTCAGCAGCCCTAAAAGCATATTCGTACTTACTAGATTCTATGCCACCAGCATTATCTCTTATAACTATGGTATTATCGACATAGTTTAATTCTATTTTAATTTTTAATTTATAGTTAGGCTCAATAACTTTAATTTTTTCCTTACTATATAAATAACTAGAAATAGAATTATCAACATATTCAGCTAAAGCAAACCAAGATTCATAATCTAGTGCTTTGAATATTTTAATAATCCCTACTCCTGGACTAATGTTTACCTTCATTTACATTTTTTTATAATTTTATTCAATGATTTCAAATTTACAATATTTCCAAAAGCACAAAATACAATCAAACTAGATCAATAAATTTAAAACTCTTAGGGTAGGCACGACTTGTTGTTTTGTTTGTTTTATAAAACAAATATAGCTGTTTGCTAACATATTAAAAAACACTGGTAAACTCTAAAATAAACAGATACAAGGATATTTAAAAAATACATTATAATACACAAAAAAGTTTGCTTTTCCCAATACACACCAAATTTATATGATTACTTTTATGCTTTAGTTTTGAGATATTGAAAAATGTACTTTACTTCATTAAAGTACATTTAAAATTTCAAAGATGAACCAAATAAAAGAGGTTTCAGAGGAATAAGGAATTATACAAATCTTGTTGGCTGAACAATTAGGAAAGAGTTAAGATATGGTAAACTCCTATTTGCAAAACAGGCGAAAACCTAGTATTGAAAATTCCTATAAAACTGTTTAAATCCTAAACATTGAAACTAAATTGTTATAAATCAAATATTTAACAAACGAAAAATAGATTTTAAATGCTGACATATAAATTAGAAAAAGAATTTTTATCTCTACTTGAAGAGCCACAACTTGAAATCTTCAAGAATGAATTTAAAATCGTAGAAAAGAAAAGTTTCATAGATATAAAATTTGAAAAAAGAGGTTATTCTGTAAATCACAAGGCTTCCAAAATCATAGATAGTAAAATACAAACCATTGGGTTTTTCTCTGGTGCTGGTGGACTAGATATTGGAGCCCAATTAGCGGGTTCAAAAGTTATTTCGAGTCTTGATTTCGATAGAGATAGTGTTGCTACTATGAAATCTAATAAATACTTTGCTCACTCTAAACATTTCCATAAAGATATTAAGGAAATGAATTCGAAAGATTATTCTAAAATTATAACTGAAAATAATCCTGAAAAATTAATATTAGTTGGTGGTCCTCCTTGTCAGCCATTCTCAAAAGCTGGCTATTGGGTAACGCACAAAAACCGACTAGGAAGTGAAGACCCAAGAAATATGATTGGTCAATACTTAAGAATAGTAGATGAATTAAAACCAGATGGTTTTTTATTAGAAAATGTAGAAAGTTTATTACACCCAAAAAATGTTCAGGCTGTCTCTGAACTGAAAGAAACCATTGACAAGTTAGGTTATAACTTTATAGTTTATAGAGCCAACTCTCTTGATTTTGGTGTTCCACAAAAAAGGAAAAGAGTCTTTTTTATTGCATCTAGAAAGCCAATTCAAGGAGAACCAATAAAAACGCACGGAAGTGATAAGGAAATATTGATAAATTCTTCATTGATGCCTTATGAAAGAGTTGTAGACTGGATTGGAAAATTCGATAATAAAAAGTATTTTGAACCTCAAGAATTAACTACTGGTAAAACATATGACCAAGAACTTAAGCAAATTCCTCCAGGGAAAAATTATTTTGCTTTAACAGAAAGAGATGGTCACCCAAATCCAAAATTTGAGGCAAATAAAAGGTTTTGGAGTTTTTTATTAAAATTACATCCAAATCTCCCATCTTGGACAATTGCAGCCCAACCTGGTCCTTGGGTTGGACCTTTTCATTGGAATAATAGAAGATTAAGAGTTCCAGAAGCTGCTGCTTTACAAACATTTCCAGAAGATTATCACTTTGTTGGTTCTAGACGTTCAGTTCAAAAACAAATAGGAAATGCAGTTCCTTCCTTACTCGGAGAAGCAATTGTTAAACATTTAATGAATAATATTTAATGAAACCAAAAATAGTTAGTGTTTTCTCTGGAGTTGGCGGTATTGATTTTGGATTTGAAGAAGCAGGTTTTGTAACAATTTTTGCATCTGATATTTGGGATAGAGCGTGTGATTCTCTTAGAGTGAATTTCCCGAATAGCGAAGTGGTCTGTGACGATATAGTAAATATCGATTTTAAAAAAATAAAAAATACTCATAAGTCAATAGATGGACTTGTTGGAGGACCTCCTTGTCCGCCATTTTCTAAATCTAGATTTTATAGAAAAGAAAAAGAAAGAGGCATTGATGATATAGACGGTTATACAACAGTTATAAATTACTTTAGAGCTGTAGAAGAATTGAAGCCAAATTTTTTCTTCTTTGAAAATGTACACGGCTTTGTTTTCAAACCGCATAAGTCAGCTTTAGAACTTGTCGAAAGTGAAAGTGAAAGACTTGGCTATAAGATATCACACAAAGTCTTAAATTCAGCAGACTATGGTGTTGCACAAACTAGACAGCGATTTATTTGTGTAGGTGTTAAAAAAACAATGAATAAATTTGAATTTCCTAAACAAACTCATTCAGACCCGAAAAAAACAATAAAAGGCACGAAAAATTGGGTAACCTGTGGAGATATTTTGAATGATATTGATTTTGATTTACCAGAAGATGAAAAGATGAAAGCTGGCTCAAAACATAAGGACTTATTACCGCTAATCCCTCCAGGAGAAAATTATCTTTTTTTTACAAAAGAAAAAAATCACCCTAATCCTGTTTTTAAATGGCGTTCACGCTATTGGTCATTCTTACTTAAACTTTCACCTAACAGACCTTCTTGGACAATTCAAGCAAGTCATTCAAATAATATGGGGCCTTTCCATTGGAAAAATAGATTCTTAAGAATTGATGAAATAAAAAGAATCCAATCATTCAAAGATGAGCATATTTTTCTTGGTTCTTTTAAAGAACAATGGAGACAAGTTGGTAATGCTGTACCACCAAAATTATCAAACATAATTGCATCAGAAATTTTTAATCAATACTATTGAATAATATGAGTGTAAGAGATACAACCCTACTAAACCCAAAAGATTTAAGATATCTACTAATAGATAGTTTGAGACTTTATTCAGATAATGTTGTTTTCATAGATGGTAATAATCCTTATCGGTTTTCAATAAATAAAAAGACTTTTTACGTATTAATCAAAAATGTTCACGAATCGGGAGAAGGGAGAGGAAACCAAGATGAATGCCGAATTCAAGTAGCAAAATCGAAAAATTTTAATGAAGCATTAAGTTCTGGAAATGATGTAATTATATTAGGTTATTTTGCAGATGAAAAAGTTTTCACAGCCTGGAATCCTTATCTTATGAGAGAAAGGTTTAACCAAAGACAAACCATATCTCTTTATTCAAGATTTTCTGCACAAAAAATAGCTTCAAAAGAAAAAATAGCAGCCTACAGAGACAATAATGACCAGTCTATCATAAGCTTCTCTCCTGCCTATCTTGGTTTATATTTAGAGAATTTAAGCTTCATACATTTAGTTACTGATTTAGAATTAAAAGAACTTGTAGAGCAGTCAGACTCCTTAGATAATGATAATGCAGACGGAGAACTTGACACTTCAGAAGGAAAACTGACAATCACACACGCTAGACAAAAAAGAGATCCTAATTTCCGCAGGAAAGTTTATGATGCATATAATAATAAATGTGCTATGTGCGGAATTGGTTTAGAGTTAATAGAAGCTGCTCATATCGTACCACACTCGCACGAAAAAGGAACTGATGAAATTGACAATGGAATGGGACTTTGTGCATTACATCATACTGCTTATGACCGTTCGCTAATCTATTTTGATGAGGAACTGAATATTCTTATTAATGAAAGTAAGATGGCATATCTAGAAAAAGTAGGCTTAGATTCTGGAATTAGAAAATTTGAGAAACTAGTATTTGATAAAGTTCAAGTTCCAGAAAATCATACATTAAGACCGAATATTCGGAATATTGAAATTGCAAATCAAACTAGAGGAATATTTTAGCCAACGCAAGCAAGTTTTCGGAAAGAAATGACAGACAGGTAACACCGTATATAATTTATTCCTGGTTTTTGCTTTCTTACAAAAGTTCTCGCAGACTTTATATCTGTGATTTATTTATTAATTTAGTGCTTAAAACACGCAACAAATCATATACAACAACGTTAGCCACAAACAAAAACGAACACTAGAACATAAAACAAACATTGGGAATTTAATGGAAGCAGGAAAAAGAACAATTAGAGATATATTCAACAGAGGTAGAAATTTAGAAATACCTTTTTTTCAAAGAGCATACGTTTGGGATACTGAACAATGGCAAAGATTTTTAGAAGATATGATTATGGTTTCGACTACGAAAAGACCATATTTCTTGGGTTCTGTAATTTTAAAACAGCAAGAAACTACTTCAAATAACGATTCAATTTTAACAGTTATTGACGGACAACAAAGATTAACGACTTTAAATATTTTCCTAAAAGTTCTGTGTTTAAAAAACAATTCAGACAACGATTTTACCGAAACATTTAAAAAGCAGAGAGATAAATCTATCATTTTGCTTCACAATCACAATGACCAAGAATCGTTTAACAAAGTTGTAAACCTTGAAAGTTCAACCATTTTTAAAGACGTTTCAGAAAATGACAATATTCTTTCAGCTTACAATTTCTTTAATGAAAACATAACAAAAGACGGTTTGAAAAATTCAATTGACTTTTTCAACATTCTCGACAACATACTTTTTGTTGGGATTGATCTTGGTTACGAAGAAGACGAACAACAAATTTTTGATACTATTAACTCACTTGGCGTTAGATTAACAACAGCCGAATTGTTAAAAAATTACTTTTTCAAAAGAGACGAAATTGAAAGTTATAACAAGTATTGGAAACAAATATTTGAAAAGGATGACGACACAAAAATATATTGGGATAGGGAAATTACAACAGGTCGTTTAAGAAGAACATTTATTGATCTTTTCTTTTATTCATATCTACAAATTAAAATACAAGAATCTGAATTAAAAGTAAATACAGAAGATAAAATTGAGTTTTCAAAAGTTGAGAACTTATTTGAGTCTTACAAGAGATTTGTAAGAGATTACAAATTAGACAAAACCAAAATTCTTGACGAACTAAAAGAATATGCATATTTATTTAAAGAAAATTTTGATTACGATATTATAAATAACGAACTAAATTCAGAAAATGGAATTGAGCGTATAAATGCAATTATTTTTGGGCTTGATACTTCAACATTAATTCCATATTCACTTTATATTTTAAAAAATGTTTCGGACGAAAATCAACGAAACCAACTTTTCGCATTTATAGAAAGTTATGTAATGCGAAGAATGGTTGTTAAGGCAACAACTAAAAATTACAATCAACTTTTTACAGACAGACTAATATCAAACAAAATCTTATCTAAAAAACAGTTTGTAGATTATTTAGAAGGCAGAAACGATAAAGTAAACTACTTACCAAATGACACAGAATTAAAAGACGGTTTTGAAAACTCAATTCTAATCAACAAACAGACGGCAGGAATTATCTACTTAATCGAATCTAAAATTAGAAATAGACATAAACAAGCAACTCAACTTTTAGGAATTAGCAAATACAGTTTAGAACATTTAATGCCTAAGAAATGGGAAAATAAATGGAACAGCGTTTCTACAAAAGAAGCCGAAGATTATAGGAATGTCAAACTAAAAACTTTAGGAAATTTAGCAATTATCACACAATCCTTAAACGCTTCAATCAGAGATTCAAATTGGCCAACAAAAAAGAAAGGTAGCGGAAATAAAGAAGGTTTAAAACATTATTCGGGCGGCATTGAAACTCTTGCACCTTATCTCGACTTGAACGATTGGAACGAGACCGAAATTGAAAACAGAGCTGAATTTTTATTCGGAAAAGCTAAAGAAATATGGACAGCGGAAACAATGCCTGTGGCAAACACCATAAATAATTAATTATTATAGAGCACTAAACCTAAATTTAAATAATAATTAACGTATTTGGTGATTTGCAAAAAGTAGTACAAACTTTAGTTCACTAAATCATATGAAATAACGTTAATTATATAAGCAAAAAGGTGAACTACTCGTAAAAACTCTCTTTAATCACAATATTACCATTAACGATTTTAATAGGCCCTACAAGGCCCAAAACATGTTCTAGCAAGTATACAGGGCTTTCTTTTAAACGCTCTTTAAACTCCTGCCTAAGCGCTGCTAAGTATAAAGCCTGCCTATGTACTCCAACAATACCACACTTGGCCTCTTTGTTATAGGCTTTTACTAGCTCTTTTAGTGTGTAGGTTTCAAAACTTGTTTTGTAGTCTGCAATAATTTTTGCGTCCCCTTCTCTGTTTATTAAAATATATTCCATTGTTTTTTTATTTTCTTGTTAATTTATTTTTTAGTGCAATAGTCAAAAGCTGTTTTTAAAATGTTTAAATACTCAGTTACCGTTTGTTTGGTTTTTATATAATTGTTTGACTTTTGATTCCCTGGTTCATTTAAATAAAGTGCTCTATTAATTTCAAGCATTATAGAAGAAACATTTTTTGTTTTCTGATAATGATGTAAAGGAACAATAGAACCGCTATACGGCCAGTCAATGCCAAGGGAGTACCCTTTTTCCTTAAAAAACTCTTTTGATGTTTCAATAAGGTAATTTGGTGTGTGAAAAGGGTCTGTCCCAATATTAAAATCAGGCCTGTTATCTTCTTGATTGAGGTCTCTTGAAAGAGGACGGCTTGGAAAAGAATGACAATCAACAATAAGTGCTTTGCCATTAAATTTTAATTGTTCATTCACTGCTTGATTTAACTGCTCATGATGAGGCCAATAGTAATTGCTGAGTATATCTTCTCTGATTGTAGCAGTAATTTCTCTAATTACAGCACCATCATCTGATTTTACGTACAGAACACCCATACCATATTTTGCCATTACCTCTTGGCTATCATCAGAGAACCTCTCAGTATCACAAAATATTCTTGAGAAATCTGCCTTGATAGGTATGCTATCTTTAAATAAAAAAAGATCATCGGTATACCAGTCTGTTAATTTGATGATTTCTTGGTCAAGGGTTTTCTGACCTACCACATACCCCCTATCTAGCGGTATCCTATGGGATGCATGAGGTATATGTAAAATCAAGTTTGTTTTTTGATTTTGTTGACGTATATCTCTCATGCTAATAGGTTTTTTCTGAGACAAGCTCGATGGTAAAATTATCAAGCTTGGAGGGCTTGCCTGAATCACCAAATGGAGACCTGGCGTATATCTGGCCTGCACATGTGTGTATAATGGCAGCTCTTGTATACATGCTAGCTGGGAACCCGTGCTGATCGAAAGTCACTTTAAAGACGAGTTCACCGCTTATAGAAACGCTCATTCTTCCTCGTTATGAAGATTGGCATACCTATCTGCCATCATTTGGCGATACAGCGTGAGGCTTTGGGTATCAAAAAGATTGAAAATTGATTCTTCCTTGAAGAATTTGACTTGAATGTCCTTTGTTTTTTTCATTGTTTTACAATTTAAATTAAACTTAAATTGCAACAAGAAGATATGTGGTATGCTCGTTATTTTGGAGAGATCCCGCATTCTAAACCACCGTGCTACGAGAGAGTCGGTTGGTACGTATAATTACGTTCCTGATGCTTTACAAATATACGAAAATTAAGTATATTTATGTAGAATACTTTAGATTTATTAAATGAAAAAAGAGACGCTATTAGAAATATGTTCTAATCATAAATTAGAAATAGAAACAGAGATAACACCGTATGGTAGGGGGATGATTGTGAATTTGGATGACAACAAATTAGATTCTAATAACAAAGAAGAAAAACATAGGGAGTTAATAGATTGGTCATATGATCTTCATGATATAGTAATAGAATGGGATAATTTGGATGGTTTTTCTTGTTTAATTAAAAATGAAAATCAAGAACTTATTTTTAAGTTTTATTTTAATGAAAGTTGGAAATACAATGGGATATATGGTGATGAAGAAATCACAGCGGAACATCTACTACCCCATCTACCAGAATTTATCAATCAATTTAAACAATACCAAAACCTTCAATTAAAAGAGGATGAGGTGTATTGTTGTTTTACCTATGACAACAATAGCAGCCCAGAAATTGAGATACACGATTTATGGAGTGAAGGATCTGTAGAAATGTCATTTAATCAAAATGTTGATTTAATCGAGAAGCTAAAAGTTGAAATAGAGAAACGTATCAATCAAACATTTCATGAACATGATAAATTATGGATAAATTCTGAAAACGGAATTGATATTGATATAAGTATACCACATGAAGAAGAGTATACATATGAGGATCTTTTTGATTAAGTTTGGCCTGAATATTCTTTTTAATGACAAAATTCCAATTAAATGATCCCAGTTTAGAATCTCAATGGAGAGCTATTATTTTATTTGGAAGAAATTCTGCTACTTATAAATTTGCTTTTGCAAAGAGTTTACTAGAATTAGTAAATAATGAAACTACTAAAATTAGTCTCAAAGATTTATCTGAGCCTTTCTCCAGAAATATTCTCAAACATTTAAAACAAAACGATAAGCAAGGGAATTCAAAATCAAGTACTTTCTTGAATGGATGCAGGTCATACCTATCTAATCAATTAGAGCATTCAGAATTGTTAAATCTTACCGAACAAAAAGGCTTTACTAATGTAGTAAATGCTTTTCAAAATGTTAATGGTGGGGAAATACCTAATCCCTTTTACCATAAGGATTACATAGGGAAAAGAAAAGACATAATTATCACAGACGACCTTTTAAAACTTAAAGAAAGTTTCCATTTTCAGAATTTTGAACAAGAGGTTGAAGCTCGCTGGAATTTAGTAGAGACAGCCTGGAATCTTAATATAAACCCTAATTTATTAGAGGTTAGATATGATGAAAAAAATGCTTTATTTTTTATTGAAAGTGACTTGATGAAACGTAAAGATGTTACCTCTGTAAAAGATGCTTTAAATGGTTATCAAAAAGGGAAATGTTTTTACAGTTTTCAAAATATCTCAATAAATTCTAATAGCAACAATATCTGTGATGTAGACCATTTTTTACCTCACACAAATAAATTGATTCACTCTAATAATGGAGCTAATATCAATGGTGTTTGGAATCTTGTTTTAGCAGACAGCAGTATAAATAGACAAAAAAGTGCAAAAGTTCCAGAAAAGAGATTTCTTAAACGCCTTTATAATAGAAATGAATTTTACATCAGTAGTAAACATCCACTAGCTGAAACAATTATTAATCAAACTGGTTCAAGCAAAGATAATCGGAAGAGATTTTTAGAAAAACATTATAACTTAGCAATAGAGAATTCCATCCAAACTTGGAAGCCAAACACAGAACTAATAGGAACATTTTAATGAGTGTATTTTTAACCATTTCAGAAGAGAGAGTCATTTACAGAGGAGACTTCTTTTTTATGATTTACGATGCTTATCCAGTATCCAAGAATCATTTGCTTATTATTTCAAATGAACTAAGAGAAGACTATTTTTCATTGACTGAAGAGGAACAGCAAGAACTTCCTAAAATGATTAATAAAGCAAAGTCAATTATTGAAGAAGAAATTAAACCAAATGGGTATAACATTGGGATGAATTGTGGAGCTACTTCTGGTCAAACAGTGATGCATTTTCATTGTCATGTTATTCCTAGGTTTAAAGGAGATGTTGACAATCCAAGTGGAGGTGTGAGACATTGTGTAATGCATAAGGGATATTATTAAATATTATGAAAAAAACACCTGAATTAAAAAATTTAGTATTTGAAAATATACTTTCTGAATCTTTAAAATTCACCCCACCCACTGAAGATTCCTATATTAAAACATATCCTGAATTTATACAGTTTTTTAAAAATATCCATAGCATCTCAAAACACGATTTGGTTATTTCAAGCCATTTTGTATATGGTTGGATGCCAACAATTATACAGTTAAAATTTCAAGACATGGAAGAGGTTTTAAAGTCTCTTAATAAGGCAAAGAATGGAGCGAGGTTAACGATTGCTGAATTAGAATTATTAAAAAGTACAATCAACAACTCTCTTGTGGGTCTTTCAAAACTATTACATTTTATAAACCCTGTTGATTATGCTATTTGGGATAGTAGAATCTATAGATATACTACTGATAAAAGAAGTAGTTATGGAATAGGAAACACCCAACTCTATTTGAATTATTTATCAAAACTTAATGAGATAGAATCTCATGTTGATTTTAATGAAATTAAAAAAAATATTTCAACTCATTTTGATTATGAAATTAGTTCAAAAAGAGTAATCGAGTTATTAATGTTTGAAGCAGATAAAAGAGATAATAAAAAACTAATATAATCGAAAGGGGCTTTAAAACGAAGTCAAATCCTCCTCAAAATAGTTCGACTTCACTCCCTTTGGCTCCACTTTTTATTCTCAAGAATAACTCTTTATTTATGGGAATACTTATTTAATTATATTTGAGCTTTGTTAACAACGCTAATTAAAATTCCGAAACTGAATGTATAAAACAATATTTGAGATTA
>Ga0209193_1000679_pt1 | contig 20606 bp, 24 predicted proteins | sample COGITO_mtgs_1003_FD_185515 | JGI IMG/M metagenome (GOLD analysis project Ga0209193, IMG submission 185515) | Pelagic marine microbial communities from North Sea - COGITO_mtgs_100330 (SPAdes) (version 2) | ecosystem: Environmental > Aquatic > Marine > Epipelagic ...
CCAGACCCTATTTGCTGTTCGCGGATTTCGGCGCTCGCCGCGTCGCCACAACAGCCTCGTCGATAAGGGGCTTCCAGACTAGCGGCGGCAGGTCGTCGAACTTGGAACACACCGCCTCGATGGCCTAGTCGAGCATTTCAGGCCGGGAAAAGGTGAAACCCTGCTTGCCCGTCCGCCTTGCGCGGCAGCACGGATACGGACACCTGCACATCGCGATTGAGCCGATCGAGGATCGTCATCAACCGGTCGATGGTGAAGCCCTTGAGCTTGGACTGACGGATGCGCGAAAAATCGGCTGCGGCGACGCCGGTGATCTTCTCGGCCGCACGCACCGTCAGATTGTCGGTCGCCAGCGTCTTGCTGATCTCGGCCGCCAGGATCGCGCGGAGCTGGCGCTGTTCGGGTTCTTTCATACCAAGGTCGGCATAGACGTTGCCGGTGCCTCGGATCATCTCGAAGTCGTCATCGTCGGTCATTGCAGCGCCTCCTTCAAACGCTTGATGCGCTCGCGCACCAGGTCGATTTCCTGCTTCGGGGTGGCGATTCCGCTCTTAGACTTCTTCTGGAAGGCGTGAACCACCCAAATGTCGTCGTCGAGCTGGAGGGCGTAGATCATCCGGAAGGCGTCTCCCCGTTCCTTGATCGCCAGTTCCCATATACCCGAACCCAAACCGGTCATGGGCTTAGCGATGTCCGGCGTGTCACCCTCCGCAATTGCCGTGAGGGCGTCGGTCGCCTGGTCCTGCGCGTCCTCGGGAAAGCGGCCGAACTCTTTAAGCGCGCCCTTGATCCAAGAGATGTTACGCAGGGCTTTCCGATGCATTGGCGCGAATGTAGTTATTTCTCACAACATGGTCAAGGGGGATGCATTGCTCTCTGACAATGGTTTCATGTGGACCTATGAACACGTGAACGTGTGAACACGCTCACGCGCAAGCAACAACGACCTCGCCTGAACGGCGCTTTCGCGCCCGGCCGGGCCGCAATACCCGGCCCCAAGGGCTGGGTGGGTGGGACAAACAACGCGGCCGCCCCGCTCGGGGCGGCCTCCGCTACGCCGGCAGGCTTAACGAGCTGCGCCCGCCCGGAATGTGCCGGTAGAGCGTCGATGGCTGCACCCCGAGCTGCGCTGCCACCTCCTCGACGGTGATGGTCGGGTCTGCCAGCATTGCCTTGGCCCGCTTGATCTCGGCCGGCCCCATCGCTGGCTTGCGTCCGCCGCGCCGTCCTAAGGCGCGCGCCTGGGCAAGCCCGGCATGGGTGCGCTCCAGGGTCAGCTCGCGCTCAAACTCCGCCACGGCCGCAAAGACGTGGAACACGAGCCGCCCGCCGGGGCTGGTGGTGTCGATCGCCTGGGTGAGAACCTTTAGGCCGATCTCGCGCTTGGCGAGATCTTCGGCCGTTTCCACGAGCTGCCGGACGGAGCGCGCGAGCCGGTCGAGCTTCCACACCGCCAGCGTGTCGCCGGCGCGGAGATAGTCGAGCGCCGCCTTCAACTCCGGTCGATCGCGCTGCGCGCCCGACGCCTTCTCGGTGAACACCTTCTCGCACCCGACTTCGCGAAGCGCATTAAGCTGTAGGGCAGGGGACTGGTCCCGGGTGGACACGCGCGCATAGCCGACGAGCAAGGGCCTTCTCCGAAAACTCGACGCTACCTAGCCGGATTTCGGAGAAGGAAACAAGGGACGGTTTTCGGAACCTGTAAACGACCACGCTAAATGGCGGCATTCCGATCGCGATATTTGTCAGCCCACCGGTCGATCCGTCGGCGGCGAGGTTCCGAAGTCCGGACAATCTGCTTTGTTGATTTAGGCCTGGGTAGCGGACCACGACGTTATCGGGCCTACGAAGGTCAAGCAGGTTGGATCGAACACCACAACATGCGAAAGATCGGGTCGAGACCGCGACAAATAGAGTAAAGCCTGCGCTCCGGCTCGCCGGGCTGCATCCGAGATTGCCCATGTCGACGGGGTAGCACCGACTGAGCGTTGATCTTGCCAAACGACCGACGCACCTGCGTCACCACGGACATCAGCGACAGCTTCAGCCTTAAGCCACATGGGAACCAAGACCCGCTTTACGTTATCAGCCAGATACCGCTTTATTGCGACCGCCGTCCCTTCAGCAGTGAGCGAAGCATAAGCAGCGATTTGGCCCGAATGATGAAAACGACCTTCTGGAGCGTTCGCTGGAGCAACCCCCGCGACCAGTTCTTCGGGAAGAAGCCTCCATACCGGTCCATCGAATGCGATCAGTGACATAGCGCCCTTATGCCGCTGCCGCCACGACCTCGGCCGAGCGGACGTAGGCGTACAGAGTCGGCTTCGAAATGCCGAGCATCGTGCAGATCTTAGCGATCGGCATCGTCTTCTCTTTGTAGAGTCTGACCGCCAGGTCGCGCTTGTCGCTATCGAGCGCAGTGGGTCGCCCGCCCTTCCTCCCGCGAGCGCGCGCCGCTGCTAGACCCGCCTGGGTGCGCTCGCCGATCAGATTGCGCTCGAATTCCGCCAGTGCCCCGAACAGGTGGAACGTCAGCTTGCCCGATGTCGTGGTCGTGTCGATCGCCTCGTGAAGGCTCAGCAGCCCGACCTTGTGCTCATCGAGGTAGGTCATCCACCCTATGAGATCGCGCAGCGATCGACCGAGACGATCGAGTCGCCAGACCACTAGCGTGTCTCCTGCTCGCATCTGTTCCTTAAGCTTCTCGAGTCCAGGCCGCGTGGCGGTCGTTCCCGACGCTTTGTCCGTGATGACCTTCTCGCAGCCGACAGCCAAAAGAGCGTCCCGCTGCAGGTCGAGATTCTGTTCGTGCGTCGAGACGCGTGCGTAGCCGATCTTCATAACCAAGGTTTTGCCGTGCGCGCCCGAGTTTGGCAATAAAGCCGTCCGCCGCCGCCATTCCTTGTCCTAGTTTTCTTTACCGGGTAGATTGCCACCTCCATCCAAGGGGCACCGCTGCGATCGGAGTCGGCATGACGACGGGCAAACAAATCTCCGTTTTCCTTACCTGCGGCATGAACCGCCGGTGACGCACCCGGCGCTGGTCTCGCCACTGGCGATTGCGCGCTATCGCATCCTCGAACCGCATCTGACTGACAACATCCCGGTCGCGGACATTGCTCGCATCGGCACGGTAAGCGAACGAACAATACAGCGTTGGCTCGCCCGATACCGGTCAGACGGCCTTGCTGGCCTCGCGCGCACCTCGCGCGCCGATCGGGGCACGTTGCACTTGCCGGACCACTTGGTCGGGCTTGTCCGCGATCTTGCCATCAAGCGTCCGCGTCCCCCGGTCGCCGCCATTCACAGGAGGGTGCAGCAGCTCGCCATCGCTGAGGGGCACCTGGTACCAAGCTATTCGGCCGTAGCGCGTGTCGTCAGGACGATACCGGCAAGCCAGATCGCCGTGGTCGCCGATCCGACCGCCTACCGGGACGAACACGAGCTGGTGCATCGGCGCGAAGCCGCAGCCTCCAACGAGATGTGGCAGGCGGATCATACCGTGCTCGACATTCTCGTTCTCGATGATGCGGGGACGCCGGTACGCCCCTGGCTAACCGTGATTCTCGACGATCACAGCCGGGCCATCGCCGGTTATTTCATCAGCTTGGACGCGCCGAGCGCTCTCAACACAGCGCTGGCGTTGCGGCACGCGATCTGGCGCAAGCCCAACCCTGAGTGGATCATCAGCGGCATTCCAGAACAGCTCTATGTCGACAACGGCTCGGATTTCATCTCCGAGCACATCGAGCAGGCGTGCATCGCCCTCAAAATCCGCCTCATCCATTCGCTGCCGGGTCGCCCGCGCGGGCGCGGCAAGATCGAGCGGGTGTTCCGCACCATCAACGACATGTTCCTATCGGACTTGCCGGGACACACAATCGCGGGCAAACCATTGTCGGCACCGGCCCTCACGCTGGACGAGCTACGAACGCGCTTCGAGGCGTTCGTATGCAGCGTCTATCATCGCCGCCAACATGGCAGCACCGGCGAACCCCCGGTCTCGCGGTGGCAAAAGGGCGGATTCCTGCCCGCCATGCCGGACAGCCTTGAACAGCTCGACATGCTGCTCGTTCATGTGCCTAAACCCCGCAAGGTGTTGCGCGATGGCATTCGCCTGATGGGCAGGCGCTATGTCGAGCCCACGCTCGCCGCCTTCGTCGGGGAACAGGTCGAGGCGGTCTATGATCCGCGCGACCTGACCGAGATCCATGTCTATCACCAGGGCCGGTTCGTCTGCCGTGCGCTCAGCCCTGAGCACGAAAATAGCCCGTCGCTGCGCGCGATCCAGCAAGCGCGACGCAGCGCAAAGGAGCGCGACAAACAGGCGCTCGCCACCACGGAGACCTTCGATGGCGACCAAGAGGATACGTCTCCCCGGCCCACCACCTATCGAGGCCTCCGGCTCTACGCCGCTGACGATTGAATTTCCGGTCGAGCAGCCGTTCCTGCCGACGCGTGAACATGCCCGGTTCGTCGAGTTCGCCGAGGCTTGCTCGCACTACCGCTATATCGGCGTGTGTCATGGGCGGCCGGGCGTCGGAAAGACGCGATCGGCGCGGAAGTTTGCCAACTCTCCCAATCTGCAAGGCTATGGCGTGATGAATCCCATCGCTCCGGCGCTGGCGGAAGAGATCGCTCAATGCCGAGCTATGTTCTACACGGTTACGGTCAGCAACACGCCCAAATCAATCGACCAGGCGCTGGGTGTCAATCTAACAAAGTTGGGCTACGCACGCATGACGGTCGTCGCTGGCTCGTCGGATGACGTAGACCATGACGCTGCCCGCGCCGCCTGTCCGCTCGTCATCGTGGATGAAGCGGACAGGCTGACCATCAAGTCGCTCGAACACCTTCGCGACATGGCCGATCGCCGTGGTTTCGGGCTGATCCTGATGGGCATGCCGGGTCTGGAAAAGCGCCTCGCCCGCTATGCCCAGCTCTACTCGCGGATCGGGTTCGTTCACGAGTTCAAACCGCTGACCGAGACGGAGATGCGCCTATTGCTCGCGACCCATGCCGGCGACTTCGGCATCACCTTCAATCCGGCCCAGCTCGACGCGATCGAGGCGCAGGCGGCTGTAATCCGGATCACGCGCGGAAACTTCCGGCTGATGGAACGTCTGTTCGCGCAAATGCGCCGGATCATGACCCTCAACCGCGTCAATGACGTGTCGTCCGACATAGTTCAGGCGGCGCGCGACTGCCTCGTGATCGGGCCGGGTAACTGACAAATATCTTGATCAGAACGCCGCCATTTAGCGCGAACGTTTACAGGAACCTAAAACAGGCTGTTTCAGCGACCTCGGCCGTGATCGGCGGGGGTATCGCGCGAACGACCGTTTTCTGGACATTGGCGTGTGAAGAGCCTTGCCCGCGCGTCTATTTCACTTCGCTCCCGATCGCCCCTTGAGCGCAAAGGTCCATATCGCGGCCGGAGACCCTCGCGACGGGACGGCGACGAACAGGGCGGCAAGCTCAGGCACGAATAATCCCGTGCGGGCACCGCTCGCGGTCTCGACCCGAACGGCCTTGCCTGCCGACACAACCTCAACATGACCCGCACCGCACACCACGAGAATGTCGTCACCGGCGAAGAACAGGTCGTCGGCATCTCCGCATGTCGAGCGGGTGGAGAGTGGTTGACCGGTCGCGGCATTGATGATCGCCAGCTTGGCGGGCAGGCGATAAGCGACGGCGAACGACTTCCCGGATGAAGCTACCGCCATAGGGAAGTTGAGCCGATTCAGGCCGGTTGACCGCGACGACAAGACGCGGCCCTGGTCGATGTCGGCGGATATGATCGAGCCTCGATCCGGGACGTTCACGAATACGCGCGAGCCGATCAGCCGGAAGCCCTCCGGGTGGCCTGGAAGCGCAAGGCGCGCGAGAACCTGATGCGTTGAGGGATCAATGGTAGCGAGCCCGCCCGATCCATAGCCGACGATCAAGTGCCCGTTGCGCTGGTCGATCCTGATGTTGTCGGCGTCGTCGCCAAGCTCGATCCGGGCGACCTCGTGACGGTCGGCATCGGCGTAGAATCGGACGGAACCGTCACCGCACGCGACAACGATCTCTCGCTGCTTCGGAAGGTAGGCGACGCCTTGCGGCTCGTGCAGGCCGGCAATACGCCCTAACACCCGACCGGCCCCGAGATCGATTTCTTCTACCGAGCCGTTGCCATATTCGGCGACGTAAAGCCTGCGACGTTCAAGATCGACCGCCAAGTGGTCGATGCGCCCCTTCACACCGGGGAGATCGATCACCCTCTGCAATACCAGAGGCGATCGCGGATCGGTGGGTTGCACTGTCGCCGGCGCGGCGCACGCGGGAGTCGCCAGCGCCGCTCCAAGCGCGAGCAAGGCGCGTGCGACACTCACGGCTTCTGGATATTCATCCCGTCGAGGGCGGTGCGAAGCCCACGCGCGAGCTTCTTCGCGTCCTGGTTCGACCAGAAGTGCATGAAAAACAGCCGGGGCTCGTCGTCGAGCATGTGGTTGTGAAGTGCGGTTACGTCGATCCCATCGGCTCGCAAGGCGCGCATCACCGGATCGACTTCCTTCGCAGTCATGACGAAATCGCCGGTGATCGCCGCTTTGCCCCCGCCAGTCGGCTGGAAGTTGATCGCGGTCGCCGTGCCCATCGACGCCGGTGCCGGCATTCCGCCCGCCATAGGCTTATCGGCGCGAGGATAGCTGAACTGATAGACGCCGCCGTTGGCCTTGCCCTTCGCCCCCATGAGACGGTCTAGCGCGGCCGTGTCGAGATCGAGTGCCGGGCTCGATCCCGCGCCAACCGAAGGCGGCTGCGAGTCACGCGAGGGTGAAGCGAGTGGTGTCTGACTTACCGCTAAGGCGGCGTGAAGCGCCTGCGCGAGCTTCACCGGATCGCCATGCGCGCCGATATGCATATACATCGTTGCGGGCGCCGAACGCAGAAGATGGTTGTGGATCGCGGTGATCGTGAAGCCGCTGGCGAGCAGCCGGCTCATCACCGGGTTTATCTCCTCTTGGGTGAGCACAAGGTCGCCCATGACCATCACCTCGTCGCCTATCGGCTGGAACGCCGCCCATGAACCGAGCGCAAGGGCGGGCTTGATTGCCACCCCGTCCAGCGTGACGTGCAAGTCGGACCGGGGGAAACCGTAGCGATGCACGCCCCCGGCCTGCTCGGTGCCCGGTCGGCCCATCGCCTGATCGACCTTCGCCCAATCGGGGGCGGCCCACGCGGGGGCCGCAACCGTCAAGGAGAGAAGGCCCGCGATCATCGTCCGTTTCAGCATGTCACCTTATCCCTATTACTGCTCGCGCATCCGGCACGGAAAATGCTCGCGAAGTGCAAGTGTTACACCTGCCAGGCGCGGGAGGCTCCCAACCTGACGATTGCTCGGCACCCACGCCATGAAGATGCGGCTGAGCTGTCCCTTGTTGTAGCCGCCCCCGCAAATACCGTTCGCGTTACCGCCCTTGCCGAACGCTGCCAGCGTGTCGGCGGCACCCTCGATGTAGGAATCGCAGCGACCATTCACCCGGCCACCCTCGGCTTGGCAGCTCTTGTAGAACTGCGCGACCGTCTCGCCAACCTGCGCGCGCGCCGGAGCACTCACGCCGATCACGGCCAAAGCTGTCAGCATTCCCGCAGCTATTCGTCTGGACACTCCGGCTCCTCATTTTTTCTTGTCGGCTTTGGCAGGACTTACGCTGCCCTAAGATTTGGTGCAACTGTTACCAAAGGCCTTAGAACTTGATACATCTGTATGTCTGAACCTGCTCCGCCCCCGTGGCTGCTGCTGATCCCGCAGCTCCCTGCCAAGCCCGCCTATCTTCGGGTGAAGGTCTGGCGTCGCTTGCAGGCGATCGGCGCGGCCCCGCTCAAGAACGCCGTCCATGCGCTCCCCTTGCGCGACGACACGCGCGCGCTGTTCGGGGAGCTACAAGCGGAAATCACGGCCGGCGGCGGCGAGGCGCTGATCCTGGAAGCACGACTTGCGGCGGGAATGACGGATGCTGAATTGCGCGCCGCTTTCGATGCGGCACGTGACGCCGACTACGAAGAGGTGGCGCGTGAAGCTCGCGCTCTGATCGAGGCCGGAGAGGTGGCCATTGTTGATGCGCGGCGACTACGGAAGCGGCTAGAGGAAATCGCCGCGATCGACTTCTTCGGCGCGCATGGGCACCAAGCCGCTCTGTCGGCCATCACCGACGCGGACCACCGCGCGCACGAGCACCCGGACGTGCGCGGGCACGGCTCGCCGGACCTCGCGCCCGCCGAGTTAAAGGGACGCGTTTGGGTCACGCGGTGCCACATTCATGTCGATCGCATCGCCTCGGCCTGGCTCATCCGCCGGTTCATCGACCCGCAAGCGACGTTCCGGTTCGTCGAGGGCAAGGGCTATGCCCCCGCTCCGGGCGAGCTGCGCTTCGACATGGCGGATGCGGAGTTTACCCACGAAGGCGACCGCTGCTCGTTCGAGACGCTGGTGCTGCGCACCGGCCTTGAATCTGACCCGGCGCTCGGCGCGCTCGGTGAAATCGTCCACGATCTCGACATAGGCGATGGCAAGTTCGCCCGGCCGGAAGCGGCCGGTGTCGGCGCTCTCATCGCGGGTATCTGCGCCGCGACCGATGATGACGAGGACCGGCTGGCGCGCGGCTCGGCCGCGCTCGACGGGCTCTACGCCCATTTCTCAAAACGACGCAGGGATTGAGCATGGACGCAAGCGCGATGCCTCACCCCACCGCGTCATCGCCGCGCGAACATGGCATCCCGTTCGGCGAAGCGGTGCGGGTATGGGCCAAAATCGCAGCGCTGAGCTTCGGCGGTCCTGCCGGACAAATCGCGGTGATGCACCGCATCCTTGTCGAGGAAAAACGCTGGATCGGCGAAGCGCGGTTCCTGCACGCGCTCAACTACTGCATGTTGCTTCCCGGCCCCGAAGCGCAGCAGCTCGCCATCTACATCGGCTGGCTGCTCCATCGGACCAAGGGCGGGCTGATCGCCGGCGTCCTGTTCGTCCTGCCGGGCTTTCTGGCAATCATGGCGCTAAGCTGGGTGTACGCACTGCTCGGCAACGTGCGGGTGGTCGAAGGGCTGTTCTTCGGGCTGAAAGCGGCGGTTCTTGCGGTCGTGCTGCAAGCCGTGGTGCGGATCGGCTCGCGTGCGCTCAAGAACAACGTCATGCGCGGACTCGCCGCTGTAGCGTTCGTGGCGCTCTTTCTGTTTTCCGTGCCTTTCCCGCTGGTCATCCTCGCCGCCGGGTTCGTCGGCTATGCCGGGGGACGTGCGAGACACCCCGCGTTTTTGGGCGGAAGCGGGCACGGCTCGGCGGGTGGCAAGCCAGTCCCCGATGCCGAAACCGCCTTGGGCGAACATATCCCTGAACACGCGCGCCCGAACCTGCGCTGGTCGCTGCGCATCAGCGGCGTCCTGCTCGCCTTGTGGATCACGCCAGTCCTTGCCTTGGTCGCTGCGCTCGGCCCTCATAACGTGTTCAGCGAAATCGCGCTGTTTTTCAGCAAGATGGCCGTCGTCACCTTCGGGGGTGCCTACGCCGTGCTCGCCTATGTGGCTCAGCAGGGCGTCGAGCATTACGGCTGGCTCCGTCCCGGCGAAATGCTCGACGGGCTCGGCATGGCCGAAACGACGCCGGGGCCGCTCATCATGGTGACGCAGTTCGTCGGCTTCATGGGCGCATTCCGTCAAGCGACAGGGCTGCCGCCGCTTGTCGCCGCGACGCTTGGTGGCGTGCTCACGACGTGGGTGACGTTCGTGCCCTGCTTCCTGTGGATTTTCGCCGGTGCGCCGTTCGTCGAACGGCTGCGTAGCAACGTCGCGCTATCGGCGGCTCTGGCTGCGATCAGCGCGGCCGTGGTCGGGGTTATCCTCAACTTGGCTGTCTGGTTCGCCCTCCACTCGCTCTTCGCGCGGGTGGCGAAGGTGCCGTTCGCCAACGGGACGCTCGATGTGCCGGTGCTCGCCAGCCTCAACCCGGCCGCCCTGCTTCTCACCATCGGAGCGGTAATCGCGATGTTTCGGTTCAAGGTGGGCGTGCTGCCGGTGCTTGGTGCCTCGGCTGCGGCAGGCGTGGCATTGCGGCTGTCGGGCCTTGCCTAAGTGTTGCTCCTGGCGTGATGCCATTGTGTCACAACCCAACGGGTTGTGAACTGCTATGGTGCGGGCGCAACCCTGATCGTGCATCGCACCGGGTCGCGCGCTCGGGCCGCTGCCTTGCTGCACCCCTCGATCACTTCGCGGTTGGCCGTCACGATCCTGTCGGCCCCGACGATCGCGCGAAACGCGGCCGGGCTGGCGCTCTGCATCATGCGCTGCCCTGCTTCCCAGCGGGGAAGGTCGAGCGTCCGCGCCGCCATGCGCTCGGGCCATTGCCAGCTTGCCGGCGCGATCTCGCGCGCGACCAAGCCCGGCAGGATCGCCCATGCGAAGATGCCGGCCGCTACCCCGCCCAGCCCGAACCATAGCTGCCGGTTCTTCTGGTCGGCCCGCGTCCATGCGGACCCGGCGACGGCGCGAAGCTCGGCCATGACGCGAGCCTTGTCCTCGCCCGCCTTGGCAAGCGCCGCCTGGTCCTCGCGCCGCGCGGCGTTCCCGGCTGCGGCGATGCGCTGCGCCATCTGCTCGGGCGACATCGCCAGCGCCGGACTCCGGGCGATCACGTCGTTGATGACCGCGATACGGTCGGCCGTGGCGTCCAGGCCCTGCTGCATCCGGCCCAATGTCTCGGTATAATCGGGCACGTCGATCGCGCCGCGCTCGGCCGTCAGTCCCTCGATCGCCCGCCGCAACAGCGTTACCTCGGCCCGGACCTCCGCTAAAGCCTCGGCCGCCGCGTCGCTGCCGTCATACTCCGCCTCGTCCGTCATCCTCTCTCCTACCGGCTCATGCCACGGTCGCGGTCACGCCCGATGCTGACCGACTGCGCCAATTCCTGCCCGATCGACCGGCCCCGCTCCATGCTCAACGCCAGCTCGGGGGCGCGTCGCTGCAACACGGATTCAAGCTGCGGGTCGCGGTGCAACCCGCCCGCGATGCCCTCCATGCGCTTGCCGAGCCGTTCCGCGCCCGCATGGTCGCCCGCACGCTCCATGCTGGCGCGCGCTTCCTTCATGCCCTGCCACTGCTCCACGAACCGGCCTGCGCGCTTCTCCGGGTCGATGCGGACCTGGCGCTCCGCCTCCATCGCCTTCGCCGCGCCGCCGGTGTTCCCCTCGGCCGCGTCCCGCGCGAGCCGGAGGTCACGCTCGATCGCGCTAGCAAGGTCGCGCGCGCCATGCGGCCGCACCTGGTCGAGCGCGTCGCCGGCCTTCGCCAGCGCCTGTTCCTGGTGCGCCAGCACCGGCAACCCCTTGTCCTTCATCCGGCCTATATCGGCTGCGGCGCGCCCATAGCGTTCAATCGCGCGGGCCTGCGAGGGTGCCATTGGCCGATCGGTCACACCACGCTCCGGCGACGTCGCTTTCTCGGTTACTGGTTTCGGCCGGAACCCCGCGAACATACCCCGCGCCTTGTCGCGAACCTTCTCCACGACCTGGCGCGCGAGTTCCGGGAACCGGATCTCGCGCCGATCGGCGAACGCCCGCGCCTGATCCTGCTCGGGCCGGGCGTAGTCGCCCGCCATGTCTTTCGACCGCTCGCGCGACAGGGTGCGAACGAGCTGGCGCTGATCGGCGAAGTCGTCGCGCCCGTAGTGAAGCTGCGCGCTATCGCGGTGCCGGGTCATGCCGACATAGGTGCTGTGGCGGTCCATGCCGGGAGTGGCGAGAACATGGGCGCGATCGACCGTCACGCCCTGCGACTTGTGGAACGTCGCCGCGTAGCCGTGATCGACCGCCGCATAGTCCTTAGTGTCGAACGCCACGCTGCGCCCGCTGTCGAGCCGGACGTTCATGCGGTGGGGCGTCACGCCCTCGATAGTGCCAAGCGTTCCGTTCTTCACGCCTAGCGACCGCTCGTTCCGCAGGAACATCAAGCGGTCGCCCGCCGCGAACGCCCGCTCGCCACGGTCCGCCTTCACCGTCACGTCCTCGCCAAGCTCGCCGGTGGCGCGCACCCGCTCGCGCGCTTCCCCATTCAGCTCTCGGACCTCGGCGTTGGTGTGCGTGAAGATGATCTGTGACTTGCCCGGCTCGGCATGGCGCTTGCCATCCCAATCATCGACCAGCCCCGCCCGCGCGTCCTGGCGGGTGGCGTGCTCATGCACCATGCCGTGTGCGTCATAGGCTCGGATCGCCTCGCCGGTCCTGCCGGTCGCGAGCTGGCGCGTGGCCTCCTTCTGCCAGTCTTGGCGCTGCCGGCGTATCTCGGTGATCTCGGCCGCGCCGTGGCGCTCGGTGACGCTGCGGAACGCCGCACCCGCCTCGATCGCCTGCAACTGCTCGGGGTCGCCTACCATCACGACCTTGGCCCCGGCGTCGCGCGCCTGGCTCAACACCCGCTCCATCTGGCGCGAGCCGATCATGCCGGCTTCGTCCACGACCAGCACGTCACGCGGGCTTAGCTGCTCGCGCCCCTGCCCCCATGCGTGTTCCAGGCTGGCGATGGTGCGGGACTGGATGCCCGACCCGCCCTCAAGGTTCTCGGCCGCGATGCCCGACAGCGCCGCGCCGCGAACCTGGTAGCCCTCCCGCTCCCACGCCTCGCGCGCGACGCCAAGCATCGCCGATTTGCCCGAACCGGCATAGCCGACGACGGACGCCAGCCCCGCGCTGCCGGTCACATGATCGAAGGCGTCGCGCTGCTCGCCGGACAGAACAAGACCCCTGGCGCTGGCCGCGCCTATCGCCGCGTCACGGGTAGCCCCGGCGACTCCGTGCTCGCCCCGGCTCGCCAGCTCGTCGCCGGCACGCTCAAGCCGGTTCTCCACCGCGATCATATCGCGGCTGGTGAACCGCTCCTGGTCGCGGCCGTCCTTTCCCAATGCGACCAGCTCGGGCGACGCGCGCACCGCCCCCATCACCTGGTCGAACTGATCCTTGCCGTCGCTGTGCCGGAACGCGAACGTCGCAAGATCGCGGGTGGTGAATGTGGCCTGCTGCCGGGTTATCGCGTCCAGCGCCACGCTAGGGTTGGCGATGATCCGATCGCCGTTGTCGCGGGCGATGCGGGCATGATCCTCGATCCGTTCCGCCTCAAGCCCCTGCTCCGGCCTGCGCGATGCGGCCGGGCCGATCTTGTGCTGCGGCTCCAGCTCGATCCCCTGCGCCTCATAGGAACGATGGTCGATCCGGCCCTCAAGCCCAAGCTCCGCCATGCGTTCGTTGACGTGCGCGCTCCACGCCTCGCGCCAGTCCTTCAACAGCTCGGTGCTGTTCCAGTCGCGGTTCTTCTTTCCGAACCCATCAGGCCCCACGTCGCGCATCGCCAGCATGACATGCGCGTGCGGCTTCGGCGTGCCGTCCTTCGCCTTGTCCCAATGCACGTTCAGGTCAGCGACCATCCCGCGATCGACAAACTGCGACTTCACGAAATCCTTCGCCAGCGCGACGCCCTGCTTCTCGTTCATCTCGCGCGGAATCGAGAACTCCACATCGCGGGCAAGCTGCGCGTCCTTGCGCTTCTCCCCCGCCTCAACCTCGTTCCACAAGGTCGCGCGATCGTTTAAACGCTCCGGCACGCCCTGCGGCAACATCACCTCGGAGTGGATCACGCCCGCCTTGTTGCTGAAGTCGTGGTTGCGATTGAACCGGTTATCATGCAGCTCGGACGCGGAACGATAGGCGGCGCTCGCGACGGCGCTTGACCCGTTCGCGCGGCTCACGACTTTGGCGGAGAAGTGGTAGATCGCCATGACGCCCTGCTTATTGCACTTCTGAGGGCACGTCGGCAACGACGTATAAGCGCGCACTCACAATCCGCTGCGCTACTCGTGATTGACTGCGTGCTGCTTGTGTCGATGTTCGTGCTTTACCCTCTCGCGGGTGGCGCTAAGGTGTTGCTGCTGCTGATCGCGGAAGGGAAAAGCGATGCGGAAGGTTCGCGATTACGATGCCGAACTAAAGGCGCTGGGTGACAAGGCCCGCACGCTCAAGGCGAAGCGGGTCGAACAGCTCGGCCAACTCGTCGCCGCCACCGGGGCCGATGCGCTCGATGCGGAAACGCTCGCGGGTGTGCTGCTCGATGCGATCGGATCGAAGGATGCGAGCGCAAGGGAGGCGTGGCGGTCGAAGGGCGCGGCCTTCTTTCAACGACGCGGGAAGAAAGGTGGCGGCGCTGCTGCAATCGACGAATCGGGCGGTGCGGTTGAACCGGGCGGCGACGCTGCGGGCGGAAGCGGCGGAACGGCGTAGCGATAAGCGGAACTGGGTCGTGCAACGCCGCGAACGCACCCGTCACCTGATCGAGCTGGGCGGGCTCGTCCAGAAGGCCGGCCTAGTCGAGCTGACGGACGACGATCGCGCCACCCTCTACGGCGCGCTGCTCGATCTCGCCGGGCGCGCGCGGGGCGATGATGCCAGAGACGTGCTGGTGCCGTGGAAGCGGCGCGGCAAACGGGCGTTCGACGCGGAAAGCGAAACGACGGAGGAAGCACCGTGAGCGATTTCGATATAGAGACGATCCGCCGCCAGGTCCGCGCGATGGATTTCGTGCGCGGCACCCCGGCGGAAGTCGCCATGTGGCACGAGGACATGACGGACTCTCGCGCCAACCTGGTCATCGAGGACATGGTCCCGACGTCCAACGATGATGCGTTCTTCGCAATGATGCTGGACGAGGGCGTGCCCCCTCCCCTCGTCTCGCAGATCCTGCTCCGGCTGCTCGATCATCCCGCCGCCGATCGGTCCCTGCCGATCACGCCTATTCAACGGACGACGTGATGCCCAAAACCGTCGATCGGGATGAACAGATTGCGTCCTTCGACACCGGCCCCTTGCTGCGGACGGTGGATGACCTGGACGCAATGCGCGATCACCTCAAGGGCGATGATTACAATGCACCGGTGATGCGGCACGACCTGTTGCGCCTGCACGGCTTGGCCATGAGCTTCGTCAATGGGGGTCGTGTCGATCCGGTCATGGCTGAGGAAATGTTCGACCTGGCGGCAGACCTGGAATGTCGCATCCAAGACCTGTCCGATGCGCTGGCCAGGATGCTTGCTTCGATCCGGGCGCTGCAAGCATTGGAGCCAGGCGATTAGGTGAAGCCCGGTTCTTGATGTGCTCGACTTTGCGGAACACCGCGCCAAAATGGCGCAAGGTGAGCCGGTTCACGCACTACAATCGACCGGATGCGGCAGGAAACGGAGGATGCGAAAACGCACATACTCTGAGGACAAAGCGGTGCCGACTAAGCAAGGGTCGTGGACGGAAGCAACTGTGCCCCGGACGCGACCATCCGCTTGCGGTTGCCATCACAACGTCACGGTCTCCCCTTATCTAACAATCAGGAGACCAAAGGATGCGCTCGATAAGCCCAATGTTCGATGACGCAGTGATCGACTGCGTCGCACGTGATCGCGCGCCCACCGTTCAGGAGCTGTGCCATGTCGCGGAGCGAATCTGGACAGAGGGTGGGATCGATCGGCCAGCCTTTCGCTGGGGCTGCCTCGCGCCAACCGACCCCGACAAGCTGATGTCGCTCCGCGCGGCTCAAATGGCGCTGCTAGGGTCCTGACGATCGACGACACCACTCTTCCAGCGGCTTATTCGGCGATTGTTGGCAGCTTCAGCTTTTGCCGCTTAGGCGGAGTCGGGTGGGCTGGGCTCGCGCGCGGACCAGGCTTGCGCCCAAGACCAATCTTTTGCGCCATGGCGCGCCGGGCCGCTGAATAAGCTTCCGCCACCATCGGATAATCAGCCTTGAGATTATACCGACGCCGATATTCTTCAGGGGTGAGGCCGTGGCCGCTCAGATGGCGGCGCAGCGTTTTGTACGGCTTGCCGTCGATCATCGAGATGATGTGATCTTTGGACGCCAGCGACTTGCGCGCCGACACGGCTGGGATGAACGAATCCGATGCGGCTTCTTCGGCACCTGCGACGTCTGGCCGTTCGATCAGTTGCGCCACGCTATCGCGCATTGCGGCAAGGAACGCTGGCACGTCGTCTGCCGAGGCGCGCGTATTGGGATTACCCAGCCATGCGATCGTCAGCTCAGTCGCGAGTTCCACAGCGCTCGCGCCGGAAGTGATCTCCATGGTCATGACCGGCTCTTTGCGACGGGAAGCTTGTCCTTGAGTGCCTTGCCGGGGCTGAATACCGCTTTGGTCGAAGCGGCGATCTGCATCGGCTCGCCGGTGCGCGGATTGCGGCCGGTGCGCGCGTCCGTAGCTTTGCTGAAGAATTTGCCGAACCCTGGCAGTGACACTTCCTCACCGCGGGCGAGCGCATCGCCGATGCTGCCAAACACATGGTCGATGAGCGCGCGCGCTTTGACCGTGCTGAGGTCGCTTCCGGTCGCAACACTTTTCACCAGATCGTCCAGCTTCATTCAAACCCTCCTGTCAGACTCAAATCGCCGGTATGCTATTGCCAAGCGTTTTGGCAGATCAGCGAACGACCAAACAGCGCAATTTTATGGATTCAAGCGAACATCCTGTCGAGCCGCTTTTGATCGGAGATGTTCGCAAGATCGACACCGATTTTGATGCACTCATCGCCGCTGGACGCTATCATACACTGATGTCGAGATATTTTGAAAACTGCTGCATCAGCACCGTCGTGCTCCCGCTGGGGAAGTAGCATGGGCCTTGCGCGCGCCACCCGTAATCTCGCCCGCACCGCCCGTGCCAACCCCATGTGGGCCTTGTTCGGCATCCTGCTCGCCCCTTTCCGGTTCGCCCGGCACATCATCGGCGTGGTCCTGTTCACGATGGTGCTGTTCGTGGCGCTGTTCCTCCTGCTGATGCTGGCAATCTGGTACTTCGGCCTCGATAAGAACGGCGCTGTCGCTCAGCTTGGCGTGTTCGGGATCAGCGGTGCCGTAGTGCTGGTCATGGTCTGGATGTTCGTCCTGCCCCTGCTTCGCCGGTTCGACTATGGTGATAGCGCCGACACACATGGTTCGGCCCGCTTTGCCACAGCCGGGGAAGCCCAGGCGCTCAATGACGATCACGGCCTGCTGATCGGCCGCGACGTGAAAACCGGCAAGCCGATGCGCTACGCCGGTCCCGCCCATCTGCTGACGATCGCGCCCACCCGCACCGGCAAGGGTGTCGGCACGATCATCCCCAACCTGCTGGAATATCCGTTCGCGGTCGTCTGCATCGACCCCAAGGGCGAAAACGCCCGCATCGCCGCGCGCCAGCGCGGCAAGTTCGGCGCGGTCCATGTGCTGGATCCGTTCGGCGTCACTGGCCTCCCCTCGGCCGCGTTCAATCCGCTCGATCGCATCGACCCGCACGGCCTCGATCTCGCCGACGATTGCATGACCCTCGCCGACGCGCTGGTCCACGACGCGCCCGGCGAAGCCGGCGACGCGCATTGGAACGAGGAAGCCAAAGCGCTGATCGCTGGCATCCTGCTCCATATCGTCACCACCGAACCGTCTGGCACCCGCACCCTCGAAACGCTGCGCGACCGGCTAACCCTCGCTCCGGCCGCATTGGCGGCGCAGCTCGCTGCGATGCAGACGCAAGGTGGCTTGGTCGCGCGGGCCGCTAATCGTCAGCTCGGCAAATCCGATCGCGAAGCGGCCGGTGTGCTGTCGGCCGCGCAGCGCCATACCCACTTCCTCGATTCCCCGCGCATGGCAGCGGTGCTGGGAGGTTCAGATTTCACGTTCGCCGGATTGAAAGATGCACCGGCGACGGTGTTCCTTGTGCTGCCGCCCGATCGGCTCGCCAGCTATGCCCGCTGGCTGCGCCTGATGGTCGCGCAAGCCCTGACCGAGCTGGCGCGCGCGCCGGGTCGCCCACCCTGGCCGGTGCTGTTCCTGCTCGACGAGTTCGCCGCGCTCGGCCGTCTCGAACCGGTCGAACGCGCGATGGGGTTGATGGCGGGCTATGGCGTCCAGCTCTGGCCGATCCTGCAGGACGTTCACCAGCTCCGCGCGCTCTACGGGCAACGCGCCGGCACCTTCCTGTCCAATGCCGGTGTCCTCCAGGTGTTCGGGGTGAATGATCAGGACAGCGCCAAGCTCGTCTCCGATCTGGCGGGCCAGGAAACCGTCGTGTTCGAGACCATGAGCCGCGCGCTCGACGCGGAGGAAAGCGGCCTGTCCTACGGGCAGCAGCACGTCGGCCGCGCGCTGCTCACCCCAGATGAAGTCCGCACACTCCGCCCCGACCGTCAGCTCCTGTTCCTCGCCGGGCAGCGCCCGATCATCGCCGGCAAGCTGCGTTACTACGACGATCGCGAGTTCGCCGGGCGGTTCGATCCGGCGTGAACGATTGGGCCGGCTAGTTCGGCCGCAAACCACCGGGTCGATTTAAGCCTCGCTGGTGGAGTTTGCCGTCATCGCCACCCATAACACGGCGAAAGCCCCTCTCCTGCCCTCACGGCTTTCCTGAGCGGCCGTAGCGGGTGATTCCGTCGCCACCTGCCCCACTTCTTTTCCGCCTAGCCAGCGGCGCTTGCGCCGCTCTTGTGACGCCGTAGGCGGCACGAAGCGAACTACGCATTGGCCGTTAGGCCAATTCCACTTGTATATTTCTAACTCTGCCGGGATTCATTCTGCCTCTCTGAATCACGTTCTTGGTCCATAATCCCTCGCCCGAGCCGGGCAAGAATCGCGGCAAGGCCGGGATCGTCAATGAGCTGGGCTGGCTGCTCATCAAGGGGGAGCGCGGCGATCATCGCCCTGCCCTCCTCGGCCGCCACCCGCCGCCGATCGCTGTCATCCTCTGGCGGTGGTGCGGTCATGCCGCGCTCAACCTGCGGCGGGAGCATTAAACGATAGGCATTCGAGGTCTGCTTGACTTGGGGGCCGCGCAGCCCTGCGTTGCCGGTCGGCACATAGCGGCGCAACCAGTCGAGGAAGCCATGCGCCTTGAGCCGCTTTAGCGCGTCCACCACGGCCGCGATCGAGCGGCCGATGCGAAGCGCCAGCGTCGCTATCGCCGGATCGAGCCGGCCTGTCTTGTAGTCGATCAGGCGTAGCAGCTCGCGCAATACCTCAAGCCCGACATGGCCGATCGCCCCGTTCTCGCGGTTGTTGCGCTCGCGCCGGTGGGCAAGCCGTTTCACCCGATCATACTTCTCGGCCGCCTGCATGAACCGGGCGACATTCTTGGGATTGAACGGCTGCCAGAACCGCCCTTCCCGGCCCTCCTCGGTGCGGCTGTAGCGATGGACCCGCTGGCCGGTCTGACGGCCCGGTCGTCGCCCTCTCGTCGCCCCTCCCAGGGCCTCGAATACAGTTTGCATGGGAACCTCCCGTCGATCGGTCGGCCCGGCTGCTGGCGGCAATCCCACATGGACATAGCTCTCCCGTTCTCGAAAACAGCGTTTTCGAGTTGACTTCACGTCCAATCTGCGGGAGGCTGTTCCTGCGACAGAACACGGGCTTCCCGCCCATCAGACTTTCCGAGAGCCCGGCCGCCAAGCCGGGCTTTCGTCGTTTTGGCCCTAGCGGTGCCACCCGCTATGATCGCCACGACGAATCGGCGAACGAGTTCGCCGACACCAAAGCCTGTCAGATTCCTATAGCGTTGGGAAGTGTGCTCTATAAGGCTGGTGCAATAGGTCTATTGTCCACGTGTCCACACATTCACACGTGAGCCTGTTCACTTCTCGATTGGCTGATTGTATTTTTGGAGAATGTCGAGGACGGCCTCGGTCAACATCGCCTCGATCGTGCTGTCCTCTTTGACAGCAAGGATCGCGAACGCTCGGGCAACCGCCGGATCAAACCGGCCAGCAATCGATTTCTTGCCGATGCGGTTGCGCTGACGGCGCGGCGCTTCGATCGGCCGCATCGGTTCGTCGGCCTGCGCTGCCGTCCCGGCCGGCTTTCTGGCGTTTGTCGATCGTGCCACCCCCAAGCTCCTAATTTCTGTGTTCACACATTCACATATTCACACGTGGACAGCTACCGCTCGCCAAACGGATGCTTGCCATGCTGCCGCATAAGAAGGTCGATGGCTTCGCCAAGGAGCGCCTGCAACGTCGTCCCCTGCTCGGCCGCCAGCATATTGAGGCCGCGACTGACCTCAGGGCTGAAATAGGCGCTCACCGCCTTCTTGCCCTGCCGGGTCTGGGCGCGGGTGGCGACCGTCGCCGTCGCCTGGTCTGGGCTGTCGCCGATCGCGTCAGCCTTCTCCGCCCGCTGCTGCTTCATTGCGCCGAACTTGCTCATGCCGCGCCCCGCTTGTTGTTCACTCGTGAACGTGTGCACACGTTCACCTGTTTACTTGTCCACTCCCATAGCGCGGCAACTTCCTTTGCCGCTTTGCCTTCGGGTTCCAGCTCGATCGCGGTTTTCCCCTGCGCCGTGCTGTGATGATAGATCGCCCGCTGGGTGAGCATGACGGGCGCAACGTCCACGCCCATGCCGGCGACGCCATCGCTACCCTCGATCAGCTCGCGGGCATCCCGGTAGGTTGTCGGCGCGCGCTGGGGGCCGCCCATGAACAACACGAACGCGGGTTTGCCGCTCGCCTGCACCAGCTCGGCCGTCATCTCGACGGCTTTGAGGTCGAAGGCTTGCGGACG
>Ga0209193_1000684_pt1 | contig 20459 bp, 19 predicted proteins | sample COGITO_mtgs_1003_FD_185515 | JGI IMG/M metagenome (GOLD analysis project Ga0209193, IMG submission 185515) | Pelagic marine microbial communities from North Sea - COGITO_mtgs_100330 (SPAdes) (version 2) | ecosystem: Environmental > Aquatic > Marine > Epipelagic ...
ACCAAAAAATCTAACGAGCTGATGGCACATACCTACAGCCATTTATATAATATTGAAACTATAGGCTTGCGATTTTTTACTGTTTATGGCCCATGGGGCAGGCCAGACATGGCCATGTTTTTATTTACAGATGCTATTGTAAAAAATAAACCCATAACGGTATTTAATAACGGCAATCTCTCTAGAGATTTTACCTATATCCAAGATATTACCACTGGTGTTGTAAATACCCTAGTTAAAGATTCTAAAAATGATAGCTTATACAAACTATACAATATCGGTAACGGCAAACCAGTACAACTGCTAGATTTTATAGAGTCTCTAGAAAAAGCACTAGATATTTCGGCTATAAAAAAGATGTTACCCATGCAAGCCGGTGATGTAAACCAAACTTTTGCAGACACCTCTTGTCTAGAACATGATTATAATTACAAACCACAAATTACTGTAAATCAAGGAATCAATGAGTTTGTATCGTGGTATAAGGGTTTTTACAAAAACAAGGATAAATAATGTTTGCTACATTAAAAATATCAAAAAGGCATGTTGCCAAATCGCTCACTTGGAGATTTATTGGTAGCCTTGACACCCTACTATTTGCTTGGCTTATTACAGGAAGTTTTAGTGAGGGCCTTAACGTGTCACTTGTAACTACTTTTACAAAATTACTCTGGTATTATTTGCATGAGCAGGCATGGTTTAAATCTAATATGTCAGATTCAAACAAAAGGCATATTATTAAAACCTTTTCTTGGCGTTTGGTGGGCAGTCTAGATACCATTATTTTTGGCTGGATTATAACAGGTAATCCATTTGTGGGTATTAAAATTGGTCTTTTTGAAACTGTTTCAAAAATGCTGCTCTATTTTGGGCATGAAAAATTATGGTATAAAATTAATTTTGGTCTGGATCAAAGAATTAAAACTAAAAGGCTAGCTAAACAAGAATCAACAAAAAAATAAGGCATTAATGAGTTTGCATACGGTAAAACAAGACTATAAAACAACCAAATTACAGCGTGAACAGCTGCACGGCCATAAAGCCTATTTGCTTTGGTTTACGGGTCTCTCTGGCTCTGGAAAATCTACCCTGGCCAATTTGGTAGAAATTGCCTTGTACCAGCAAGGAATCTCTACCTGTATATTAGATGGAGATAACATCCGTCAAGGGATTAATAAAGACTTAAGCTTCTCGCCCCAAGACCGCTCAGAAAACATACGTCGTATTGCAGAGATTAGTACTTTAATGTTAGATGCAGGTGTCATAACATTAGCTGCTTTTGTGTCTCCATATGTAAAAGACAGAAACCAAGTTGAACAAATTGTAGGAGCTGACAATTTCATTAAAATTTATGTAAATACATCCCTTGAAGAATGTGAACGCCGTGATGTGAAAGGACTTTATAAAAAAGCGCGATCTGGAGAAATTAAAAACATGACGGGTGTATCTGCTCCTTATGAAGCCCCTGTAAACCCTGATTTAGAGGTAATTACAGATGGCCATACCATTGAAGAAAGCGTTCAAACCATCCTAGAATTTATAGATAAAAAATTAAAACTAAACGCATGAGTAATTATGTAATTAACCACTTAAGAGAGTTAGAATCTGAGGCTATTTTTGTAATACGAGAAATAGCAGCTCAGTTTGAGAACCCGGTATTACTATTTTCTGGTGGTAAGGATTCTATACTTTTAACTCATTTGGCAAAAAAAGCTTTTTATCCTGCAAAAATACCATTCCCACTCATACACGTAGATACGGGGCATAATTTCCCGGAGACCATTGCATTTCGTGATATGTTGGTAAAAAAACTAGGAGTCCAATTAATTGTTGGTTCTGTTCAAGAATCTATAGATACTGGCCGCGTTAGAGAAGAAACAGGCGCAGATGCCTCTAGAAACGCATTACAAATTGTCTCTCTGCTAGATACCTTGGAGGCTCATAAAGTTGATGCTGCCATTGGAGGTGCTAGAAGAGATGAAGAAAAAGCACGAGCCAAAGAACGTTTTTTCTCCCACCGTGATGAGTTTGGACAGTGGGATCCTAAAAACCAACGTCCTGAACTTTGGAACCTTTTTAATGGCCGTAAAAACTTCGGCGAGCATTTTCGGGTATTTCCTATCTCCAACTGGACAGAGATGGACGTTTGGGAATATATCAAACTAGAAAATATAGAGTTGCCTATGCTTTACTTTTCTCACAAGCGTGATTGCGTGGTTCGAGATGGTGTTATTTTGGCCAACTCTGAGTATATTAAATTAAAACCAGGGGAGCAGGTAGTGAATATGACCATTCGCTACCGCACCTGCGGGGATATGCCCATTACGGGGGCTGTAGAATCTGAGGCAGATGATCTCACAAAAATTATTGAAGAAATTGCCACTACTCGAATCACAGAGCGTGGCGGCAGGGCAGATGATAAGCGGGCAGAAACGGCTATGGAAGATCGTAAAAAACAAGGGTATTTTTAGAAAGCTGTAAGCATAGAGCCTTAGGCAAACAAAGAAATTATGGAACATCAAGATATAGAATTATTACGCTTTACTACCGCCGGTAGTGTAGATGACGGTAAAAGTACACTCATTGGGAGGCTTTTGTATGATAGCAAATCAATCTTTCAAGACCAGCTAGACGCTGTTGAGGCCTCTAGTAAAAATAAAGGCTTTGATTATGTAGACTTATCTTTACTTACAGACGGGCTAAAATCTGAGCGGGAGCAGGGCATTACCATAGATGTGGCCTACCGTTATTTTGCAACACCCAAACGTAAATTTATTGTAGCAGATACACCAGGACACATTCAGTACACCCGTAACATGGTAACAGGCGCCTCTACTGCCAATCTAGCTATTATTCTAATTGACGCTCGCAAAGGCATGCTAGAGCAAACACACCGCCACTCTTTTATTGCTTCTTTACTGCGTATACCCCACGCCATTGTATGTGTCAACAAGATGGATTTGGTAGCGTATAGTGAAGAGGTGTACAATAAAATTGTAGCAGACTTTAAAGCTTTTGCATCTAAGTTAGAAATTAATGACATTCAGTTTATTCCTATTTCTGCCTTAGCTGGAGATAACGTAGTAAACAAATCTGTTAATATGGATTGGTATAAAGGCAGTACTATGATGTATCATTTAGAGAACGTACATATCTCTAGTGATTACAACCACATAGATTGCCGTTTTCCTATACAATCCGTAATACGGCCTCACACCCTAGAAAACCAAGATTATAGAGGCTTTGCAGGACGTATAGATGGGGGAGTATTTAAACCCGGAGATAGAATTAAAACCCTGCCATCTGGTTTTGTGTCTACCATAAAAACCATAGAGCTGGGTGGTCAGGTAATTGCAGAGGCTTTTGCACCTATGTCTGTAACCATGACCCTTCAGGATGAGATTGATACCAGCCGTGGAGACATGATTGTACGTGAAAATAACGTACCAGAAATTGGCCAAGATCTAGAAGTAATTATCACCTGGATGAACAGCAATCCTTTAAAGCCGCGTACTAAGGTGGTTATTAAACATACCACCAATGAGTGTATGGGGATGGTAAAAGAGTTAAAATACAAAGTAGATATCAACACTTTGCACCGTTTGCAAGATATAGATACCCTAGAGATGAATGATATTGGGCGCATCTCCTTGCGCACCTCAAAACCTCTTTTTTATGACGTTTATAAAAAAAATCGCCAAACAGGGAGTTTAATTATTATAGATTCGCAAACCAATGAGACCATTGGGGCCGGGATGATTATTTAATGAGTAATCAGTTTTTACATAAAGCAATAATTGCCGCCTTACAGGCCGGTAAAGCTATTTTAGAGATATACCATTCTGGTGATTTTGATATAGAAATTAAAGGAGACAATTCTCCTTTGACTAAAGCAGACACCGCATCTCACAAAGTAATTATGTCTCATTTAGAGACTACAGAAATTCCTATACTCTCTGAAGAGGGAAGAGACATCACATACCAGGAGCGCAAAGCTTGGAAACAGCTTTGGATTGTAGACCCTATTGATGGCACTAAAGAGTTTATAAAACGCAATGGAGAGTTTACCATAAACATTGCTTTAATTAAAGATCAACGCCCGCTTATTGGCGTTATTTTTGTGCCTGTAACTGGCGTTTTGTATTTTTCTAGTAAAGAAATAGGCGCTTTTAAAATTTCTGTAAATCTTGATGATTATAATGTTGAAGCTTTACTTACAAAAGCAGATAAATTACCATTACAAAGAGAAGATAAGACATTTACAATAGTTGCTAGTAGATCTCATATGTCACCAGAAACAGAATCCTATGTACAAGAAATGAGAGTAAAGCACGGTGCGGTAAATTTAATCTCCAAAGGAAGTTCTTTAAAACTCTGTATGGTGGCTGAGGGTATTGCCAATTGTTATCCTAGATTTGCTCCAACTATGGAGTGGGATACCGCAGCAGGGCAGGCTATTTGTGAGCATGCGGGTTTTGAGGTACTAGATTGGGGCACCAAAAAAAAGATGCTTTATAATAGAGAAGAATTGTTGAATCATTGGTTTTTGGTTAAATGAAAATAAAAAATATATTAATAACAGGTGGAGCTGGTTTTATAGGGTCACACGTTGTTAGACTATTTTTAAATAAATATCCAGCCTATCACATCTATAACTTAGATGCTCTAACCTATGCTGGTAATTTAGAGAATCTAAAAGATGTAGAGTCTAAAGAAAACTACACTTTTTTACACGGTGATATTACAGATGAAGAGTATATCAACTCCATTTTTGAAAAACACCGTTTTGATGATGTAATACATCTAGCTGCAGAGTCACATGTTGATAGATCTATTACAGATCCTTTGGACTTTGCTAAGACTAATATATTGGGTACCATTATTCTTTTAAATGCCTTTAAAGAATTACATAAAAGTAATTGGGATAATAAGCGCTTTTACCATGTAAGCACCGATGAGGTCTATGGTACATTAGGTGAAACGGGTTTGTTTAGAGAAACATCTTCTTATGACCCCAACTCACCCTATTCTGCTTCTAAAGCAAGCTCAGATCATTTTGTACGTTCTTATGGAGAGACCTATGGATTGCCATACGTAATTACCAATTGCTCTAACAACTATGGGCAACAGCAATTTCCAGAAAAATTAATCCCTCTCTTTATCAATAATATATTAAATGACAAGGCGCTACCAGTTTATGGAGATGGTAATTACACTAGGGACTGGTTGTATGTTATTGATCATGCCATTGCCATAGATTTAGTGTTTCATAAAGGAGAAAATCACCAAACCTATAATATTGGCGGTTTTAATGAGTGGAAAAATATTGATCTAGTAAAATTACTATGCCAACAAATGGATGAAAAACTAGGTCACGCCTCTGGCACCAGTGAAAAACTCATCACCTACGTAAAAGATAGGCCCGGTCATGATTTACGCTATGCTATTGACGCCTCAAAAATTAATAAAGAATTAGGTTGGAGTCCAACAGTTACATTTGAGCAGGGACTCTCAGAAACCATTGATTGGTATTTAAATAACGAAGAATGGTTAAATAATGTCACTTCCGGCAACTATCAAAATTATTATGAATCACAATATAAGTGAGATAATAAAAGGGAATCTTTTATCGGGTATGCAGCTGGTATGATTTTGTTTTGGCTATTTTACAATTAAAGAAGTTTTAATTAATGTAAATCCATTTGAATCAAAAAAATATCCAACAACGCAAAAAGACCCTATTATAGTATCTTAAATAAAGCTAAAATTTAAAAGACACTTAGAATTAGAAATCTCACATTTGAAAATTTTACTAGCTTCTTTTATTAGTACCTATTGCTTAAAATGTTACAAAAGTTAAAATATATATATGCTAATTTAGATATTCATTCTATTGAAGTGATTAAAAAATCATTTTCATCTATGATTGTCAAGATTTCAGGTATGCTTATTGGCTTGCTAGTAAGTGTTGCTTTGGCTCGATTATTAGGAGCAGAGGGCTTTGGAATAATAAATTTGGCTAGTAAAATAGTAGCCATTATAACGATACTTGGTCTTCTAGGTATTCCTCAAGTGATTATTAAAGAAGTATCCATTGGGCGCACCCAAGAAAACTGGAAACATATAGGAGATGTAATGCACACGTCTTATATTTTAAGTGGGTTAGTAACTCTTGGTGTTTCTTTAGTATCTATTTTTTTAGCACCTTGGATTTCTGAGAACATTTTTAATGAGGAAAAATTAACCTTTCCGTTAATTGTTGCACTTTTAGTTTTAACACCGCAAGTGATTTCTAGATTGTTTTCTTCTGGTTTAATAGGCTACAGAAAAATATGGCAAAGTAATCTCGTAGATCAAACCCTAAGTGTCGCTGTAGTAGGTGTGCTGTTGGCTATATGTTATATTAGTAAAGTAGAAATTACAATTAATCTGGTCGCTATTTTATATGCTATTGGCAGATTGGTAGTAACCATTTCAATTGGTTTATATTGGAAAAAACTATACGCTCATAAACTAAAAAGAACATTTATTAGTAAAAAAATATTGAACACCTCAATGCCGTTAATGTTGGTTTCTGCATCGCTAGTTATTTCTAGTAGTGCAGATAGTGTTATGATTGGTTGGTTAAGCTCAGCGAAACAAGTAGGTTTCTTTTCGGTAGCATTAAAACTGGCTCTATTAACGAGTTTTTTTATGCAAATAACTACTTCTACCTTGGCACCAAAAATTGCTGCGCTTTACAATTCTGGAAAGCACTTGGAGATGCAGCAAATGGTTAAACAAATCACAAAAGGTTTAACTATTATTGGCGCTTTAGTTTTAGGTACTATAATCATATTTGGTAAATTCATATTATCAATTTGGGGAGAAGAATTTACAGAAGCTTATTGGATATTGGTTGTTTTAGGTATTGGTCAATTTTTTAATATTGCTTCGGGTCCTGTAGGAAATTTATTAGCTATGACTAATAATGAAAAGGTTTTAAGAAATATTACTTTAATTACTTTAAGTTTAAATGTTTTAATAAATATAGTATTAATAAATAAATTTGAGGCATTAGGTGCGGCAATAGCTACGGCAACTACTGTTGTATTAAATATGGTACTTTGTGCGATATTTGTGAAAAAGAAGCTTGGATTTATACCATTTAATCTAATGTCATGATTTTAATAAAAATATATAATCAAATAAGAAAAGCATATTTGAAATTTAAATACCAATCAATTATTATTAGTAATAATTCATTGGATATTGAACGAAATGTTATTATTAGAAATTTCGGAACAAAAAATAGTCTAAAAGTACATTTAAAAGGGAATAATAAAATTAGACAAGGTGCCATAATACAAGGGTCAGGAAATTTATACATTGGAAAGAACACATATATTAGTTCTTATAGTATAATAGGTTGCAATGAGAAAATAGAAATTGGTGATAATTGTCTTATTTCTCAAAATGTTTCTATCAGAGATACAGACCATAATTTTGATGATATAAATGTTCCAATAATAAAGCAAGGTATTTCAACCGCTCCAATTATAATTGGAAATAATGTTTGGATAAGTCATGGCGTAGTAATAACAAAAGGAGTAACTATTGGTGAAGGATCAATTATTGCAGCAAATGCTGTAGTTACAAAAAATGTGGAGCCATTTTCAATTGTTGGAGGCGTACCTGCCAAATTTATAAGGAAGAGAAAATAGTAAAATGAACGAAAACTATAATATATATATACATATAGGCTTTCATCGGACGGGATCTACGTTTTTGCAAACAGAATTTTTTCCTGTCATTCCAAATTCTAATTGTATTGACCAATTCGAAATTATTGACGAACTAGTAGCTTTAACAACTACTGATGAATTTATTTGGAAGAACACCAATATTAAGGATGTCACCATAAAAAGCATTGAGGATAAACTTGATGTTACAAAAATTAATATAATTTCTGCCGAAGCGCTTTCGGGTTACCCATTTATCAAATCAGTAAATAGAAGTTTAATACTTAATAGAATAAAGAATATTTTTCCTGAAGCAAAGATTATTTTAGGAATAAGATCTCAGGATAAATTAATACAATCATTTTATTCCCTATACATTCGAGAAGGTGGTACTCTAAAGCTAAATGAATTATTAGAAAAACAAAAGAAAGGTTATTTTGGCTACAGTATATATGATAGTTTGATTGAAACCATAGATTTAGAAGCTCTTAATTACAGTTTGGTATTACGTCAATTATATGGACTTTTTGATAAAAAAGATGTTTATGTTTTTCTTTTAGAAGAGCTCAAAAATTCTTCAAAAGCTATTACAAATTTATCAGATTTTTTTAATGTTAAGATTACTATTGAATCTAAGAAAAAAGTCAATGCTAAATTTCCAGACAATGCTTTAATTTGGATAAGACTAATTAATATCTTGACTCGTGGATTTAAATCAAAAAGTAAGATTAGACATCTACAAAAAGGATATATTAATAAACTCATATCAAAATTGGTTTATAAATCAGTACATAATATTAATATAAGTTATGAAATAAATATTAATGAATATTTTAAAGAAGACAATAAAAAATTGATAGAGTTATTGCCGCAGTATAAAGAATATATTCAAAATTTTAACAAACAATAAATAGAAAAAACATTAACGTATGAATTTTTTTATTTGCCCTGGTGCTCAAAAAGCAGGAACAACTAAGTTATATGATTTACTTAAATTACATCCAGAAATAAGTCTGTCTGAAATTAAGGAAAGTAAATATTTTCTTAAAACAAGTAAAGAGATCGACAAAGAAAGCTTTTTAGAATTATTCCCTAAAACAGATTCTCAATTGTATGGAGAAATTGATCCAGAATATATATATCACCAAGTCACACCACAAAAAATCAAACAAACATTAGGGAAAGACGTAAAGTTAATTTTTATGCTCAGGAATCCAGTAGATAGGGCGTATTCCCATTATTGGATGTCTTATAGAAGAGGATTTGAATTATTAAATTTTGATGATGCAATTAAAGCAGAAAAAGAGCGATTAAAAAACAAAGAGAAACATGCCATATGGCATTATTCCTATTTAGACAGAGGCTTGTATTATAAACAAATAGAGAAATATCTAAATGTGTTTGATAAAAGCCAGATGCATTTTGTAGTTTTTGAAGAATTTGTAAATAATATGCAAATAGAATTGAATAAAATTTATGATTTTTTAGATGTTTCACCACTTGAAATTACAGAAGACAAAATAAAAGAAAAATCCAATGAAGGGAATTACCCAAAAAGTGAATTTTTGAGAAAATTACACGGCCAACCTTCAAAATTGAAAAGCGTATTAAAGACTCTAGTTCCCTTTAAAAAATTAAGATGGTGGATTTACCCAATAATTGAAAAGTTTAATTCTGGTTCAAAAAAGTATGAAAAAATTGATCCTAAACTAAAACAGGAGTTGTTAACGTCTTTTTTTCTTGAAGACATAAAAAACCTTCAGAAGCTAACAGGAAAAGATTTAGAAAACATTTGGATTAACAATTAATAGGATAGTTTTGGATTTACTCGGTATTGTATTAATAAATTATAATTCAGAAATTGAGACAGTTAAGTATATTAAAAATGAATTATCTCATGTAAAATGTAATAGCAAAATTGCTATTGTCAATAATTCTAATTCTGATAAGAGTAAAGAACTTTTAGTTAGAAACCTTAAAAATGAGGGTTTAATTGATAAGTTAGACAATAGTCTTTTTATCATTACTAAAAATGAAAATTTAGGATATGCTAAAGCAAATAATTTTGGAGCCTTATTTTTAAAAGAAAAATTTAATCCCGATTATATTTTATTTAGCAATACAGACATTACTTTCAAAGACAAAAATGTAGTAGATGTTTTAATACATAAGCTTAAAATACTGCCAGATGATGTTGCTGTGATAGGTCCGAGAGTTATTGGTCTTGATGGAAAAGACCAATCACCACATCCTAAAATATCATTTAAACGTTATTTGGCATGGAGGATACTTCCTTTCTTAAGAGGTAAGTTTAAAATCTTAAAGAAAAACAGCACTAAACCCAAAAGTGATATCCCTAATGAGGGTTATTGCTATTGGGTGTCTGGTTGTTTTATGCTAGTTAAAAGCGCATTGTTTTTTAAAGCACATATGTTTGATGAGTATACGTTTCTTTATGCTGAAGAATCTATTTTAGCAGAACGATTAAAAAAGAATAATAATTTTATGTATATAGATTTAAGCGTGAATATTTTTCATTTTGAGGGAGGGACAACAAAGAAAAGTTCATCTTCAACCCAATTGAGACATTTTTTACTGTCAAGTACATATTATTATTATGAAAAATATTTAAGAGCCCCAAAATATCTTATCAAGATACTTAAGTTGCAAGATAAAATTAATAACTAAATCAATTAAAAACAAATAGAACAGATTAGTTTCATAAAATATAATAAAAATTCTATAGAAATTGAGAAAGGAAACCAGACCTTATGTGTATAATTAAGATTTCAATAATAATTCCTAATTACAACAGTGCTCTTCTAATTGAGCGTTGTCTAAATTCTGTTTTTAATCAAACCGGAGATTATAATTTGGAAGTTATAGTTGTTGATGATGAATCAACTGATCATTCTCTTGAGGTTTTAGGGGATTACCCTCAATCGCTTATTGTTTTAAGACAAGCCAACCAAGGCCCAGCAGCCGCCCGAAACAAGGGTATTGCAGCAGCTACTGGAAAGTATTTAGCCTTTTTAGATGCAGATGATTATTGGGAACCATATTTTTTAAAAGAAACAGTTTCATTTCTCGAAAACCAAGATGCAATTGCAGTAAGCGTAGGTCAAGTACATAAAATTATTGGTAAAGAAGATAAGGTAATGCCCCAATTAATTGAAGCAAAGCATAAATTACCCACCAAAGGAATTTTATTGGATAATTTTTATGAGTTTTGGGCTATACACAATCATGTATGTACAGGTTCGGTATTAATGAAAACAGATATCGTTAAACAAACTGGAGGTCAAAGGCCAGAATTACGTATAACAGAAGATTTAGAATTTTGGGCCTATCTAGCAACTTTTGGAAAATTTGGTTTTATTCCTAAAGTTTTATTTACAAGTGATGGTGGAGTGGTTACTAAAGAACAAGGTTGGTTGGAAAAGAATAAAAAAAGATGGGCTTCCGCTCCATCATTATATACTTGGGATTCTCGAATTTTAAAAAGAGTGCATAAAAATCAGTTAACTTCATTTAAATTGGCGAAAGCTCCAATAGTTAGAAATTTATCGTACGCCATGATGCTGTCAAATAGAGCTGAGGAAGCAAGACAAAATATTATAGAACACAAAAATACATTAGGGAATGATAAATTGTCAATGATTATGAAGTTTTCGTCATATACAAAGTTATCGTGGTTTTTTTTATGTGAATTAATTAAGAAAAAGGAATATTCTCGAAAATTTTAAATGGGAAGAAATAATAAATTATCGATTCGAAATTTTTTCCTAATAGGAGGCCTTCCAACCTATTTGTTGTTGTTATACCCTTTTTTCCTCGCATTTATTAGTAGGCAAAGAGACCTAAATGATGTTACTACAATTGATACATCTGCTTTGTCTCAAATCATATTTTCAGTTTTCGCGTTCCTTGTATCTATGTTAGAATTAAGAAGCAATAAGACACTAAGAGTCTTAATTACAAAGACCCCTGTAAGATGGTTTTTATATTATATTATATTTTGTTTTTTAAGTGTTTTTTGGAGTATAGATTTTAATTTAACTCTTTATAGAGCTTTTGAAAACATGTCTTTTTTATTATTAATATGTGCTTCTTTTTCTATTCTATATAATAAATATAAATCACCAAGTATATTAATTTATTGGGTTTTGTATTATGCTATTCTGTTAATATTAACTGGCACATTAAAACGATCATTACTCTGGGGGCTCCCTCTTTTTTCTATTGATACTTTGTTGTTAGAGCAAATGAATTCAGCTCCGTTTTTCTTTCTAGTATTGTTATTACCAGTAGGTTGGTTTCTTAAAAGTATAATAGTTTCAATTTCAATATTTAGTCTTTCAAATACCGCATATTTAGGAATGCTTTTTGGATCGCTCGGAATTAGCGGAGTTAAACGAAATATCAAAATTATATTTATATTAATTTTTGCCACAGTTACTTTTTTCATTTTATTTTATGATTTGACCACTTTTTTACAAAACACGATATTTTACGGTAAAGACGGAGTTGGTTTTGAATATACTTCCGGCAGAGATGCTATTTATGAGTTAGCAATTAATGAAGGTATGAAAAAGCCATTACTTGGCTATGGTTTTGCTGCTGGAGACACTTATATTATAAGTGCAAATTTCGAAAGAATAATTGGTGCCCACAATGGTTTTTTATCTGCTTTTTTAGGAACAGGAATATTTGGGTTAATTCTTTTTATTTGGTTCTTTATTAAAACTTTTAAACTTGCTAAATCTAAATTTTTACCAAAAAAATATAAAGCAGTTTTTTCATCTTCAATAATATTCGTTTTAATTTATACTTTTGGTAATCCAGGTTTAGGAACAAGAGTTTACGGTAGTTGGATCTCCTCAACCATAATAATTGTATTAATTTCAATAGTTTACTTGCATTTTAAAAGAATTATTAGGACATGAAAATTACATGGGTCACCCGAAGTTTTTTAGATTATAGAATTCCTGTTTATGCGGCTATAAATAAATTATGTAATAATAATTTAAGCGTTATTTATTTTAAAGATGTAGTTCCAGAACGCTGCCAAGAGAAAATGAATGCTATACTTGGTGAAAGAGCTATTGGACTTAAAGGAGAAATTAGAATTGGAGGGAAAAAAAAGGAAAATCAAACTTTTGCTAACAATGGTGGGTTGAGAATTCCTATAAGACCTGGTCTTTTAAGGAAATTAAAAAACACAAAACCAGATATTGTTATTTCTGATGGTTTTTTTCAATGGACTTATGCTGCGTTATTATTAAACGCCTTTTATAGCATACCACATATCATGTGTTACGAACGCACTTCTCACACCGAGAGGAATGTTACCTTTGTAAGAAGTTCTGCAAGAAAATTAGCTTCAAAATATATTTCTGGAATAACCTGTAATGGGATTGAAACAAGAAACTATTTAGAAAAATTTGGATACCCAAAATACAAATTATTTATTGGTAACATGGCTGCAGACACAGAGGGGCTAAAACTAGCATTGTCTAAAGTAAATGAATCCAAAATTCAAAAAATAAAAGAAAAGTATGAGATTAAAGGCTCTGTATTTTTATATGTTGGACAACTTATACCAAGAAAAGGTGTTATGGAAATGTTAGAAAACTGGCGAATATTTAGTTTGCATAAAAACAATGTTAATCTTTTACTTGTAGGAGATGGAGAGCAACTTCAAGAGGCAAAAGATTATTTGGAAGAACACGATTTACATTCAGTTAAGATTTTAGGAAGAATAGATTATTCAGAAGTATCCACAATTTATGCGTTAAGTGATATTTTTATTATTCCAACACTTGAAGACAATTGGTCTCTTGTAGTACCTGAAGCGATGAGTTGTAGCTTGCCAATATTATCATCAAAATACAATGGTTGTTGGCCAGAATTGGTTAAACCAGAAAATGGTTGGGTTTTTGATCCATTAGACAAAAACAATTTCATAGAAACCCTAGAAAAAGCTCTAATAAATAAAGATAATTGGAAAAATATGGGTGAAGCTTCTCGAAAGATAGTTGAAGATTTTTCGCCAAATAAAATAGCAAGTCAAATATACGACTCGTGTAAGAAAGTTATAAGTAGCAATTAATATGAATTTCAATAACTATTTTTATTTATGGCGCTATTCACTCGGTAAAAAAGGAGCCATAGAAGAATATAAAAATGCGATCACTAATCAGGTTTTAAGTAATGAGGATTTAGATGAATTATCTTGGACCAAATCAAAAAACTTAGTTGATTTTGCTTTTAATAATGTACCCTGGTATCATGAAAAATTTAAAACTATTGGTTTGCATCCAAATGATATTTCGAAGCCAGAATATTTTCAGCAAATACCAATTTTAAAACGTCATGAAATTATAGATAATTTTGATAAATTTATTGCAAAAGGTTTAACCTTAAAAGATTTAAATTTTATAACTACAGGAGGCAGTTCGGGTAAACCGTTAAAAATTGGAGTAAGTAAGAGTAAAATTCGAGAACTACAAAAATGGCAAATGTTAGATTGGTGGAATACACCTCTAAATGCTGATATGGCTAGTGTTTATAGAGGATTACCTATAAGAGGCCTTAAAAAAATGGCATTGCATTTGATTAATTGGCCACAAAGGGTGATTAGAATGGATGCTACTCAAATCACGACACATGAAATAGAAAATTTTATTAAAAAATATATAAAAATTCAACCCAAAATTATTCATGGATATGTAGGTGCGATAGATACTATTGCTGATTATATTTTAAAAAATAAAATATCTTTTAGTAGTAAACCCAATGCCATAATCCTCACTGCAGCGCCTGTATCTGCAATACAAGAACATAAAATATCTAAAGCTTTTAATGCGCCGGTTTGTGACCAATATGGTTGTAGTGAGATTTATTTTATAGCTTCAGAATGTCTCCATAAAAATGGTCTTCATATTTTTGCTGATAGTGTTAAGGTTGAAATAGTTGATGAAAACAATAAATTATTAAAAAAGGGAGAACATGGTAAAATTATTATAACAAATTTAGACGAATATGCGTTTCCATTAATTAGATATGAAAATGGTGATGAAAGTCGATTGTTGAACAAATCATGTACTTGTGGGGTAACACTGCCATTAATGGATAAAGTTAAAGGGAGAATTTCAGATAATATCAAATTGCGAGATGGGACGATATTATCAGGCGAATATCTAACGACCATTTTTGATGATTTCACAGAAAAGGTAAAACAGTTTCAAATTATTCAAAATAAGAACCTTAGCATTTTAGTAAGTGTTAAACTATACAATCATAAAGATGCTACTTTTATAACTAAAGTTATTGAAAATGAATTAGGTAAAAGGATTAATAATCAAGTTAGCCTTAAAGTGGAGTTTGTTTCTGAAATTAAACAAGAAAAAGGGAAATTGAAATTTATAATAAAAGAAGAAATTTGAAAATACTCTTTGTACATAATAATTACGGCAACAATAATAGCGGAGAAGAGCATGCATCGCAAGGCTTGGCAGATCTTTTAATCAAAAATGGACATACGGTTCAATGGTATCGGAAAAGCTCAGATATAATTCAAGATTCATTTAAAATGAAAATCGCAGCTTTTTTTTCAGGAATTTATAATCCTAAAGCAGTTAAAGAGTTAAAATCTAAGATATTGGATTTTAAACCAGATGTAATTCAGGTTCAAAATGTGTATCCTTTTATTTCTCCTGGTATACTAAGGATGATTAATAGGCTTCATATTCCAGTTGTAATGCGTTGCCCTAATTATAGGTTGTTCTGTCCTACAGGTTTGCATTTAGATGAAAAAGATGAAGTGTGTGAAAAGTGTTTAACAGGCTTAAAAGAATTGAATACGGTATTAAAAAACTGTGAAAAGAATAGGTTTAAAAGTATTGGCTATGCGCTAAGAAATTTTATTGGAAGAACTATTTGGAAGTTGCAAGATAATATGGATGCTTATATTGTACAGTCCAACTTTCAAAAAAATAAATTTATAGAAAATGGCATTAAAAGTGATAAATTATTTGTTATTCCAGGGCTAACACCAGCGTTAAAAATAGAAACTTCGAATGAATTAGCAGAATATGTTTCTTTTGTAGGTCGTGCAAGTATAGAAAAGGGAATTGTAGAGTTTTTAAAGGTGGCCAAAGAACTTCCAACAACTAAGTTTGCAGTAGTGGGTTCGCTAGATCCTACTTTAGAGTCTTTGAAAAAGAAATCTCCACTTAATGTTCATTGGACTGGTTTTTTGAGTGGAAAGGAATATGACATGTTTTATCAGAAATCTAAAATTGTAGTTGTGCCTAGTAAGTGGTATGAAGGTTTTCCAAATGTAATTACAAGGGCAATGCAACATGCAAAACCGGTCATAACAACAAATATAGGGGCAATGCAATCCATCATAGATCATGAAATAAATGGCTTATTAGTTGAGCCGGGAAGTTCAACTCAACTAAAAAATGCGGTTGAAAGATTACATAGCAACGATGAAATGTGTAAAAAAATGGGCTTGTTGGGAAGAGAGAAGGCAAAAATTGATTACAACGATACTATAGTTTATAAAGAGTTAATGAATGCTTACAATTTCATTCTTAAAACAGTAAATAAATAATATTTATTTTACAAACAGTGTATACATTTGAAATCTATATTACATTCATTAATTGCATTCGCGTTAATAAAGTATTTAAAATTTAACGATAATGAATAAACTTCCTATAAATATTCTTGGATTTGAAATTACAACATCTCTTGATGATTTGAATATTGTAGATAATTATATTATTAATACTATTAATCCACATAGTTATTGTTTGTCTAGGCATGATAAATTGTTTAATGAAGCCTTACAATCTTCAGACATTTTATTGCCAGATGGTACAGGTATTGTATTGGCTTCAAGACTATTAAATAATCAATCAATAACAAAAATTGCAGGTGCAGACATACATCAATATTTACTTCGGCAAGCTCATTTAAAAAGCCAAAAAGTGTTCTATTTAGGTGCTTCTCAAAGCACACTTACGCTAATAGAAAGTAAAATAAAAAAACAATACCCAAACATTACTGTTTCCAGTTTTTCACCACCCTACAAACTTCAATTTTATGCGAATGATACAGAGGTTATGTTACAAAAAATAAATGATTTTAAACCAGATATACTTTTTGTAGGTATGACTGCTCCTAAGCAAGAAAAGTGGGTATTTGTAAATAAAAAAGATATTGATGCAAATATAATTGTATCTATAGGAGCTGTATTTGATTTTTATGCTGGTAATATTAAACGATCATCAGACTTTTGGATTTCTATTGGTTTAGAATGGTTACCCCGTTTTTTAAAAGAACCAAAACGTTTAGCTAGAAGGAATCTTGTTTCTACTCCAAAATTTTTACTTGAAATTATTTGTTATAAAATTTTCGGAAGGGGAATCCTATAGATAATCATTAAAGGCTCTATCTAAATTTAACATAAGTTCTAAATAGTATTATATTTGTGGCATATTAATACTATTTTACAAAAACTAATATCGCATATATGAGCCCTAGATATTTCATAAAATTTATTTTTTTATTTCTTTCAATAATCACGCTGCTGCAGTCTTGCATCTCAAAAAAACAAATGCTTTATCTTCAAGATGTCCAGTCTTTTAACAATACAGAGATTACTTACACCAACCACATCTTGCAGGTTGATGATATTTTAACAATTTCTGTGGGCGCATTAATGCCAGAAGCAGCGATTCCATTCAATAACATTACTGGCGGTAGCGTTGTTGCAAACAGTATTGATGTAATGAAACTAGGTGGATACCTAGTTTCTCAAAACATGACGATAAACTTTCCGGTACTTGGTGAGCTATCTGTCAAAGAAAAAACAACTCAAGATTTAGAAAATGATATCAAAAAACTGCTAGAAGATCGCGGTTATTTGATAAATCCTAATGTAAGAGTACGTGTATTGAACGCCAAGGTTTCTATTCTAGGAGAGGTGAAAATGCCTGGTACATATTCCTTTACAGAAAATAATATAAGTTTACTGCAGGCCTTGGGTCTTGCCGGAGATCTAACCATTAATGGTAATAGAGAAGAAGTTATAGTACTTAGGCGCATAGATGGCCTATTAACCACTTCACGTATTAATCTTACTTCTGCAAGCTTTTTAAACGGGCCTTATCAAATGGTAAAACCCAATGATGTTATTATCGTAAACCCAAATACCGCAAAATTAAAAACTGCTGGTTATGTGGGTGATGTAACTGCAATATTGGGAATTAGCTCTGTTATATTAACAATTATACTTTTATTTACAAGATAATGATGCAAGATAATTTTACAAACCAGATTTCTCTCCAAGAAGAGGAGTCTTTAGATATTAAAAAAGAGGTAAGGTATTACCTGTTTTTTTGGCCTTACTTTATTGTTGCTGTTACAATTGCACTGGTATCTTCTTTTTTGTATTTAAAAACCGCAGATCGTATTTATACCTCCAGCGCTCAATTACAAATTAAAAAAGGCTCAGAGGACGCGGCCTCTTTTTTAACTGGTGGGATGGAGTTTTTTGGCTTTGATCAAGTAAATGTAGAGAACGATATTGCAGTGCTTACCTCCCAACATATTTTAAGTCAAGCGGTGGAGCGTCTAGATTTACAAACTAATATATATACGGTAGGTAGGGTAAATTCATCTTTACGTTTTAATGATGATTATACTAAATTTATTACTATTAAAGCCCCAAATACATATCAATATTGGGATATTAAAATAAAGGATAATAAAGCAACATTTACCCAAGAGACTTTAACTTTTACAATTAATAAAGGTGATGTCTTTGCTTATAGAGGTACTGAAATTAAACTAAATGATTCTTTATTTATAAGAGACCAAACTATTGCTATACAACGATACCCTTTTAACAAAGCCGTAGCATCACTAAGGAATAATTTATCTGCAACCTCAGCCTCTGATAGAGGAGAGATTATAAATTTAGCTTTTAGCGGTGTGAATTTAAAGCGCAATGAGGCAATCTTAAATACTATCATGCAGGTTATGAAAGATGATCAGGTAGAAGACAAACGTTTAATATCTAAGGTAAGTTTGGCTTTTATTAATGAACGGTTAGATGGTCTTACCAAAAGTATTGATACTTTATCACAAAAAACTATAGCTTATCAAATGGCCAATGGTGTTTATGATCCAGTTTTGCAAACAGGTAATGCACTTAGTAATATTGTAAAAGGTCAAGAAGAAGCCTTTGGCATTGGTATACAGCTAGAGATTGCAAATGCGCTACTAGATAAATTAGAAAGCCAGGCTAGCTATCAAATTCTGCCCGCTAATATTGGTATAAAAAATGAAAGTGTGAATACCCTAGTGAATTCTTACAACGAAGCAGTAACAAAACGTAATAATCTACTTGTTAGCACAACAACCAAAAGTCCTATAGTAATGCAACTATCTAGCCAACTAGACAATGCAAAAGCAGCCATTATAATTGGAGTTAATAGATACATAGAGGGTCTGCAAACATCACTTTCTAACTACCAGCAAATGGAAGATAAAACAAAGGGAGTTATTGCAGGCCTCCCTAGTAAAGAAAACACCCTTAGAGCCTATGCCCGAGATTTTAAAATTGGAGAAGAGTTATATGTATATCTGCTACAACGAAAAGAAGAGGCATCAATTAGTTACATTTCTGCCCTTCCAAATATTAAAATATTAAGTATTGGGATTTCTAATACTAGCCCTATATCACCAAAAGTTCAGATTACATATATGTTGGCTTTTTTACTTGGTCTTTTAATACCTTTTGGTATTCTATATTTATTAAAAATTTTAGACACCAAAATTAATACTAGAGATGACCTAGAAAAAGGTTTAAAAGGCATTACTATTCTAGGAGAAATGCCATTTACAGACACTCCTAATATACAAGATGATAGTGGTAGAGGACTTATTGCAGAGTCTACAAGGGTACTGCGCGCTGGTTTGAGCTTTCAATTAAAATCAGATATCACTAATGTTATATGTGTTACCTCTACCATTAAAGGGGAGGGGAAGTCTTTTGTGTCTCATAATCTGGCAATGAGTTATAGCGCACTAGGTAAAAAGGTGATACTAGTTGGTGCAGATTTAAGAAACCCTCAATTACACAAGTTTATGGGGGTTAAAAGAGAAAATATTGGGCTTACCACCTATTTAAGTAATGAAAATTTTAATGATGTAGATTCTTTAATTACAAAGGCCACCACTGATGAAGGTTTAGACTACTTGCTTACAGGTGCCATACCACCAAACCCATCAGAGTTATTAATGCGCCCGCGCATGAAAGAACTTTTAGAGGTTTTAAAACAATCTTATGATTTTATAATTATAGATTCTGCTCCTCTGCTTTTAGTGAGTGATACAACGGCTATATTACCGATTTGTGATTCTGTGGTCTATGTAACTCGTTCACAATTCTCAGAGAAAAAGTTGTTCTCGTTTATACTAGACATGCAACAAAGAGAAAACGTTCCACCTTTTGCTATGGTTCTTAATGGCATGAGAGCAGGTGCAAATAATGGTTATAACTACGGCTATAAATATCGCTACAGCTATGGTTACACCTATAATTATGGTTATGGCTACGGCTATGGTAGAGATTCAAAAACAGAAAGTTAGAAAATTATTTTTTGTATGAGAAGACCACCCAATTAGGGTGGTCTTTTTTTTTACCATTTTTAAGAA
>Ga0209193_1000697_pt1 | contig 20102 bp, 10 predicted proteins | sample COGITO_mtgs_1003_FD_185515 | JGI IMG/M metagenome (GOLD analysis project Ga0209193, IMG submission 185515) | Pelagic marine microbial communities from North Sea - COGITO_mtgs_100330 (SPAdes) (version 2) | ecosystem: Environmental > Aquatic > Marine > Epipelagic ...
CAACACCCGTGGTAGTAAAAACTATTACTATAGAATGAATTATGCAGATGATTATACTGCTGATAGAGGACTCAAAGTATATAAGTTTGAGAAAGACTACGGAAAAAAGGCTAAAAATCCACTGAACAATCCGCAATGGAATCCCACGGGACAATATCTAGAGTATGAATTTTACAGGTCATTCCCATTATCAATTAATTCAATGCCAGTCTCCTATGAGGCAGCAAATCTTTTGAAGTGTACCGTCTCCATGAATTATATTCGCTATACTGTTAGAAGGTCTGGCGATCCTAGCATTGCTGCAGATTCTCCAACAGGATCATCTCAATCTCCTCCAGCAGCATCTCCAGTACAAAAAATTCAAACCGCACAAAACGCTAGTGCATCACTAGGTGGTAGCACTAACGGACCTGGGACTCAATTCGCTGATAGAGATAGTGCTAGTGGAGGTAGTTCTGTAAATGATGGATCATTATTACTTCCTGATGGAAGCCCTGCTTATGATTCAAGCGGAAACCTACGCTCCATGTTTTAATTCCTAAACACGCACTAAATAATCATACTGAAATAATACTTATAGGATATTATGCCTTTACCAAAGATTGCCACACCAACATATGAACTTGAGTTGCCATCAACCGGAGAACCAATTCAATATAGACCTTTCCTGGTAAAAGAGGAAAAGATTTTAGTCATTGCTCTGGAGAGTGAAGATACCAAACAGATTACTACTGCCATCAAAGGTGTTATTAAGAACTGTATTAAGACAAAAGGTATCAAAGTAGAACAACTCCCTACATTTGATATTGAATTTCTCTTCCTAAACATCCGTGGTAAATCGGTTGGTGAAGAGATTGAACTCAATATCGTTTGTCCTGATGATGGAGAAACTGAAGTTCCTGTCTCAATTAATATTGATGACATTAAAATTCAGAAAGATGATGAACATGATAATAAGATTAAGATTGGTGATGACTTGATGATGGTCATGAAGTATCCTTCTTTGGAACAGTTTATTAAAAACAACTTTGACTTTGAAGATAAGAATGCGATGGACCAATCATTTGATTTGATTGCATCTTGTATTGAATCTATTTGTAGTGAAGAAGAAGTATGGGCAGCAGGAGATTGTACCAAGAAAGAAATCAATGAGTTCCTTGAGTCTATGAACTCGTCGCAGTTCAAAGGTATTGAGAAGTTCTTTGAGACAATGCCTAAGTTATCGCATACTGTTTCTGTGACTAACCCTGCTACTAAAGTTAAGAGTGATGTTGTACTTGAGGGACTAGCAAGTTTTTTCGCGTAGGTATGGTTCATATGAATCTTGAATCATACTTAAGATTAAATTTTTCCTTGATTCAGTACCATAAATACTCATTAACGGAGATTGAAAATATGATACCATGGGAACGTGATATCTACGTCGCTTTATTACAACAACATCTTGAAGAAGAGAAACTAAAGCATCAGCAATCGAATGGCATCTAGGACTAGCACCGATCCAATAGAAATACTCTTAGAGATGGGTGTAGACCTGGATAATCTCTCCGAAGAGGAGGATTATCTTAGTGCCTTGATGGAGGCAGTCAATACATTACAAATTAAAAATGCTGGTGATGATCGTATAGGTCCTCTTCAGCAAGAAATAAGAAAGGTAAGACAAAAAAGAAAAGCAGCAGACCCTAAGTTCAAAGTAAGAAAGACAAAGATATCCGCAGATGCCTTTAAGAAAGGAACTGCATCTGAAGTAAGAGATAATGTAAAAACCGGAGTAATAGATCCGTCTAAATTAAAATTTGATTCAGTTGAGGTTGGACTAAAACCAAAAGCACTACCCACTAGTGCGATAGTTGCCTATCAGGCACCTGAAGCAGAAGAAGATACTAAAGCGAAGACAAAGAAAAAAGAAAAACCGACAAATCTTTTAGAACAAATCGCCAAGTCGGTTACTAATATTGCCGATACACTTAAGGATCAATATAATTTAAAGAAGAAATCGGGTGAGTTTGATAGAAAGAAAGCACAGAGAGATAAGAGAAAGCTTAATGAAAGTAATTTAGAGAAAGGATTCTCTGCATTATTTAAGACAGCACAAAAAATAATTGCACCTGTCAGAGGAATTTTTGATAAGATATTTGGTTTCATTGCAAATATATTAATTGGAAAGTTTCTAGTTAAACTGATAGGTTGGATATCCAAACCAGATAACCAGAAGAAATTAAAAAATATAATACAATTTCTAGGTAAACATTGGCCTAAGTTATTATCATTATATCTTGTATTTGGTACTGGACTAGGAAGATTTATCTTTAGTCTTACTAAAACTTTAATTGGTGGAGCAGTAAAACTTACTGTTGCTATTGCAAAACTTTTAGCAGCAAAAAAACTAGTCGGTGGTCTGGGTGCTAGAAAATTTGCACGACTACTTGGTGGTAAAAAAGGAAAATTTTTAGCTGCTGGACTCACAACTGCATTGACAGTTGGAGGTACTTACGCTGCTACTAGTGCATTAGCAGGTGGAGGTGGAGAAACCCAAACACAAGGATTCTCTGGTGGTGGATTAGCAAAACCACCAAAAGTAGAACCACTTCCTAAAAATGCAGAGAGAAACCAGGGAATGTCTGGTGCTCAGAAGGGCATGGTATTTGGATCTTTATTTGGTCCACTTGGAATGGCTGCCGGTGCTGGTATTGGTTCTTTGTTTGATAATTTTGGTAATAAAAAAGATGATACTGTAAAACTATCTTCTCCTGCAAAAGTAGAACTTGAAGTTTCATCTGGAACTGACGGTGAGGTAGATGGTCCTGGTGGAACTGATAAAGTACCAGCAATGCTTACTGCTGGTGAGTTTGTTATGTCCCGTGGTGCCGTACAAAAGTATGGTGTTAAAGCACTTGAAGGAATGAACGCTGCTGGTGGAGGAACTAATCTACCAAAAATGGTGAAGGATAAAGTTTATGCTGCAGGTGGTGGATATATTGGTAGAGGAACTGGAGCAGGCAGTCCTGGTGGGGGATATGGAGATAATAGAGGATACGCCACAGGTTCTATAACGAGTGATCCTTTAGGTGCCCTTGATAGAATACTTGGGCAATCGAGTGGCGGTAGAGTTAGATTACCTGGTGGAGGAGAGCAAGATAGTAAACCAAGTAGTTCGTCACCTAAACCAAGAGTGCAACCGAAGGATCCAGTTATACCTTCATCCTCCAATAAACCACCGTCATCTTCAGAGCAGGAGACTTCAAAAGATCAAAAAGCAGATGGTATTCCAGAGAGAATGTTAAAGAGTCCTACATTCAGAGACTCTGGTCTTCTTTATCTTAGGTCAATGCTGGGTGGACTAGGTGGACCCATCACAGAGAGTCAACTTTCTGAAGCATCTAGGGTAGAATTAAATAATGCAATCGCAAGGGCTAAACAGAGAACTAGTAGTGAACTTGCATTTGCAGAGAAACAACTACAAGAAGCAAAAGATGGAGGATTTAATAAGCAAATACTTGCAGAAAGGCAGAGTGTTCGTGATCGTCTGAAGCGAGGCGAAGTACGAGTTCTCTATCAAGACTACTATGATGGAAATGATGAGAAAAATATAACTCCAGCAGCAGAAAATGCTAAGAGTATTCTTGGTAAGTTCTGGGCAACGTCTACCGAAAAGGGTGGGTATAGAGTTGTAAATGAAAAATATGACTTCGTTGAGATGCCAGATCCTATGGCAGTTTTGCGAGGAGATTCTTCTGGTGTCTCTAAAGGAGCAAAAGCAGGTGAAGACATTACTCTTCGACAGAAACTTCAAGCATTACATCAACTTAATCCTCTCGCAAGATCGATGAATGTTGATATGATTCTTGGTGAAAAACCAAATCCAAAAAGAGATCTTGGTAATATTATGAAGTATACGATTGGTGGTATTGCTGATCATTTTACCGGCAATTTATTTGATTTTGATCAGCAGGGTGGTAGAAGTTTGATGAATCCTTCTGGCAAAAAAGAAGAGAAAGCAAGAGAAAAAGTTGATAAACAACTCTCAACACTTCAGGGCATGTCTAAGCAACAGGTTTTGAATGCTCAGAAGTATGCAGAATCTAAAGGAAAATATTTTTCTAGCACAGATGGGAGGACTTATGAGAGTTATCAAGCTGCTGTAGATGCTCAGAAATCAACATCTGCTACACCTGTTGCTCCTGCAAAACCTGCTTCTTCTGCAAAACCTGCTACTCCCTCCATGAGTCAAGCAGAGGCATTAAACGCACAAAAATATGCAGCATCAAAAGGTAAATATTATTCTAGTGCAGATGGAAAGACTTATCCTAATTATCAAGCTGCTGTAGATGCTCAGACAAAATTCCATAAAGGTGGAATGGTGATGGGACGAAACAAACCAAAAATCAGTTCTCCCGAAGCACCAATGCAAGCTAAAGTATCAGTCATTAGAATACCAAAAACAAAATCTAATGATAGTCTTCCAGCACCACGCGGGGGATCTAGAACTCCTGATATCAATGCTGGTAATGGAAGTGCTTCCAAGCGTAAGATTTTGGGGATAGTGTAAGATGGCAATAATCGGAGCGTTGGCAAAGGGATTGGTTAAAGGTGGCGGACGTGCTGTTGCATCTAATATTATGGGTCGTAAAAAAACTGTGAAACCATCTGCGATTGCCCTCAGACAAGGTGCTCAAGGTCAACAGCAGGGTCAAAGGAAGGGTAGTGCATTAGTTAAGTCTCCTACTACAGCAATAACAAAGGCAATGGCACCTATTCAAAAGGTTTCCACTGGTCCTGTTGCTAAGGGAGATTACCTTGCCATTATTCATGAGAAGGTTCTGACCATTGAGAAGATTGTTACTGGTGTCTACAAAGCAGAGAAGGATAATCTAAAGGCAGAGAAGCAAGCAGAGAAAGATGACGATAGAAAGAATAAAGAACAAAAACTAGAAACAAAAGATAAGAAACCAGAAAAGAAAAAACCATCTCTTAAACAGTTACCTAAACTTGGTGTGTTTGGTTGGTTAAAAAGATTTATAGGAAACATTTTGATGGGATTATTCCTATCTAAGATGGTTGACTTTGCAGGACTCTTACCTGGTATAGTGAGAGCGATTGATGGTATAACAACTTTCTTGGCAGACTTCGGCATTCTAATGGTCAATGCTCTAACCACGTTTGCTGACTGGGGAATTAAGGCATATAATTTTACGTTTGGTGCCATAGAAAAAGGTATAGGTCCTCTCTTTGGAGAAAATACTGACAAAGTTCTTGGTTTAATAGACACTACAATATTTTTAACAACCACCATTGCAGCTGCCATGGCAGCAGAGGCATTGATGGGTGGCGGAGATGATGGACCTGGACTCTTAGATTTTATGAAAGGAAAGGGTGCCGCTAAAGGTGCTACTGCTGCTAAGGGTGCCACTGCTGCTAAGGGAACTGCTGCTGCTGGCGCTAAGGGGACTGCTGGTATTGCTGGCGGTGCTGCTGCTACTGCTGCTGCGATTGTATCTGGTGTTGGATTGCTTTCATCTGCACTAGGTGAAGGTGCTTTCCAACTCAGAAAAATTGGTAAGGGTCTTGAAGGTGGTGCAAAGAAAAGATATGAAGAAAAGTCATTTGTTGATCCAAGAAAATCACTTGATTGGTTATTATATCAGGGGGCAAGATTTGTAAATCATAATCTTAATGGTCTTGGTATTCTCCTTGATATTGTTGGAGCACCATTTAGATATGCGATTGAGTTAATTAGTTTTGGTATGATGGCTCTTCTTGGTGATACTGAGGGGATGAAGAAGCAGAGAAAAAATCTTGCCAAGTTTGATACCAGAGTTCGTGAAGGGATTCGCCAGTTACTGAACGTAGCAACTTTAGGATTTGGATTTAAAGATAAGGGATCTTTTGGAAATATTTTTGGTGACAATGAAGCCACCAAAGAAATGGTGGCCAAGATGCAAGAAGGTGGTAAGGTTAAAGGATCTGGAAAGGGTAAAGTACAGCGTGGTATTAAAACTAAAAAGAAGAAAAGAAAAAAACTTAGACTTGCTAGACCAACTAGAGAAGTAATGGCACCGTTGCCCACGGTAGATGAGAAAAAACTAGATCCAGATGATGTAGGAAAAAATAATAGAGAATGGTGGGATTTCCTTGGATGGGCTGGTACTGGAAATGCTGAGAAACCACTTGGACAAGGTGGAAAAATTCTTGCAGAAAAAACAACTAAAGTTGGTAATGAGTTAGGGAAGAACGATTACTTTGGTCCTATCTTGAGAGTGGCATCCAAGTTAATTTTGGATCAAGATATTACATCAAAAGATTATTCAAATATTGGTCGCGGTATTAATTTACTGGTAGATGATGGTATAGTAAAAAATAAAGTTGGTGTACTGGGATATAATCAAGGTGGACTTGCTGAGAATCTCCCGCAGTTGGATGTAACTGATTGGGTATCTAAAACATTTGAGGATACCTTGAGAGATGATTTAAAGAAAAAATATTTACCTAACTCTTCATATGGTTCTACTTCTGGACCCGGTTCTACACCAGGTTCTAGAGATTCTGCTACTGGTGCGTTGGATGGTTACATGTCTGGTCCTGCTGGATCAAGTGGAGATGCTCTCACCATGGCAAGAAACTTGATGAGAGATCTCAATTTGACTGAAGCACAGGCTGCTGGTATTGTTGGTAATATGATTGCTGAGTCTGGTGTTGAGAATGCTCGTCCACAGAATACTCCAGGTGGAACAAAAGGTCCGCTGGTTGTTGACGGTGTAACTGGATATGGTATTGTCCAGTGGACATCAAAAGGTAGACAGAAAGCATTGTATGAGTTTGCTAAGAGTAAGGGACATGATATGAGTAAACCCTTGACCATGGATATTGAGTATCAATTCTTCTTGAAAGAGTTCCAAGGTTCATATGGTAATGTTCTTCGGCAAATAAGACAAGCAAAGAATGTGAAGGAAGCATCTACTATATTCATGCAGCAGTATGAAATCCCTGCTGGATATAGGACAGAAGCAAAGATTATGGAAAGATATAATATGTCTAACCCTGTATATGAGAAGTTGTCTGCTGGTCAGGGAACTGCAACTGAGGGTGAAAGATCATTCATTGCACCACAAAATGTAACTGCTCCCGACTTATCTGGAACTGAACAAGGAGAAGGAACTGAAGCATCTAACAGATTACTGAAAGATTATCCTCAGATTAAATCAAGAGGTAGTGCTCAACAAATCTATGCATCTGGTCTTGGATATTTCCTCAAGAAGAGTGGAGCAGGAAGACCAGGTAAAGGTGATTTTGGTGATCCTGATGGTGGCGATATGGAGCACCCCGATCATGGTGGAGTCGTTGCATCTCATAGAGGGTCAGGACATGGGAGAGGTGTTGCTCTCGACCTTGGTGGTAATAGTGCCACTTCTAGTTCCTATAGAGATGACCAGAGAAAATTATGGCCATACATTTCTAGATATCTTAAGAAGTATGGATTAAATAAAGACCCATTTATTCCTCAAGTTCTTCATGGAAGAGGTGAAAGTTTTTCTCCAGTAGGACCTAGTAGTGGTGCTGATGGTGGACATAATGATCACTTCCACGTTGAGTTTCACAAAGGCGGTATGGTGGGTGGTTCTGGATTAGTCAATGCATTATTGAAGACCGGTGAGATGGTCATTGATGTTGATAGTACTGGTCCAGCAAAAAATCTTCTGCTTGCCATCAACCAAGCATCAAGTAGAGAGGGAATTATTAAAGCAATCAGAGACTATGCTCCTTATGATGCAAGAGCAGAGCAGACAATCATGGTCCCTGAGGTATCTGAAGATGTGCCACAAGTGCTACCATCTGGCGGTTCTTCCTCAACAACATTATTACCAATTCTTATGGGTAGTTCAAACCCATTTGAGTTCTTGGAATATCAAGGTTAAATAGTAGTAAGAGGTAACTATAAATGTCACAAGAAGTATTTGCTAAGGACTCTGAACCTACTCATGTAGAACAGATAGACATCCAGTCAAACGTAGACCAAAGCAAAATTGCTAGTCTTGTTAATGGTTTTGCTGGAATGACTTATACAGAAAGTATCATGAGTGATACTATTAGAGTCAGAGTTAGTTTTATTGATAGCGGAGATAGTCTTGAGGACAAAACTGTAACCGAGGCATTGCCTCTAGTCGGTCAAGAGCAGGTCAGATTAAAATTTTCTGATAATAATGAAAATACTTTAGAACCAGTTTTATATGTTAATAAAATTACTAATAATGTAGATAGAACACAAGACTCAATGATAACTTTAGATCTAGTATCTAAAGAGTTTATTATGAATGAAAAGAAAAGAGTTAATCAAAGATTTGACGGCAAAGTTTCTGATCATATTAATAAGTTGCTGACAGACTCAAAGTATCTTGGTACACAAAAGACCGTTAACATTGAAAAAACTTCAAACTTGTATAATTTTTTTGGTAATAATAAAAAACCTTTTTATACACTGACATGGTTATGTAATAAATCAGTATCCGAGGAGAATCAAACTCTTGGTAAGAGTGCTGGATATTTTTTATATGAAACGTCTGAAGGTTTCTTTTTTAAATCTATTGATGGGTTATTGAGTCAAGAACCAAAACTAAAGTTAATTTATAATGAAACACCCGACTTTAATGGTAATATTCCTGAAGGATATAATCAAAAGATTCTTGACTTTAAGAAAGATAATGATACAAACGTACAGAGTAAATTGCAGATGGGTGCTTTCTCAACCAGAACAGTTTTGTTTGATCCCTTTACATGTTACTATGAAGTAAAAGCACCAAACGTATCAGAGAAGGGTGTTGAGGACTCTTTGAAGAAAGGTGGTAAAGATTTATATCTCGGAAAGAAATTTAGAAATAAAGAGTTTGACCAGGAAGGAACGAACGAAGAGTTCTCAAGAACAACTTACTTCTTGCTCGATAAAGGAACTGCTCCTTCTGGAGATCCAGATCAACAACTCTCAAAGTCAGGAGAAGAGAACTTTGAGTATGGTCAAATTGCAAACCAATCTGTCATGAGGTATAATCAAATGTACTCTGCGAGAGCAAGTATAACGATTGCAGGTAATTTTTCTTTGCACGCTGGCGATGCGATTTACATAGATTCACCAGGACTTAAAAAAGAAAAGACTTCTGATGTAGATCGCAAAGATGGTGGGCTATATATTATAACGGATATCTGTCATCAAATTACATCTGAAGGAACATATACTCAATGCAATTTAGCTAGAGACTCCTTCGGAAGAAAACCAAAATCACGTAATTAAAAAAATGGAAAGTGTAGAAAAGCATATTGAAGTAGATAAAAAGATCCTTGAAGATCCAACTACTTCGCCACAACAACGTCGCCACATTGAAGGTGAACTGCAAGAGCTAGAAGTTTATGCTACTAATCACAAAGCAGAGATTGAAGCAGGAGATCATCATGATCCCACAGCACTAGAACTCTTCTGCGAGATGGAACCTGAAGCAGACGAATGTAGGGTATACGAGGACTGATGGAAGGAGGAACACTATTTAATCCCGGATTTCTTGGGTCATCTTTCTTATGGTGGGTTGGTCAGATTGCTGACGACTCCACTTGGAGGGAGAATATTAACTCGGGTAATTATGAGGACAAATATAGTATTCCTGGTTGGGGTAAGAGATATAAAGTAAGAATTATTGGTCTTCATGACCAAGGTGAAACTGAGATTCCTTCGGATCAGTTGCCTTGGGCAAACATCATGTATCCTGTCACGGGAGGTGGATTCCAAACAAATAGTGGAGCAACATCACAACTCCGTCAGGGGAACATGGTGTTTGGTTTTTTCCTTGATGGGCAGGACCAGCAAGTTCCCGTTATCATGGGAGTATTGGGTAACAACTCTCAGACAGAATTATCTCAGATTATTGGTGATGGTTCTGTAACCAATGCTCAGGCAGGAAGTATTGCGAAAAGTGGATACTCTGTAGGCACTAAGAGTAAAGGTAACGCAAAGGAGATTACTCCCGACCAAGATAAAGTAATTAAGCAACCTGCAAGAAGAGGGCAGGGTGGTAGAGCACTTGGAAGCACTACAAATAGAGGTGGAGCAAAGCATCCATCCGGTAGTGCAAATTCAACCCCTACTCTTGCTAATAATCCAGATTTAGATAAGTCTTTAGATGCTACTCTTGCTAGAGAGGATGCGGCAGTTCAGGCAGCACTGGCTCAAGAAGCAGGACCAGGCGCGAAACCAGCACCAGGTGCGTCTCTTGAAAATGAATCCGTCCATCAAATCACTGCTGGAGATGTAAAAAGATCTGCTAAGTGTGATGAAAAGATTGTTATGTTGAAACCAGATGAGCAAAACAATCTAATCCAGTCTGCATTGAAAGGCATTCAAACTGTAATAGAAAACCTTACCAGTAAAATTGATAAGTATCTTCAGGCAATCCAAAGTTATGTTGATGCTGTCTCTAGCACCATCAATAATTTACAGAAATTAATCAGAGATGCTGCTTGTGAAATAGCAAAGTATATTAAAATCCTTATGGATAAGGTAATGGAATATGCGATGAAAATACTTAATAAAGGAATGAATGCTGTTGTTGCGGCACTTCCATCTTCCCTGAGATATCAATTCTCAGATATGAAGGAGATTCTTACAGAATTATGTATGTGTTTATACAATAAACTGATGGATGGAATGTGTGACCTCATAGCAGGAGTCTTAAATGATGCTCTGAATCCAGACCAACTTGAAAAAGATGCTAATGACAGAGCATCAAATGGTGTGGATGAAAATGGAAAAAATATTAATGATAAAACAAATCCTCAAGTTCCTATTTGTTATTCCGAAGACATTGTAAGTTCTGTTTTTGCCGGTAAAAAATCTGCTATTGATGATGCTAATAATAATCTTCTTGATAATATGAATGCATACATGGAAGATATCTCTAACATGTTGGCAGGAGTATCAGGTGCCCTTGCTGATATAAAAAATTTGATTCCAGATATTAATGGTGGTATGGCAGCTGCGATGAATTTTACTAATCTTAGTCTGAATGTTTTTGGGTGCGATTTATCTCCCAGTGTTGCTACATCAGATATATACACATTCTGTTCTGGTGGTGATGGAACACCTCCAGGACAATTGCCAAGTGAAGCATCTGTTGCAAAGGGAGTTGATAATGCGGCGGAAGGACCTAGAGTTCAACCCACTCCGTATGTTGAACCCACTAGAGACACACCACCAGTAACTCATCCTAAACCAGTTTCTACTGTGAATCCAGAAACCTCAGAAATTACAAATAGACCCTTGACTCAAGCAGAGCAAACGGAGAGACAAGCAGCCATAGATTCTCTTGATATTTCATGATAAATACCAATATGATGACCAGTAATTTATAGTACCGAATGTCGTTCAATATCTTCGGACCAACGCAAAAAAGAGATATTACAGTTGGGTATATTTCAACTGATAGAGGTTATATACAAAATGTTAGTATCCTTGATGCTAATAATTATGCGTTTAAAAATCCTGGCACCATTTTTATCGTACAGACAAGAGATGGAGTAAAATATTTTAATATAAATGATGTTAATAATTTAAAACCAGATGATATTATTCCAAGCAATACTGCTGCGGACGGAACTTGTCAAGGAGTAGTTGGTTTAAATCCACAAACTATTGGAGATGCTGTTGCAATAGGAACCGGAAGTCCTGGCAATACTTCAAATCCACATAATTTTCTTCCTCGTGGACCATACGCACAACTACCTGATCAAGATGCAACTGGTGGCGACGGCAGCGGTGGAAACGGTGGTGATATACCAACTGGACTTGGACCTGCTCCCACTGGTATTGGAACGGTTGGTACTGGAGGTCCAATTGTAGTTATTTCTGGGTGTGGTGGTGTTGGTGCAGCTGCAGTCCCTATTATTGGTAATGATGGTGGCATTTTAGATATTGTAGTAACTGCTGGCGGATTTGGATATAGATGTCCACCAAAAGTTAGTGTAATTGATCCAAATAGAAGAGGAAGTGGAGTTGTTGCCACATCAGTGATTGGTGTAACGACATCTCCTACACTAATCACTTATGATAGTGAGGATGATTTTGAAATATATGATTTTGATCCTGCAAATGGGATCCCAGGACTCACTGGATATGGAAATAGAGTAGGTCCTAATGGAGAAGACTTAGGAGATTGGGATCCATCTTTATACGCTACCTTTGCACAGGATCCTATCGGCATTGAGATTGCAAGATATCAGAAGTTTCTAAGGGAATTGAAAAAACCTTGGTGGTCTACTAGAAAAGAGACTCCTTTAAATGTTGCATTTGGAAATAAGAAGGATAGAGTAAAGCATGATGTTCAACATTGGGAATGGGATGGCGATTCAAAACTTAAATCAGGACCCAACACTCAGTATAAAGATGTAGAGTTTGAGGTTTTCACTCAAGGTGGAAATCAGGCTGATAGAGGGATGATGTTTAAGTTTGTTTCGGAAGATGGATCTCATAAATTTCAATTCAAGGCAGAGAGTTATAAAGACAGTAGAAAGACTAAAGTCACGAAAAAGATAAGAGTAAACACTACCTATTTGATTACTGCCTCAGGATCTTTTAAAGGAGGAGGAGTTGAGCAAGGTCTTGTCGGAAATCTTGGAAGAAATTCAAAAGAAATTAAGGGCAATAATAAAAAAGGATCTACTATATTTGCCGACTTTGTTAAGTCATCTAATGATAATGATGATTTACAAATCAGAGCAACTCAAGGTAGATTTACTGCGACTGGCGAAAGAAAATTTGAAGGACATTCTACAACTGACCTTGAATATAGATTTGATGTTAAGGGACCTGGTATTGATAAGAAAATAAAACCATCATTCATGAACAACTATGCTATTTCTCCTGTTCCTGCATCAGATGTTCCTGGTAGCGATTTTGCGGGTAGATGGTGTACCTTTGATTGGGAAGAAGATTTCCCTTATGCGGGAGAGTATGTCTTCAGAGGAATGGCAGATAACATTGGTAAGATGTATCTTGATAATGAACTCATCATGGAAGCAAAACATTTTAGAGGAGATCCATTACCTTCTAATGTAGTTAAAAAAACTGTTGAGGCAGGAGTTCATAAAATTAAGGTAGACCTGTATAATGCACCTCAGAAAGCAACTGTGTCTACTACGGTAACAAATAATACGCAAGATGAGAAGAAAAAAGTTCCTGTAAACTTTGAGGTTTATGGTCAGGGAAGTAAGAGAAATACTGCTATTAATATGGTGTTTACTTCTGAGGATGGTAAGCATTCGTTTACATTTAAACCAGAAGAACTTAAAGGTAGTAAGTACGATTATAAGAAAACAGTAAGAGTTTTTCCAAATACTCAATACAAAGTACAAGCAGTTTCAACGCATAAAATTAAAGGGAATACCCCTTCGCGGCGCAGCGAAACAAAACTCCCTATAGTAATCACGGGCAATTCTTCCACTTCTGGGTTGGAAGTTAATGATAGTGGAAAAAGAATTAGATATGATGATGATGCTACCAATGGCTTTGATGAGAACGCCCAACTTAGAATTGTGTCATCGTCTCCTGGAGTTAATGCCAAATTCTCTAGCGATGGAACAGAACTTTTGGTTAAAGGTTCGGGTGATGTCACCTTAAAGTTTAGTTGGGATGATAATCCCAGTACTTCTGGACTTGCAGTAGGAAAACTGACAGTAGGAGGACAAGTTTTTCAGCAAATTAATGAGAAAGGTAGTCAAACCAAAACTGTTACCGTTGGAAGTAATGTTTCAGGAAGTAGAGATCAAACCGTAAACTTAGTTCCAGAACAAGGAACTTTGAAATCAAATGCGTTCAAAAAAGGTAAACAGAAAGAAAATGCCACTAGATCTAATGTAATTTTTGCCGATATTGTTGGGTCTGCAAATGACAATGATGATATGCAAGTGAGATGTAGTGAAGGAACTTTTGTCCCAACTAATAGAAGAAAGATTACCGGAACTGGACCTAAGGGTGAGCAAACTAGAAACACTTGGGATCTTACTTTTACAGTAAACGCAAAACCATCATTAAAACCTAAAGATTCTGGAACAAATGTAACTGAAATCTTTAATACTACGGATTATATTGGCAAGGCAGATAGAAAACTTTGGAGAACAAATCTCTACAATAATGCTTCGTTTTTAAATGAATATGGAATCTGCCCCTTCAACACAGTCACCAAAAAGAATGAAGATTATGATGGAACTCATGTAATTCGCTGGGAACACATCACTTTCCCTGCTGATGGTAATTATCAGATTGAAATACAAGTTGATGATAAAGTGAAACTATTCATTGGTAATCGCACTGGTGTTGGTGCTATGGGAATTGGTAATGGACTGAAAAATGTTGATGATGGGGGAGATGAAGTTATTATTGAAAAGGATGGGTTTGTTGGTAGTAGTAACAGGTCAACTGGAAAGAGTACTTACACCAGATTCTTTAAGAAAGGTCAGTATAGAATCAGAGCAGAACTTTATCAAAAACCTGGTGGTGATTTTGGTTTTAATGGTAGAAAGTCTTATGGACAAAAGGATGGATCTAATATCTCTGCAAGATTTGTAAATCGTGATGGTAAAAATTATCTTAAAGTGGATGGATCTGGAACTGCAGAGATTAGTTTTCGTTTAAGAGTGGACGATAATCCAAGAATATCTGGAGTTTTTGCATCTAAAGTTAAAATTGGTCGTCCACCAAATGATTATGTTCTTCTGTCTAGAAGAAGGTCTGGCGGCAGGTATAAGGAAAAAGAAATAATTACTGGGTCTGATATATTTGAGGCAGGAAGAGAGTATCTTATAGAAAATATTGGATCATCTAGAGGAACAGGATCTATTATAAAAAATAGTGGAAGGACAATTGAATATGATGATAATATTGGCAACGGATTTGATGAGAATGCAGATCTTTCTATTGTCAAAATAAAAAATAAGCAGGGTTCACCTAATAAGGGGCTCAATCCAATGGCACTTGCCATTAGGATTAGGGCAGATGTCATTGAAACTACTAGGATTTCACCTAGAACCTGGAATCAAAATCCAATGGGAGCAGCATTCACTATTGATGCACCTCTTCCACCCATTCCGATTTCACCCAAACCAATTAGCGAAGGTAGATGTCCAGATAACCCAACATGGACTACTAGATTCTCTGGCGGTAACGAAAAGTGGTGGCCTGTTACTCATAAATTTAGAGATGGATCAAGGTCGTGGTCTAAATTCATGAATAGATTTGCTATCTCACCAATTCCTCCCTTAGGAACAATTAATAGTGATGGTGGTGGAATTGTTTATAGAAACACTTGGAATATTGACATTCTTCATGCAGGTTTCTACGCACTTAAAGGAACTGTTGATAATGGAGGAAGAATTTTAGTTGATGGCACAGAAAGAATGCGAGGAGGTTATTTCCCTACTGCGACATTCTCTGCTCCTGCGGATGTACCACAAGGAAGGTTGGCAGGATTTAGAGAGACATCTCCGCCAATGCATAAGTTCTACTTAGATGAAGGTAAGCATACCATTACTGTTGAAGTTGAGAATCAAAAGACTCTTAAGCAAAAGAAAGTAGAGAAAAAAATCTTTAGTACCCAGGATTGGAGAAATAATAAAGTTCCTCAGGGAAGAGTTCCCGTTGATTTTGATGTCTATGGGCAAGGATCAAAAAGTAATAAGCAAATCAATTTCGTATTTACTTCTGAGGATGGAAAGGATAGTTTTACATTTAAACCAAAAGAGACTAAAGGTAACTACAATTACTCAAGACAAGTAAAAGTTCTTCCAGGTATGAACTATAAAGTTCAGGCGGTTGCTACTGGTAAACTTAACTCAGGTAAACAAGAATATCCATTAGAATTTGATGGATTGAATTCAGCAAACCAAGGACCCGTGAATAGTATTGAGGTTTCGGGTAAAAATAGTACAAATCAAAATGACACCTTAAAATTAAGAGATGGTGATGGTAGTGATGCTAATGCTAAGTTTACTATCATATCAACTTCTCCTGGAGTAAGTGCTAAGTTCTCTGATGATGGTAAAAAATTATTAACAAATGGAAACGGTGATGTCACCATCAGGCTTAAATGGGATGATAATCCCAGAACTGCTGGTGTTGCTGTCAAAAGTATTAAAATAGGTGGTAAAACTTGGAGACAAAGTGGTCAAAAAGGTGAACAAGATCAAACACTTTCAACCACTAAGGGTTCTACTGACTTAGTTCCAGAACAAGGGACATTAAAAAGAGGATCATTTGGTAAGAGTAAAGATAAGGGTGCTAAAGAATCCTCAAATGGATCTGACGTAATCTTTGCAGACATTATTGGTTCTTTAAATGATAATGATGACATTCAGGTTCGCGCTAGTGTTGGTGAGTTTACTCCATCAAATAAGAGAAAGGGTGTTCAAGGAACTTCTGGTCAAGGAACTCAAAAGAGGAACACTTGGGATCTCACGTTTAAAGTTGAGGGAGATAATCCTACACAAGTAAAAGCACAAGGATCTGTCACTTACTCTGGACCTAGATTGTTTGTTATTAAGTCTGGATCAGCAGTTAGACTTTGGAGTAAGTTCATGCAGCGAAATGCTGTGTCACCTTTCATCCCTCCAATTGATTTAGATAGTGAAAATCATCTTGGAGATAGGACATATATTTGGAAAGATGTTAATTTCTTTGAGTCTGGACAATACAAATTCCTATTCCAATCTGATGATGGAGCAATTCTTTACATTAATGGTAATAAAGTTGCAGAATCTAAATCTGATTTTAGAGGAGAAGCTAGTCCCACATATACTGAACTTTCTTCAGGAAAATATGAGGTAAAAGTTGTTTGTAACAATGTAAGATTGAATAGGAATGTTTTGACCGGCAATAATCCAACTGGATTTGCTCTTAAAATTATGAAGGATGTTGTTATCTCTGAAAAATCATTCCCATGGACAACCAATCCTGTTGGAATATCTGCAATGTTGATCCCACCACCTTGCCCCAAAGTTGTTATAGGAAAGGGGATAGTTACTGATATCATCGTAAGAGACCCTGGAAATGGTAATGGACCAGAAACATCGATAGGAACCCCTACAATAGTTACGATTAAAGATATTGAAACAACTCTTCCTGGCATTAACTATGATCCAGATGACATAGCACTCATTAACGACATCCCTGTTACTATTGATGTGGATAATTTTGGTAGAATTATAAAAATCAATGTTCCTACGGGTGGTAGTGGTACAGGTAGTGGTACAAGTGGTACAGGTAGTGGTACAAGTGGTACAGCAATTAGAGTTACAGATACTCCTGTAATTGACGTACCATCTTTGACTGGAGTTGGATTTAGAGGAACTCCTATTATGCAAACAACCGTCGTTCCTGAAGAAGTATTTGCACCTGAAGATATAATCCAAGTTACAGATTTGGTTGGTCTCACACAAAATGGTTATGTCAATGGCAAACCTTACTATGGCAGTGTATTCTCCAGAGATGGTAGATTATTTGCTGGAATCTATGAAACAACTGGAGAATTAGTTCCTGTTTATGCAACTCTTCAAGAGAGTATTGCTAATAGAGTTACCACTAGACCTTCTGCAATCCTTAGACAGGGTACAAGTGCCAACAGTAACAATCCTAACCTTAATATTCCGGGAACTCCTCAAAATCTCATCTAGATAGTAAGTAAATTATAATATAAAAATGCCAACTAATCCCACCACTAGTAATGATAGATTACCTAAGAAATCTGGGGGTGGCAATAACTTAAAGCAGAACTTTACTGCCATTAAATATGGTAATGACCACGGGTCAATTGCTTTTGGTAAAATTCATAAGAAAGCAGATGTAACGTCTGATATTATGCTTGCTGCTTCTGATGGCGAACATTTTATGTCCATGGATAAAGATGGGCAGAGGACTGGTTGGACAACTATCATGAGTCCTGGAAACTTTCAGGTTGAGTGTGGAAGCAATAGAGAAGAAAGCGATGATGCTTGTATGATTAATGCCAAGAATGGTAACATTGACATTATCGCCACAAATGGTAAAATAAGATTACAGGCAACCGATATTGAACTTATTGCTGTAGGAGGTTCAGTTGATAAAGGTAACATTAGAGTTAGTGCAACTGAAAATTTCTCTGTAGATGCAAAGAAAGTTCTTCTTTCATCAAAGGTTAATACCAAAATTGCTTCAGCAGGTATCACCGAAGTTGTTGGAAACAGTTGCCTCAAAATCTATGGTTCTGTTATTCGTGGAGTTAGTGATGCATGTTCCGTTAAAGACTCTAAAGTCGGTGGTCAAAGATATCAACAACAGCAAAATCAAGTATAAACATGTCATTTAATTTAGACGATGCCAACATAGGCGGACAAGTAAAATGTGGTACGGGCATCTTCCCTGCCATTGGTGAAGGTGTGACTAGAATCAATGGTTCTGGTGGTTTTGAAGGACCTGTGGTTATTGGAGCTCCAGGATCATTCCCAACTCCATATGCCACACTTAATCTTGCACCTTTAGTCAATATTGATTCTCCTCCTCCATTCACCCCTGGTGGATTACCTATGGGACTGAGCAATCCATATTCTCTTTGCTGCTCTGCTAATGCTGCTATCATGGGCAACCTTGATGTTAATTTTAATGTGCAGGCAGGACTAATGGTTTCTGGTGCCATTGTTCGGGATTATAGTGGTAACTATTTGGCAGCAAAGAAAGACTTTGATATCCCACACCCAACCAAAGATGATTGGAGACTACGGCACGTTGCACCAGAGGCACCAACAGCAGATGTGTATATTAGGGGGAGAGTAACAAACAAAACTGAAATCATCTTCCCTACATATTGGAAAGGATTGGTTGATTGGACAACAATCACAGTCAATCTAACTCCAATTGGAGCACATCAGAATGTAATTGTAAAGAGAATTGATGAAGAGAAGGTATATCTCCAAGCACATGGAGGTATGCCAATCAATTGCTTCTATCACATCTATGGGGAGAGACAAGATTGTGAAAGAAATATAGCAGAATACGAAGGAACATCTCCCGAAGATTATCCAGGAGATAATAGTCAATATCTACAATCAGGTAAAGTTTAAGGAAAATTATTATGCCATCAACTAATAGAGAAGGGGCAGCTGCTCCATCAGAAGCAGGCGAACTCATAGACGGTCCAGATACACAAGATTGTAGTAAACACCCAGGTGGTTGGGGAGTTCCAATGTCAGATCCTGAGTATATTTGGTATGGAAATAAAAGTGAGGATGATTACCCAAAGGAAGCATGTTTGCCCTATCATCATATAAATGCACAGATTGATAACTTTCAAATAAACCAAACACTAACTGGTAATATTGCAAATTTTTCTAGTACTGTAACTGCACCGAATTTTAATGGTCTTGCTTCAAATGCAACAACCGCAAAATCAATTGGTGGTGCATTTGATGCTCCACATTTAACTAAACCAGGAAAAAGAGTTAGACACTTGATTCCTGAGGGACCAGAGGCAGGAATTTATATTAGAGGAAAATTAAAGGACTCAAATATAATTGAACTACCAGATTATTGGGATGGGCTTGTTGATCCAGAAAGTATTACCGTAACTTTAACTCAAATTGGATATTCTCAAGACTTGATTGTAGATAAGATTGAATGGGGGAAAATTATTAAAATTAAATCTGGTCTTGGAGCAAACATTAACTGTTTTTATGAAGTCTGGGCAGAGAGATGGTTAAATCCTCAAGATCATAGTGAAAAACTTCATGTTGTTTATGATGGAGAGACACCAGATGACTATCCAGGAGACAACAGCAGAATTTTGATAGGTGGTTGGGATTATGACAGGAGAGACCCTCTGACAGGAGAGAGACTTGACAAAGATGCCTGAATGCTCTATAATACCTAGGTAATCAAACGAACCCCATCTATGGACAACAACGATGAGTATAGTTTTGCAGACTCTGCATTTGAGACTGCTCAAGATGACTACCTCACACGCTGCGTTGCGGACCCCGTGAAGCGTAAGTTCTACCTGTACTCTGAGCAAGGTGACGAAAAAGTTCTTGATTGTGAAACCGTGGAC
>Ga0209193_1000702_pt1 | contig 20022 bp, 22 predicted proteins | sample COGITO_mtgs_1003_FD_185515 | JGI IMG/M metagenome (GOLD analysis project Ga0209193, IMG submission 185515) | Pelagic marine microbial communities from North Sea - COGITO_mtgs_100330 (SPAdes) (version 2) | ecosystem: Environmental > Aquatic > Marine > Epipelagic ...
TATAGAATTATGTATTTTAGATAGAACGGATGTGGAAAAAATATGGGTGGAAATTCAAAACGACATTATGTTTAATCTCATCAATGTAGTTCCATCCCCTAGACAAACTGCTAATGATGGTGAGGATATTAATGTGAAGATAGGTGGCCGAGAATATACAGTTATGCCTGATGGAAAATCGTGGCGAGTCGCCACCTCAATAAACAAACCTACCTTCACTATCACAAACTGGCCTAATCTTGGTTCAATAACTACACCTGTTGAAATTGAGGACGGTTTTAGTCGAATGGAACTCGACACAAGTAAAAACTTAGCAGCATTATTAAAACCTTACACTGATAATTTAACTAACCAAGACGCGCCAAATATTGAAAAATTACGAGACGTTTTCTCGACACCCTTGCAATACACTACTCCTGAGGGCGTTCTAGTCTTCGGCCTTTTAGTGGCTAACAAAACGGTCAAGAAAATTATCGAGACGGAAGAAAGCATGGACGAGATTTATGATTTTTATCTTGTTCCTCAAGGGAGTAATTACTCCTACGCTCAGAATGTCGAACAACAAATAGCCGAAGCACTTATGAATCGAGGCTCGAGATTAGCCCTTCCAGGATTGCCTTCAGGAATAATAAATACCTCCGAAGCACACGCCCTCAACAATGGGCAAAGAACTGTAGCCTCTGATTCAGTTTACACCGCCGTTGAAACTTTAAATAATCAAATCGGCTCTTACTTACAGGAGTTTTCTACTGATTCTAATCCATTGTCCTTTTCAAAAGTTATCTCTAATTTGCTTTCCAGCGTAAATCAAGGGGTAAAGTATCAGTTATTAGTTCCTCGGTACTGTCGAGATGAAATCACGACGGAGTTAAACACCCTCACAGGAAAAAATGCTCACGTGGCTTTGAGAGTGATTCAAGATTTACGAGAAGTAAAGGAGACTGTAGAAAATCAAAACATTAATTTCGTGGGTTACACTGGTTCAGACATACCTATTGGATGGTCGTATCCTATTTCAAATTCAGATGTCCGTAATATTTACTACCCTTCAAGTAACCGAGGAACTAGTCTCAAGACGATACACCAAACACAAATTGAAATACCTGAAGTTTTATTAACATTCGAGGACTTAGATTACTTAGATGATATCTTTACTGCTATCCAGGCTTTGCAATCTCGATTACCTAATTTAGAGCGTTCAATTGCAGACACTAAAACGAGACTCGAGAAAAATCGGGCTCACTTAAGTTCCTTACTAGACCCTGAAACGACTCGCTTAAAAGTTAATGCCGCTGCTCAAGCCGCTCGGGCTCAAACTCGAGAACGCCTTGCACGAGATATTGAAATTCGAGAAAGAAATATTATGAACGAATTAGTAACTTTAGAAAGATATCACACTGAAAAACAAGCCCTAATAGACCAGTTCTTAAACGAATAACTTTAAATATCAGTAAGGGTGTAGATTAGGTATGCAACCTGCAACTAATCGGAGGAGGAGAGGTACTTCAGGTGGTACTGGTACAACCCTAGGTCCCCAATCTGGTCGAGTTCCTCGACCAAGCAGTCGGCTACAAACCGAAGAAGCCGTATTAGAAGATGTAATTGCCACGGCAGGTGGAGACTTCACACAGTATCCTGATATTGTTGAAATCAGTCGAGGTCAACTTCAATACAGCCCTACTCCAAGTATTGTATGGCCAAGTGCTGCAGTTTTGAAAAACTCAATTTCCACTCTTCAAGAAGAGAAACGTATTAGCGAGGAAACCAGCCGTGCTGTTAGAATCGCTAATGCAGTCGGTAGTGCAGTTGTCATTTTCCCAACTACTGGAACGGCTCAATTAGCCGTGCTAACTATTTGTTTAGGGTCCGTAGTGTTATTATTTACTCGTCAACCTTGGTCAGATGAAGGTCTCTTTACTCTCAAGGGTTTTGCTGATACCTTTGTCTACACCCTCCTCCCTATTACCTTAGCATTTATTTTAGTTAAAACGGTGGCTGCAAAGAGTGCCGCAACTGGTGCGGCACGTCAAGATACAGGAGTTCCTACTCCTTAGATTTGGCGGTATCTTTAAATAGCGGAAAGGCATAGGTTCTATTATGGTTGTCACTGACGCAGAATATCAAACCATGTTTATTGAGTTGACAGGTTCGACTACAGATATTATTCCGACTTCGTTGAGTCAAAGTTTCCTGGGTTATCAAGCCTTAGACCTTACTCACGGCTCTCCTGTGGTAAACACCTTGCCGTTTGGCCCTGGAGTTATCGACGTTCAACCCGTGAATCCTAATCCATACACGGCTAACAAACCACAACCTGTGGCTGAACCTGTGGAGGAAGAAATTGCCCAAGAACAATCCGTTTGGAGTAGACTTGGCAACTTGCTCGGATTCAAGCGTGACGACTTAGTAGACACTAATGAAGTTACGGCCAACGAGGTTGCACCTGCTACAGGCGTTCCTGCTAGTACGCTCGACGTTCAAGCCGCTGAGCAAAAGACCTTCAACGCTTTAGCACCTGGTCAAGAAGTCAATAACTATGATTTGCGACCTGTTAAGTTAATGCATCATATCAACCCGACTAGTTATGACCCCTCAGTGCAAGCCCGCTTACAGGACGGTACGATGATTCCTGTTGATTACTCAGGACGCACTCCTTGTTGTAAAGCACCTGGCGAAACAGGGCACAACTTTCCTTTCCAAGTATCGGGTATGAATGTTCCTTTCCAAGAAGTTCCTTCTCAACCTCCGAGTCCTCTCGGTGGCGATAATCCTGTCATTTCTTCGGCCTTCTCATATGATGGTCGACTCGGACAACAAATCTCCCCTGCTGAAAACAGTTCTTACTACGGCGTCGATAGTATGACTGGTATCGGTGCTACTAAAACTTTAGTGGAATGGTCGCAAGGCTACACTTTGCTCAAGATTAGTGATGACTCCATTCGTGGAATTCCATCAGGCCCTGGTATGAATAAGGGAGAGATAATTTTATATAGACGTTAAGGTAAGTGATTAATAATGGAAGAAGTATTTGCAGTATATATTTGGTCGAATCAATGGTGGACATTCACTGGCGACTCTTGGAACGCACAAGCCGCCACTTACGAGGATTCTGTAATCGTCGACGGTGACAATTTAAATTGGAGTAGAGTTTCAGATGGTGAAGCCTACCACGCTTCTCTATACTTCGAAATGGGCAAAGAAGATGCTCACGGATTTACACCTACGGCTATCATGGTTGACAACGTTGACAATCCTACTACAGTCCTAATACAAGGGACTACGGACGGTCGTGAAGGTGGAGATTTAGATGGTGCTGAAATTGTTTTGACGGAAATCAGTGGTCTTACCGAGTATTATGAAGCAGGTAACGTCCAAGTTGAGTTCACAGTCGATGAAATCATTGCCGCACGAACTGAGGAAGAAAAAGAAGACCTCATTGTTTCTTTTATTGAATCTCAGAATGAAGCAGACATGGCCACTGTGGAGTCAATGTCGGCTGAAACTTTTAACGCACCAAGAAAAACTCCTACTAAAAGACAGATGCGTCGTTCAAACCGCAGTCGTAAGTCTAAAAACATTATGCAACAAAAGCGATTCATGAAGGATAAAAAGCCAAAGGACTATTCTACGACAGGATATGCTGAAACTTTAGCAGCAGAATCTTTTGCATCTGAATCTGCATCTGACGCTATTGCGGCTGAATCCAGTAAAGCAGTTGAAGGTGTCAACCCAACACCTGTGTCCGATGGACAATGGTTGGCAGAAACTATTTCTAAGCAAGCCGAAGCCAAGCATTCTTACCCACATCGTGTAATCGATGGGGATGATTACGTTCATTATGATGGCAAAGGTCGTCAAACACGTCGTACAAACCGTGGTAAAAGCGTTAAGGCAGACCGCCGACGCTACACTCCTAATTCTAATCTAAAACCTGGTCAAGGACACCGTGGAGATTTCGTTCGAGAAGCCCAAGGCTATAATGACCGTATGGATGAATCACTTGGAATGAGCCACCGTGGTGGACACAGTCAAACTATGGGTGACCGTCGTCGTGAATCTGCAGGTATGGAACGCAGTATGAATCGAAGAAAATACTCTCGTGTCGGAACTATGGATAGAGGAGGCCGATTTATGAGTGAAGGTTACAATGCTCGCCTCGATGAAAGTATGGGTGAGCGAAACCGTGGTCGTTTCAAAGGTCACCTGACTATGGGTGAGCGAAACCGTGGTCGTTTCAAAGGTCACCTGACTATGAAAGACCGTCGAGATATGTCGGAAGGAATGGCTCGTCATATGGGTCGTCGAAAGTATTCAAATGTCGGCACTATGGGCCGTACTAATCGAATGAGGGCTGAATCTAATTTTGATAAACTATCTAAAGAGATTTCTTGGGATGACTTATATGTCGTAGCCGAAAATCAATGGGGTGGTTGGGAAGCCTGTGTTGTTACTGATGGAGTTTTACAAACATACGCTAATCAGGCCGATGCCGAACAAGAGGCTCAAATGACGATTGATGACTTAAACTCTATGGGTGGAGATTACGGTCCAACGTCTTGGGCAGGTAAGCGACTAAGTGAAGTCGACGTTGCTGATAATGTGGAATTTGTTCGATACCCAAATGGATTAGAGACTCCATTTGATGGTAAGAAAGGTATGGCTCGAAAGGCTCGAAAAGGACGTCGTGCCGAAGTCGCGCTTCGTCGTGCTGAAATGACCCGTGAATCTCACGGTATGTCTCGTTACTTACGTCGACGTGCTGAATCTCCAATGACTTCACCTGAAGAATACTCTCCAATGGGAAGTTTCTCGACTGATATGAATCCAAAAACGGCTGCTCCAACATCTGCAGGCACTGGAGACCAAATTATCTCCGTTGATTCTCCATCCGCTCCTCCTAGCAACATTAAGTTTGCCGAAGACCATCCTGATTTCGACCCTCGGAAAGCAGACCGAGACAAAGATGGGAAGATTTCCTCTTGGGAACGTAAAGTCGGTAATGCAGTAGCAAAAGGTATGGCTAAAGAAGCCGAGTTCGGCGTTGTCGGCAGTGGTTCAAACTTTGGTCAAGACCTTATGGCAGAAAACTGGTGCACAAAGCACTCGGAAACTTTCAAAGCGTGTGGCTGTGAAAAAGAAGACAAGCGAGCCGAACCATCTGGTTCTCAACCTACTAATGAAATGGCATCTGGTGATGACCCATTAGACGATACAACTCTTAGTGGTTTCGATATTGTCAACGTAGACTCTCCATCCGCTCCACCATCCGATGTTTTCGTGCAATCTGCTGAAATGAATTACGATGGTTCTCTTTATGGAGACCAGTATTTCCCTGATGCAATGACTGCTAATCAAGTTGGTGTGGGTAAATTAGGCTCTGCAAACTCTGCCCCAGATTCTGGACAAGGTGTTTTGCAATGGGACGGTAGCCGTGAAGGACCTAATCCTGATACTAAGGCGTCTGAAGTACTCACTCGTCGAGGATTGGGTTGGATTGGAAGTATAGCCGCCATATTAGTCGGTGGTAAGATGCTTGGAATCGATGATAAGATTCGAGACATGGTTAAGAAAGAGTGAAAGCCTTTATATGGGTGATTACGACTTGTCTACTACATGGCAGGTTTCACATTAGGTGATTTTTACATAGATGTTCAAACGGACTCTGTTCCATTTTACTATTATCATCGCGCAGTTTATTGGCCTAATTGGGTTACTCAAGAACTTCCTGCATTTCAAAAGCAGGTTCATCAAATGAGTTCTAAAAGTAAACCTTTGAAATTAACCTCTACGGCGAAACTACAAATGGGTTATCCACACGAAGTGACTGCCGACCACAAAGCAGAACTTCGCACCAAAGGAATCAAACGTGATAGTAATTCTAAGAAACTGGATTGTCTAATTCCGAAATTAACTTTATCTCAACTTATCCTGTTGTGGCAGGAAAGCAATATTATTACTACTTCTACTCCGACTGATTCTCAGTATTTGCGAGATATCACTGTGGTCGATTCCGAAACTCATGATTCTTTAGTTTTTTGTTATGTTGTTTCTCGACGTGGCCATGTTTTAACGGCTTGGAGTGAACCTAAACCTCGTCAAGGTGACTGGACACCTCGTGCACCTCGTAATTTCGATAAACTTCTTTCGCTACAGACAAAGCCTTTAAATAACTGAAACATGTAAATTACAGTATGACCTCAGGACTCTCTGAAAATTTAGCCTCTTTGAAGCAGGAGTTTACGACTGCGCCTGTCGAAGAAGTGGCCGAAGTAGAAGTGGAATTGCCTCCTGCAGCCATAGAACCGACAGGACCTGTGGACTCAGTAGATACCGAAGCCAGTATTGTCGAGTTTCCTGCGCCTGTTGCTCCTGTCGTAACTCCTCTTCACGTTCCGATTACTGAACCATTAGCCGCCGAAACTTTAAAAGGTGAACTTTCGGCTGAGACGGCTCATCAAGTTAAAACTATGAAGTTAAGTGAGTTCATTGCTTGGATGGCAGAGGATGGAACTATGGATGACGCTGTTAAAACACTTAGTGCCGAAATGTCGTTGGCAGGATTCAGTGCACCTTCGACTCATGATTTAACTTTAGCCGCTGCTATGTGGAGTAAAAAGAATTATCGAGGACAATCTGCTGCCGAAACTGTTAATTACTTGTTGAAAGAAGCCACTCCTGTGACCTTAAAAGCGGAAATCGATACCTTTACTCCCTTTAATGCCGAGCAAACTTTCTCACTTTTATCCGAGACTGAGTCTAAGAGTTTAACTCCATACCTCACTTTTGGTGGATTACTTACAGGAACTGCCCTCTTAGCGTTACTTATATCTAAGAGGTGAATTTAATGGACAATCAACCCATAGCCATGCCTCGTAATTACACTAATTTTTGGGCGGCTGAATTCGACGACTGGATAACACAAGATTATTTCGTGATTAACTTTGGTTCGCTTATGTATGTTCGTCCTAGTCACAATGAAACCTACGTGTTTAAAAATGATTCCTTATTAGAATTAAATAAACCTTATCCTCACGTCGATAGTCCATACCTAATTAGAGTTTACGTTGAGTTCAACATACGTGAAGGATGGTTAGAAATAGTGGACTTTGAATCTGTAACTCCTTATTATCCTGGTTGTGAAAGTCACGAAGAGGGTGTTTATCTTGGTGAGATAGAACTGGTTTCAAAACTTAAACAAAAATTATTGGATAGATATTGGATTGTCAGCGAGGAAGATGAAGGAGGCTATGATAGGAATTGGTCTCAAGGCGATGATGAAGATTTTCCACTTGATAGGTGGGGTAGACTGGATGATGATTACGCCTACGGTGCAGAGGTGAGTCGTCCGTGAGTGCCCCGTTAGCAACCATTCCTGATTTTTTCGAGTCAGGTTATCGTGATGGAGTTTGGTTAACTGAACCTGAGTTATTATACTTGCCAGACGACATAGACTTCTCAGAAGGAGACTTGTTTTTTTTAATGTTTACCACCTATCATTTAGGTGATGAACCTCAAGGAGAACGTAAAAATCTCATGGGTGTTGAAGTACAGTATTCGGAACACGAGTTGGCGGCTCACGGATTTAGAGATATTTGGGGCTTGAAGATTAATAAGTACGTGGATTTAGGAACTGTTAGAGGTCGTAAAGAATGGAGAAAGATGAATAAACGCGGTGAGTTTGCCCACATCGAAGCCGTCTATGGTGTCGGTAATGTTAAATATGTCGGACAATGTGCTAATTTCGATGAGTTGGCAACAGATATCTTAAAATATGTGGAGAAAAACTTCGAGGCTGAGAACTTAGATGCTGACAGTGCCGAAGTTATCCGATATTTCCGTCCATTAGAAGTACCTGAACAAGTTAAGGCTTGGTATGCCGACGGTGTTTGGCTTCAAAAAGAAGACTTTGAAATAAACGCGGCTTTAAACTTAGATTACATTACACCCGAGATGCCAGGTGTCGGCATCGTTTTCACCTCTAGTAATTTCTTAACAGGCAACGAGGCAGAATTAGGAGTGTTTTCCATGGTGTATCATGAATTACCTCAAGAATCAGTTGGAGGTCAGTGGAGTATGGAAATGTTCGATGCTTATCCTGATGAAGGCGAGTTTAGATTTTTAGGCTTCATTGGTCCTCAATATCAAATACCTTCCTTAACTGCGGTGGAAACTTTCGTCAACTCTAATGATATTATGTGGGAAACTTTTTCTCGTTCTATGGTGGACTTTTCCTATGCGGGCAAGATTAACACTTTTGCTGATTTACGTAATGGAATTGCCGAAGCCGTCGTAGGTTATGACAACACGACTTCGATTCGAAAAATGAATATCTTTAAATAACGGTAAGGTTAAAGTGATAGTATGATGGAACTCGACGGAGCGATTCTCAACGCCCTTAACCGCAATCCGATGGAATCGGCTATGTATGGAGTCGGTCAAGACCTTGGCCGTCAATATGAACTACGTGCACTTCCTCGAGATATTTCAAAAACCGAAGACCTACTCGGCGTTTCTTTAGGAATTGTCGGAGCAACTGAACCTCGTCCAATTGTCCCAGATGTAGTTGATGCAGGTCCTGAATGTGGAGATATGTTACTTGATACCTCTGTCGGCAGTTATAAATTGGCTTACGAGCCTGCTTCGGCTACTTGGGCACTTTACAAACCTGAAACAGTGGAAAAGAAGTTCTTACTATTCATCCCTTACACTAGCACCGACCCTGGTGTGAAGTTTAAGTTCTCAGGCCCTAATGCTCGCAACAGATTCTTAACTGCTATTGAGCAATCAAGCACCATTTCTTACGATGAGAAGAAACTCATCTCGCAACGAGTTGTATCCCATTGTTTTACAAGTCGAAGTTCCATGGACAACGCTGTTCGTGAAACTCAACCTACTGAATTTATCCCTTCCGAGGGCAATGTTCTAAATGCAAGTGCTGATATGGCATTCGGAAACTTTTCTTTAGCAGAACCTCCGCTTGATTTGGCTTTGTCTCCTAGTTACTCTGGTGTCGGTGTTTTAAAGAACACTGCATCTATTTTTGGTGACACAGTTATTCCTGAACCATTGACTATGCCAACAGTCGATGAACTCGGAAATCCATTGGGGCAAGTCGTGCTTCCTCCAGTTGGTCTAAGTATGCAATGATATGGTAATCTTTATATAGTCGAGAGTGAGAGTGTTAAGTATGGTCAGCCCAGTAGATGAAGCAATCGCAACTTCTGAAATTGCAGAAGATAGCAACATTGTCGCCGAAGGACATCAAGATAATCAATACGGTAATTGGAGCGGTGCTGCAGAAGGCGTCGTTGCTACAACTACTGATACTGCAATGGGAATCATCGACGAAATGTTGGATATTCCAACAGAAGTCATGCCTGCACTTAAGAAAGCAGTTACTCCAAGAGCAGTTTTGAATAGTGAATTGTTGCCGATTGTTTTGGGTGTGGGTGTTGTTACAGGATTAGTAAGTTCTGCTGCAGTATCAATTATTACTTTTGCGGAGACATTTGGAGGATTCCAAAAGACAGTGGGCGTTGTTAGTTCATTCGTATTAGGTTCTGCACTTGTCTACTTAGGACTTGGTGCTTCTTCTGACTTTTACAAGTATGCCTTGATTTCATCTGGTGCAGGTTTGGCAGGCACATCTCTTCGTGGTCTCCTATCCTTCATCCCTGGAATTGGATTCAGTGCTGAAACAGTTACCAAGCGTTCTCCAAGTGGAAGCGGACACGTTTCCGCAGGACAATCCAACTATCAAGTTGATACCAGTCCTTTTACTATCGACCCTGAGATGACTCGCAAAGATGTTACTCTAGCGGCAGAAGTTATGTCAGGTCCTGGTGCAGAAGGAAACTTCGGCGAAGGCGACGTTCTTCCAGTTAACTACGGACAAGGTGGTGTAACTGCAGTTGAACACGACCAAAGTTTCGCTCAAGCAACTGGCTCACTACAACGCCGTGGCTCTGATGCACAAAACGCATTCGTCGAATCCGTTATGCCAAAGACTACTTCTTACCAACCTCAAGCCTACTACGCTGAGGACACCCCAACTATGATTCAAAAGAACGCACACTACACCGCTGAGACCAAGGCGGGTATTCAAAACGTGTTCAACACATACCAAGCACCTGCAACTACGGCTCGCCGTGGAGGCAGTGTTCTACCAAAGCGTATGACAAAGAATGCTAATGGAACATCAATTAGCAATGAAATGAAAGGAACTGTCGGAATGGGCAGTGTAATTGGTCAGTAAGGTGAATAAAATGTTGAATACTATTATTAAATCTGCGAAAGATGCAAACATAAGAACTGTAGTCTTGGGTGCAATTGTGGTTATCAGCGGTTTAACTGCTATGGGTCGTTCAAGTCCTTTAGACCTTAATCGTAAAATATACGGTAAGTTCAATGTAGGACACGCTTTCGGATTAGTAACTGCATTGTGCGGCACATTTATCATAATCAATTCCATTAGCATACTTCGAAATGCTAAGAACTCCATCGAGGACATGCTGCCTGGTGGAGAACTTATCGGAGTTATCGAGGAACAAGTAACAGCATAAATAAAAAGGTGAATAAAAATGGATATGATGAAATTAGTAAAGAAAACGCTTCAATTTGGTGTAGGAGTCTCAATGTTTATTCTAGCCGCAGGTGGACTATCGTTCATTCCTGGAGTTCCTGCACTAGGCAACTTCGTTAGTGGAATTTATGGTATTCCTTACCTCGGTAACGTAATTGCTGTCGCAGGTGGAATCGGTATTATCTTCGGAGCAATTTACATTTCCACAGGTCGAGATATTCTCGGGCTCGGTGAGGCTTCATTTTCCCCTGGTGCAGGACTCAAAGAAGTCACTGGCACTGCTAAGAAAATTGTTGGCGCAATTTGATTAAGCAACACGCTTAACTCAGATACACTTAAACCCACTACAAGTTACTATTCATCGTGCCGTAAGGCTCCTCTTAAGAGGAAGGTGTCGAAAACTGGAAACTCACGACCGTTTCCAATACCGAAATCTTTAAGTAGTCCAAAAAACCAATATAACTTGCACATGAGTGCAGGATATGAAAAATATGAGTATGAGAAGCCAAGTATATGAATGGGCCAATCTGTCTACAACTGGGAACTTTATGCTCCGACGTGGTTTAAACGCTACGGCGGTCGCAGTTCCCGTTGACCGAGAAATCTCGGTCTTTACAGGACAGTATGGGAACAACATTACCAAACCAGCCGAAACAACCGCAACACAGTTTGTGGTAATTGAAGACCTAGCCGCATCAGCGTATGTCGGTGGAGCAGTGCAAGTAGTAATTAACACTACTTCCTACTTCCAGAACCCAGACGTCACCCAACAAGCAGGAGTTCCTGGAACTGCGTCACCTTACCCTCGTGGTAGCAGTGACTCAGTAACAAGTTCCGCTACTGGTATTGTTGACAACGGTGTTCAACTGTTGAATGCGTTCGAACTAACCCCAGACGTTTACGTCCTTCCTGGACAAGTTTGGGATATGCGATACAGTCAACGACTCAGTAACGATAGTACAACTAATACCGCTCTTGGTGTTATAGGTTCAACCCTCGCAGTTGCTGCTTTCGTAAAGTACACTCTTTACGACGGTCCAGACGCACTAATTGCCAACAAACTGTTGGAACTTGGTGTTACTGTTAACCCAAACAACGTTGATTGGTACAAGCGTACTCTCATCGAACAACAGTCTGCTGCCGCTTCTGCGGCCGCTGCTGCTGCTGCAGGAGGTGCACAATAATGTCAATGCGTAGCCAAGTTTACGAATGGGACGCTTCCCGCACCAACGTGTCTGGTACAGAGATGACCAACGCACAATTCGGTTCAGCCCTTTCCATCTTCGTCGGTGGATTCGGTAACAACATTACCAAGCCTGCTGAAACCACTGCAACACAATTCTGTGTAATTGAAGATATTGCCGTTACTCCGTCTGCTTTTGTATTCAATAGCAATATTGCAACGACACTCTCTACTTACAGAGGTTTGCCAACTTGTAACGCTGCTGGTACATCTTCAGGTATTGCAGGACCACGTGCTTACGTGCAAATCCGTATCAACACCACGGATTACTTCCTCGACCCAGACAACGTCGGAAACGACGGTGTTCCAGGAACAGCAAGTCCTTACCCACGTAGCGTGAACTTCCAACCTTGTTTCAACCTATACCCTGACGTTTACGTCTTGCCAGGTCAAACATGGGACGTTCGTGTCACCGCTTACCAAAGCAACAACTACGCTGCTGGCGACCTCGTTGCTGGCAACCTACAGTGCTTCGTCAAGTACACCCTGTATGATGGGCCAGATGCTCTTATCGCCAACAAGTTGTTGGAGATGGGTATTTCCGTCAACCCAGGCAACGTCGACTGGTACAAGCGCACCTTGATTCAAAGTCAAGGTATGTGAGTCGGTCAACAGTAGTTGAAAGGTTTTAGTTTCTATGAACTGAACTCCTGCGGGAGTTCAGAGCCCCTGCTTCGGTCAACGGAGTGGGGGCTTTTTCAATTTAGATTTTTGACTCGGTGGAATACTTTAAGTAGTAGAACCGACAACTTATACTTATGTCAGCCCGCAGCGTAAGTCGATTATGGTTAAATGGTGGTCGGTATACTGCCGCCGCCGCTACAACTGGTGATTACCCAGGAACTACAGGATACATTACCAACCCCCGACCTACGAATATTACGGCAGGTCAGGCGACTGATACTTTCTCAGATTCTGTCGGACCTAGTTTAACTATGCCAACGGCTGCTACGGCAACGCAATTCATCGTTATTGAAAAGCCTCTTTGTTCCATTAATCAAGGTGGAAGAGTTAAGCCCATTGTTAACACCACGGCTTACAACGTCAATCCTGATGGAACTTCAAATGACACGTCAGCATTCCCTGGTGTGTCTTATCCATTCCCCGATGGTGCAGAATTAAACGACGCCACAGGCAGTGCGGCAGGAAATGCAGGACAATACATTTACTCTATGAATAAACTTAATCAACCGATTTACATTTTGCCAGGGCAAACTTTCCAAAACAAATTTATTCCTCTTCAAGCCGTAACAGGAGTCACTAATACAGGAGACACAGTTACACCAGGTGACAGTGTCACCAGTTTCACTACTTTCTCGGTTTACGACGGTCCTGATGCACTTATTGCTTCGAAACTCGTTGAAATGGGGTATCCTATCTCAATGTCGAACGTGGACTGGTATAAACGTCAACTGCTTGCCGAAGCAGGAGGTGCTTCCCAATGAGTATGAGACGACAACTTTACGAATGGCAAATTAATCGACAAACTAATGGTTATCCGTTGGCTAACCCGACGGATGGAACTACTTTCGAACAGATTGCAGGCATTCCTATCTCTATCTTCACAGGCGGTATAGGTAATAATATTACCATGCCTGCGGCTACGACGGCCACCCAATTCGTCGCCATAGATAATATGCGTTGTTCTCCGTCATTTTTCTTGTCTGGTGCAGGTGTTATGGCAGTTTTCAATACTTTGGCGAATGACGTTGACGTCACTAGTTTATCTGCCACTGATACTGCCTCGACAAATATTGGACCAGGTGCGGCATTTAATTTAGATTCTCCTGGATTTAACAGTCAAAGTATTGGTGTTCCATTTACAAATAGTGGAGTAGGTACTGGAGGTTCATTTCTACTAAGTACAAATAATGGTGGACCTGCCACTATATATGTCATCAATTTCTCAGGGGGTACTGGTTATGCCATCGGAGATACACTAACTTGGAGAGGTGTCGCTGATGTAGTAGCACGTACTGATGCGACAGATATTGGACCAACGAGTGCGGCTGATTTATCATTTACAATCAAAGCAGGTGATTTAGATACCTATGTTACCGCAACTACAATCCCATTCACAGGCACTCAACCAAACCCTGTTTACACCCCTAATGCTGTAAACCCTGAATTGACGTTCCAAACTACGCACGTGAATCCATTCACAAGTATCGCAGGGCCAATGATGTTCATGCAACTACTTATTAACACCACGAGTTACTTCAATGAAACTGATGGAACTGTCGGTCCTGGTTTGCCTGGTACGGCTAGTCCGTGTCCTGAGTCGGCAGCGTGTCGAAGCACATTCGACTTCGAATCTCCTGTGTATATTTTACCAGGTCAGCAATGGGATGTGCAGGTTACTGTCTACAACGATAGCCGTGGCATCATTGGCGACTCTACGACAACTTATAATTATTCGGCCAGTGACCCATCACTTACAGTTACTTCTGAAGACTTGTGTTGCTTAGTTCAATACACTCTTTACGACGGTCCTGATGCCCTAATCGCCACAAAACTGGTTGAAATGGGTATTGCCGTTCGACCTGAGAATGTAGATTGGTATAAGCGTCAACTACTTGAAGGAACTATTTAAGATATTTAAGACTGTAAGTCTTAAATAGAAAGCACCTGTAATTACAGGTATGTTTGACATTGTCATTCCGTCTAAGGCGACTCCTGTTGAGTATTTAACAACTTGTTTCAACAGTTTAATGTCTCAAACCGTGCTAGATTGGCACTGTTATGTCGTTTCTGTTGAGGAGATTTCTCAAGATGTTAAGGCTCAGTATCCTGAGCATAAGTTCACTTGGCTCATACAAGACCCTGACCGCAAATTCGTCGCAGGAGCAAGAAATCAAGGTGCAACTGCAGGTTCAAATCCCTATATCGCCTTCTTAGACGCTGATGACTACTGGTATGACCATCATTTAGCCAGTTTTCTTCCGTACTTAGACCGTGATGAAGTGTTTTATCACACGGCTTTCGAAGGTGGAGAAGACTATGAACTCTCTTATGTGGGTGGTCGATATTTAGACTCTCAACACGTGTTGCCAGGCACGGCAGGTTTCTTTTATCGAGACACACCTGTTTGGCCAACTACTTTAGTCGTGCCTCGTCATCATTTCGAAACTGTCTCAGGCTTCGATGAACGTCTTCCAGTGCTTGAAGACACAGACTTAGGCTTGCGCTTAAGTCTCTTGCCCGACGCAAGCCCTCAATTCATTGATGAAATCACGGCGTATCATTTAGAACATGCCGACTCACTTGTTAATCAACCCGATGATTTCTTCGCCATGGCTGCCATTAGTGATTGGAACCGTAGATTTCCGAGTTTAACAAATGCCGAGCGTCCTGCCAACATTACTCCTGTCTACTGGGAGTGGTTACGACGCATGTCTGGAGCGAGAGAGTTGAAAGGTGTCGAGCGAATGAATTGTTGCGGTGACGTTCCTAATCGTCGAAGTATGGATGAGTTTGCATTTTTCTACGCTTCACCATTAGCCCCTGACAACCCTGATTGGCAACACCTTATGACGACCGAAGACGATGAGTGGGCGTTTTTAGACGACTTGTAATAGTTAACCTTTAAGTAGGAAGAAGAACTACTCTTAAATTAGACGGGGGATGCACCCACCCTGCCACTTCTGTTGGTAGGGTGTCCCTCGTCTACGAAACATTCATAAGGTATCACTTCTTCGGAGTGACATGGCAGTTAAATTTACCGACACTCCGTGCCGACGCTCGAAAACTGAACGACCGTGTGTGCTAAAGCATATTACTTCGACCGCCATAGGCGAAGGCACAGTTCGACAGATTTGGGGTTGTCGCCGATGCGGTGAAAAATCCTATGACAACATTTCCATCGACAAAGCAGAATGTGCCTTGTCGAGTTCCAGTAAGCATCAATGGGTGACTACGGAGAATCTTTACTTTAAACAACACCAACGTTATCGAGAAATACACGACCGTCAAGAGTGCAGTTGTTGTGGAGCAGTTCGAAATTATGAGTATCAATCCATGATTGGACGAAATCCTCACCGTAAGAACTCTTAAATAGCCGTCCTGTGTATTCACAGGTGTGTTCGACATCATAGTTCCCACGTATCGGATTCGGCCTGCTTGGCTCAAAGAGTGCCTGCAGTCTATTCAACGACAAACTGTCTCTGATTGGCAGTGTTACATTGTCGACGGAACGCCTGAAGACTGGCCCCAATACGAAGAATTGATGTTTGTAGTTGATTCGTACGTATCCGATGAGCGTATTTCTTACATAAGGCAAACAGGACAAGGTGTTTCGCAGGCTCGTAATCAAGGAATTGCGGCAGGAAAGAATCCTTACATTGCCTTTTTAGATGGAGACGACTATTGGTATGATGAACACTTAATTGAGTTTGTTCATGCTTCCGAAGCAGAACCTGATGGTGTGATTTACTGGACTGCTGCTGATTGTTACATTGAATTGACATTTCCTAAAACGGGAGAAAAACACACCACGCACCGAATTGCCAATCACATTTTAAACTACGACTCTTTTGACCCTCTTGAGAAATTACATGCTATTCGTCTAAGTCCATTAATGACGAGTCAAGTCGTTATTTGGCGAGAAGATTGTGAGAGTTTAGATTTTATTTTCGACACCGAATTGTGCTTAGGAGAAGACCAAGACTTGTGGTTGCGATTACTTGCCTTAAGAAATAAAGGTATTCAAATACCTGCTGTGACAGGCAACCATCGAGCCCATGCAGACCAAACTACTCAAGGCGGTTCGCAATTAGGTGGTGTAGATACAGACCGATTAGAAAGATTACAACAATCTCGAGAAAGATTCATGGCTCGACATGGTTACATGTGGAGTGGCGAAGGTATTGTTAAAGAAGATTCCAATACCCTTTAAGTAGGTATCTGAGCAATACAGTAAGTATGGAACAGTCTTGGAATCAATACAGTGAAGATGGCGAAAAAAAGAAAATGGCGGATGTGCCAGAAACGTTGAATCTGCGGTATGATTTCGAAACTAAGGAGTTCGTCGTACCTGTCAAGGAATTGTCTACTGTTTTTCAATTCTGTTTAGGTAATCTGACTAAAAAGGACGCTCGTTTAGAATCTATTCAAGCGTTTTTAGGTACGGATGATTTCGACTCTCACCATAAAGATTTTGTTCAACATGAAATTGCAGCCAACATCAAGTGTTTCCACGACGTTGTTACTCGAGATTTCGATATTAAAAAGGTTACTAACTTCAACCGCACTATTGATGGCTCCGATAAAGAAGTAGCCCCTAAGTATCGTGAATTTGAGGTGGGTCTAAATCAAAAGGAAAGTTTACTGTGTGAAGGATTTATTTTCGCTCAACATAAGCAATTTGGGAACTTAGTTGTGTTTGAATTAGAAGCCTATTTAGATGGTGGAGATGGTTATTTAGAGTTCCGCACACACTATGCCCGAGAAGACGTTATTGTTCGAAGTTTTTGGGATGCCGTAAAGGAATACTTTTGTTCCGAAGGTCCGTTGAAAGGCCATATTATTAATAATAAATGGGAGTATGTCAGCCCCACCGAAGCGTCTTTAAGTGATGTGGTTTTGAGTGAGTCAGCGCGGTCTAAACTTAATCGAAATGTGCTTTCATTCTTAAACAATTCTGATTTGTTTGCGGCTAAGGGTCTAAGTAAAAGTCGAGGTATTTTACTACACGGCTCACCAGGAACGGGTAAGACAATGACTTGTGAAGCCATTATTAATAAAGTTGACTGTACCGTTATTTGCGTCTCTAATGACACTGTAGAGAACTTACGTGAAATCAAGCGTATTTACGCCTTGGCGGAAAAACTCGCTCCAACTTTGATGGTTATTGAAGACATCGATACGCTCGGAGGTCTTGACCGCCGAGACGGTGCAAGCCATCCTTTATTAGGTGAACTTTTAGCCTCGTTAAATGGAGTAGGTCCGACTGGAAATGTCGTCACCGTGGCGACTACTAATTATCCTCAATACTTAGACCGAGCCTTGGCTGACCGACCTGGTCGTTTCGATATTCGTATTGAGTTTCCAATTCCTGATGCAGGCTTGAGAAAGGCAATTCTTAAAAAGTATTTGGACAATTTCGAAACTGAAAAAATCGCAATTGATAAGTTTGCTCGTGATTCCGAAGGCTTAACTGGGGCTTATCTTAGAGAGATTGTAACTACGGCTTACTTGATTACTTTGGAGAATGGCGACACTAAGATAACCTCGGATGTGCTTATGGAGGCCTTAACTCAAGTCAAGGAAATGAAGCAAGTAGCCCTTAAAGAAATAGGCATTACTACGGCCTCTACAGGGGACATGTTCTCATAAATATTAAATAGTCGGCCTTAGTTAAGGGTAATTATGAGTGAATCTGAAGAGATTCAAGCCGTCTTATCTCAATTAGGAACTTTGACTGACTTGATTACTGAACGTGTCTCTATGCACGACGAGATGAGAGAACTCAAAGTCGATATTCGTAGTTATGTGGATGACTCACGTGTAAGTATTGGATTAGTCAAGACAGATGTCGGCGACCTTAAAACCGATGTTCGAGGTCTACAAACTTCGGTTGAAACTATGCGTGATGATATGAATATTATGAAGACAGAATTGAAACCATTGGTTGATATGAAGCGGTATATTTCAGGTCAAGTTGTGAAATACACAGGTACAGGATTTCTCGCCGTTCTTTCAGTTTTGATGGGACTTAATATGATGCCTTAAACGGTATCTTTAAATATCAGTGATGTCAATCTATAATATACAGGTGATTGAATATGGAGAAGATGACTGGCAACTTTTGGAAAACACTACTTCTACTTGGTTTGGGTGCAGGATTGCTTAAGGCTTATCAGAGTGGGTGGATTACTAGTATGGCTGAAACTCTTAAAAGAGCCGAAACAACTAAGCGAGCCGATGTAGTAGCCTCCACAGGTATTCCATTGGCGACTAACTACGGTTCAGTCTCTAAAGTTCAAACCGATACGGGTAACTCCTCAGGAATGGCCGTTGGTCAAACTGTGAACTACTCAGCCAGTAATTTGCCCGATTCCAGTTCTTGGGCGGCTGATGCACGAACTGTGACTGCTGTCGGTCAGAACTACGGAGCCGCTATCGGTCAATCTGTACTCTGAGGTGACACTACATGGATTATTCAAAATTAGCCGAAGGGATTTTTTCCGCTCTCGGTGCAGAAGAAGACGTTCAATCAGATGTTGAAAAAGACATTTCTGAGGATGCTGATTCCAATGTCGAGTCACCTTCTTTCAAGACCAGTCTGTTATCTTCTAAATTGAATAAAGGTTTAGCAGCCTTAAGTATCGGAGGGATGGCTACAGGTGCATTGGGTGCGGCTTATTCACAGTTCAAAGGACAAAGCGATGGGATTACACTTATTTACACTTTATTGGGAGTTGGTTCATTATTCGGAGTCTTATTAATAGGTCGAGGAATGACTAATTATTCAGCCGAGCGAAGTGTCAAACGGGCTGAATCCCTTGTTAAGGCCACCGAACGTTATATTCTTCGCCAAGCCGAACAACAAGAATTAGAAGCCGAGGCCGAAGCCGAAGCCGAACGGGCTGCGGAACAAACTAAAGCGGCGCAAGTTTTCTTTAGCGATACAAAAACAGGTATGGGATTAGGTATTGACTTCTCAAATCCGATGAACTTAAGTAGTGCCATGGGTAATATTGGAGATTTCAACGCTAGTTCGGGTCGAAATACTGGAGTTGTTCTAAGAGCAAATCCTTCGGCTGAAAAATTCAAGTGGCTTTAAGCCCCCGTGGCCTAAACTACTCAGTTTCAACAAACTTTAAGTAGTTGGGTAGTGTAAAGCATAGTATGGTCAAGGTTGAATTATACGTTCCAGGTGTTAAAGGCAAGGAAATGGTAGAAATTGCCCACGGCGAAATCGTCGAAGGAAGTCGAGGTAAAAGACATCGGCTCTACGGTACTTACACTGACCCCGTAACGAAGAAGATTCACAAGGCGAACTCATTTGTATCCAAAGATAAATATGATAAAGCCGTGGCCGAAATGACTGCAGGTATGCCTGTGGCTGACATGACTATCGAAAAGGTGGAAGTTTTCGCCGAAGATTCTCCTGTGACTGCTGAACCTAATGACTTAGGGGGGCCAACTGAACCCGACAATGCAGGAGTTCCTGCCGATGTTGGTGGCGATGAGTCTG
>Ga0209193_1000705_pt1 | contig 19952 bp, 26 predicted proteins | sample COGITO_mtgs_1003_FD_185515 | JGI IMG/M metagenome (GOLD analysis project Ga0209193, IMG submission 185515) | Pelagic marine microbial communities from North Sea - COGITO_mtgs_100330 (SPAdes) (version 2) | ecosystem: Environmental > Aquatic > Marine > Epipelagic ...
CAGTTTATGAGCAAGTTGATGATCAATTAAAATATGTATGTATTGATGTTGCTAATGGATATACCGTAAGATTTAGTAATTTTATAAAAGAATTTAGAAGTCTTTATCCCAGAATTGTAATCATTGCCGGAAACGTAGTTACAGCAGATCAAACACAGGAGTTAATTTTAAATGGAGCCGATATTGTTAAAGTGGGCATTGGTCCTGGGAGTGTTTGCACTACTCGGATTCAAACGGGTGTTGGTTATCCTCAGTTGTCTTCTGTTATTGAGTGCGCTGATGCCGCGCATGGTCTTGGAGGCCATATCATTGCTGATGGTGGATGTACATGCCCTGGAGATGTGGCTAAGGCATTCGCTGCAGGAGCCGACTTTGTTATGCTTGGTGGGATGTTAGCTGGACACGACGAAGGCGGCGGAGAAGTCATTACTAAAAAATATATAACAAATGAACTTACAGATCGTATTGGTAATAGAGTAATTGAAGAAAAACAGTTTGTACAGTTCTATGGAATGAGTTCAGATACAGCAAACAATAAACACTTTGGAGGTCTTAAAAATTACAGATCGAGTGAAGGTAGAACTGTTTTAATACCATATCGAGGTGCAATTAAAAATACTATTCAAGATATTCTTGGCGGTTTGCGAAGCACTTGCACTTATGCTGGCGCTTCTAACCTTAAACAATTAAGTAAGTGTACTACATTTATTCGATGCACACAACAATTTAATTCAGTGTATGCTTAGACTATATAAATAATAATATATATAATACTACAATCAATTTAATGGAGACGATAAAAAATGACTGATGAAATTCAAGATGCTGAAGTAGTAGAAGACACAGAGGCTGGTAATATTCAAATTAGTATGAACGATCTTATGGTTATGAGAGCTGTTTTTGATACTGCTACACAAGCTGGAGTATTTAAAGCTGCTGATCTATCGACAGTAGGCGGTGTTTTTGATAAACTTAATCTAATTGTAGAAGACTTCATTAAGAAAAACCCACCCCCAACAAAAACTGAAGGTGAGTCTGCACCTGCAGCATAAATTATTTTTTGTCATGTAAATTTTATAAGGAAACAGCATGGCTAAAAAAAGTAAAACACTACAAGACGATTCTAAGTATGCACATTTAGACACTGATGGAGATGGCATTGTTTCTGATGAAGAAATGGCGCAAGCAGATAAAATAATGGACCTTGAAGCAAAACGTGAAAGAATAGAAAACGAAGATAAGAAAGAAGATGCTCAGCGTGGTATGGCATGGTTTGCTCTTGCTGGAATGCTTCTTTATCCATTTGCTGTGGTTCTTGCTAATTGGATTGGTTTAGAAGCTGCTCCAAATATTCTAGGTGATATGGCTCCAACATATTTTGTATCAGTTGCAGCAATCGTAGCGGCCTTCTATGCGAAGGAAGGTTATACAAAAGGTAAGTAATATTTTAAAGTGAGTTTTATATTATGAAAATTGGAATAATTAGCGGCGGGTTTGATCCTCTACACTCTGGTCATATTGACTATATTGTAGATGCATCAGCCCGCTGTGATTTTTTATACATTGGTCCTAATAGTGATGAGTGGTTAGTACGCAAAAAGGGCTCTTTCTTTATGCCATGGGAAGAACGAGCGTATATAATAAGAAGACTAAAACTCGAGTGTGATTTTCAAGTAATAGAATTTAATGATGATGATGGCTCTGCAAAACATCTTATAAGTATGGCAGATAAAAATACTACTGGCCATGAAATATGTTTTATGAACGGTGGAGATAGAACCACTACAAATATTCCAGAAGAAGATATGACAATATCAGATAAAAATACTTTATCTTTTGAATTTGGAATTGGAGGTGCTCATAAAAAAAATTCTTCAAGTAAAATACTTAATGATTGGAAAACACAAAAGACTGAAACAAGATGGGGATTTTATCGTGTACTTGATGATAAGGACACATTTAAAACTAAAGAGTTAGTTATTGATCCTGACAAATCATTATCAGACCAAAGGCATAAGTACCGTACTGAACATTGGTATGTTTTGAAAGGTAAATTATGTATGATTACTGAAGATTATAGTGGAGATATGAAATCAACTATAATGAAACCTCATGATACGATGGTAATAAATGCTGGAACTTGGCATAAAGCAATTAGTGTAGGTAACGGACCGTGCCATGTTATTGAAATTCAATTCGGAGAAAGATGTGAAGAAAGCGATATTGAAAGAAGATAAATTATGCAGCATTTAGTAATTCCATCAAATATTAAAGGCATTGGACTTGGTGATAGAATAGATTATCTGTGCACTGCAAATATGATAGCCCAAGACGCTAATGATGATTGGGTAACTATATATAAAAACTCACAATATGGATTTAAAGGTTGGGATGAATTGTCATCTCTGTTTAAGCCTAGACATATGATACTTGAATTAGTAGATGGTGACTATGATAAAAATTTAAAATTTTTGAATTATCCTAAATATAATATCGGTTATAATCATCGAGGTACATCTAAATTAGTAAAATCTGATTATCAAGATCTTTTAACAAAATTTAAAGATTTTACTAAGATTATACCAAAAGATTTTTCTAATCAGATTAAATTACCTGAAAAATTTATAACAATGCAATGGGATGCAGCAGAATTTAAGAGGCGTTGTACAGAAGACGAAGTTGTTCGCATTATTGAGTTTTATAAAAATATGGGTTATAAAACTATTGTTGTAGGTGGCCAATCTTCAACTAGAGAGTTAAGAAATGATTTACATAAGATAGCATACATAATATCAAAAGCTGATCTACACGTTGGTGTAGATTCTGGATTTATGCATTTAGCTAAAATAATTTTACCTTCTAATAAACTTCATATATACACCAGCAACTACGCCGATATTGGAACAGGAATTGGAACAAGTAGTCATTTTCGAAATGTATTAAAGGCTGGCGCGATTCCAAATTATTCGAGGGAATAAACTATGCAAAATTTAGTAATTTCTTTAAATATTAAAGGTATTGGACTTGGTGATAGAATAGATTGGTTGTGTACAGCTAATATGATAGCATTAAGAGAAAATGATATGTGCGTATCAATATATAAAGAATTAGCATTTATTGGTTGGGAAGAAATTAGCTCATTATTTAAACCCATTGAAATGTCACTTAAATTATTGCCGATATACCCATCATCGAGTCTGAATAATTTAAATTATATAAATTATTATACCTATAATATTAGCGAAGAAAATAAAGAATACCAAGATTTATTATCATTCCATAAAGATTTCCCAAAAATTAAAGTAAAAGATTATTCTGAATATTTTCCCGATTTACCAGAAAAATTTGTTACGATGCAATGGGATGCTGGAAGGCCTAATTTAGATTCAATTCGTTCTAATCCAGAATTTGGAAATAGAAGATGTACTACCGATGAAATTATTCGAATTATTAATTTTTATAATAATTTAGGATATACTGTTGTAGGTGTTGGCGGTCAAGCCGAAAACGATACATTAAGAAATGATTTACATAAAATTGCATATATTATGTCGAAGGCCGCATTGCATGTAGGTGTTGATTCTGGATTTATGCACCTCGCAAAGATAGTTATGCCATCTAATAAAATACATATATACACTAGTAATTATATGCATAAAAACACTAGTATTCATTTAAAAAACGTATTAAAGGCCGGTGCAGTTTTAAATTATTCGAGAAAATAGATTATGATAGCTTTAATTTTAGGATCAAATGATAAGGCTGGTGGATTAGGAGATATAATAGATTGGTGCTGCACAGTTAATATGTTTGCTGAATATGAACCTGATGAATGTATAATATATATTGATCCAAATCATATTGTAATTAAATCAAAAAAGTTAGACACACTATGGAAACAATTGTCTTCTTTATTTGATAGAAATATAGTATTAAAAATAATAGATTCTAATGATTATTCTGATATATTATTAGATATTAGCCAAAATAAAACTAATTCGAATATAATAAATGATAGGTATTTTAAAACAAAAGGAAATAAATATCAAAAATTATTATACTTATTAGGTGATTTCCCAAAAATTAAAGTAAAAGATTATTCTGAATATTTTCCCGATTTACCAGAAAAATTTGTTACGATGCAATGGGATGCCAACCTAAAACGAAGAAGATGTAGTAAAAATAAAGTTAAGAATATAACAGAGTTTTATGAAAATATAGGTTATAAAACTATTATTGTAGGTGGTCAGGCCGAAAACGATACATTAAGAAATGATTTACATAAAATTGCATATATTATGTCTAAAGCGTCCTTACACGCAGGTGTTGACTCTGGATTTATGCATCTCGCAAAGATAGTTATGCCATCTAATAAAATACATATATACACTAGTAATTTTATGGATCCCTACATTAGTCATCATTTAAAAAACGTATTGAAGGCTGGTGCGGTTTTAAATTATTCGAGGTACAAATGAAAGTAAATGTAGAAATTAGTATGGGCGAGTATTTTGATAAGATTACTATTCTAAAAATCAAGCAAGCTCACGGAATAGGTGATAGTAAAGAACTTGACATGTTATTAAGTATTAAACAAGACGAGACTAATTCAAGTACAATAGATTCTCTTGTTGTAATATTGTTAGCTATTAATAGTGAGTTATGGAACATCGAAGATGGTAAAAGACAATGCGAAAAGATTAAAGATTTTAGAACTAAATTTATTGAGCTCTCTCGATCAGTATATATACTAAATGATATGAGAGCAGATGTTAAAAGAAAAATTAATGAATTGACTAACTCAGATTTTATTGAATATAAGTCACACTCAGTGGAGTAATATTATGTTATCAGAATTGAAAATGTTGCTAGCAGATGATAATAAACTTGCTGCAGCACTCAGTCATGTAAATCCTAGAAAACCTAAAAATGTAACATTAAAAAGAATTGGATCTCCATACGACGGTGGATATATTATGATTGATGATTATATTCATACATCAAACCCCGCATATTCTTTTGGCGTTGGAAGAAATGTGTCATGGGAATCACATATGTCAAAAGAATACAATTGTAAGATTCATATGTACGATCACACTGTTGATCGCCATAATAGTGATGATCCTAATTTAGTTTTTCATAAAGTCGGTATAGGATCTAGTAATACAGATAAGTTAAAAACAATAGAACAAATTATAAAAGATAATGGCCATAGTGATGTAAAAAATATGGTATTACAGTGTGATATTGAAGGAGCTGAGTGGGACATTTTTACGTGTTCTTCTCAGAAAACATTGTGTCAGTTTTCACAGATGACTATTGAATTTCATTGGTTGGGTGATATGTTAACAAATGATGTAAAACATCTAGATGGCTATGATAAAATTGTTAATACATTTAAGACCCTGAGAGAAAATTTTACTCCATATCATATTCATGGAAATAACCATTCTAGGTCATTTTCAATAAATGAAAAAACATGTGCTGAAGTTATTGAAGTTTCCTATATACGAAACGATCTAGTAGAATTTACAGATGACGACGTTATATTTCCAACTAAATTAGATAACCCTAATAACGCAAATGGAAAAGACATATTGTTAGGAAATTTTAAATGGTAAAAGCTCTTATAACAGGAATTACTGGTCAAGATGGTGCATACCTTGCAAAATTGCTACTGTCAAAAGATTATGAAGTATATGGGTTTGCATCTCGAAGAGTAAATCAGACTTATGAAAATTTAGATTATCTTGGTATTACAGATCAAGTAAATATAATTTTTGGTGATATGACTGACTCTTCAAGCATTGCTAACGCAATTAAAACAAGTAATCCAGAAGAAATTTATAATCTTGCAGCGATGAGTTTTGTTGGATTGTCTTGGCAAGAACCTATTCATACTGCGAATGTCGATGCACTTGGTCCATTATATTTACTTGAAGCTGTCCGAACCCACGCGCCTGAGGCAAAGGTATATCAAGCATCTACATCAGAAATGTTTGGTAATAATTGGGAAGATAATATGACTCAAAATGAGTTAACAGCATTTAGACCTAGATCACCATACGGATCTGCTAAAGTATTTGCTCATAATACGATGGTAAACTATAGAGAAAGTTTTGGATTACATACCTCATGCGGAATTTTATTTAATCATGAAAGTCCTATTCGTGGTAAAGAATTTGTCACTCGTAAAATTACAGATGGTATAGCGCGTATTCATTATGGTCTACAAGATAGTATTGAGCTAGGTAATTTAGATGCAAAAAGAGACTGGGGATATGCTGGTGATTATGTAGAAGCAATGTGGATGATGCTTCAAGCAGAACCTGATGATTATGTTATTGCTACTGGTAACACATGGACAATTCGTGAGTTTATTGAAATAGCGTTTAAATATATTGGCGTAACTAACCCTGTAGAATATGGATATATAAAACAGAATCCGAAATTTATGAGACCAGCTGAAGTACCTAATTTACTTGGTGATCCAACCAAAGCAAATGAAAAGCTGGGATGGAAAGCTAAAACAAGTTTTGAAGACTTAGTAAATATGATGATGGAAGCAGATATGAAAAGGTATGACAAGTGAAAAATTTAATATATCAATATTACATTCCGTATGAAGCAAATGATGCAGATATTGGTGGTGTAAATATGCCGGACTGGGCTATGGCTGGTTCACGATCAGCTAAAGCTTATGCTAAACACTGCGGCGCCGACTACTTATTAGTTCATGATAGATTTTTTAAACATCTTGACCCAAGATTAGATTCTACTCGACTATATTATGACCGTCAATTTGAAAAATACGATAAAATTTTATGTTTAGATTTAGACATGCTTGTTAATACAAAAGAAAATATTTTTGATATTAATATTGATGATGTTGCAATGGTACATGAACTAGGAGTACATGATGTAAACGGCACCGGCGGATGGATGAAACGAGTAATGGATGTTTCTCTTTCTGAAAGAGGAATTGTAGAATATGGTAAACATTTATTTGGACCAGGTTGGATGTTTCCTAGATCTAAATTATATCCAAAAGAAAGATTTAGATATTTAAATGGCGGATTGCAATTATGGTCTAAAGTCGGTAGATTAAAAGCTAAAGATAATTTTACATCAATTGATGATTATGTTTTACATACGAGATATACAGAACAGATGTATATTAATCTCCAATTATCACAGCCTATTTTTAATGTAACAGAATTAGATACATCTTGGAATCGTTCAATGTTTCAATGGAGAGGAAAACGGCCTGATGGAAAAATTAATCATTTTATTGCAAGATCAAAATTTGACATGCCGCGGATAGAAATAATGGGAGTTTAATTACATGCCAAGATATTTAGAAATTGCAGCTAGTAATAAAAGAGGACTTAATTGGGATGCCGTACGTGACGTACCAGTGCCAGGAGGATTAGTGTACGATATGCGTAAACTTCCAATGGATGGAGTTGATGATAATACTTACAATGGAGTATATAGTGAGCATTTTATAGAACATTTAGAAAAAGATGAAGGTATTCGTTTTTTTGAAGAAATGTTAAGAGTAATGAAACCCGGAGGTATTCTCAGAACTATATGGCCACCTATGGAATTTGTTAACTGGCTTCAAAGTAATGAAGATCTAACAAACAATCCGTTTGTTCAACATTATTATAATTTCTATGTTGTAAAGCATAATTTTGCTCCTCCAGGGCACGAAGATAAACCTATTCAATTACAATGCGCTGAAGGATTCTTATGGCAAAATGGTGAACATAAGCATCTTTGGTATAAACAAGAAATGATAGATGCATTAAAAAAAGTCGGATATAACAATGTGAAAGAATTCAGTTATCAAAAAAGTCAAGTACCTGATTTCAGGGGAATTGCTGTACAGTCTGGGGCAAGGTCATATCAAGTTAATGATACCCTGTGTGCTTCTGCAGTAATAGAGGCAGAAAAACCATGGTAACAATAGTCACAACATATAGAAATAATAAAAAAATATTTAAACACTATTGGTGCCCTCTTATTCATAAGCATGGAGAAGTAGAATTTTTAATAGTAGACCACGATTCTAGATTAGAGCCTCTTAGATCTTTATTGCCAAATAAACCAAATGTAAGAATAGCAGAAGTTAAAGATATAGAAATTTCGGATGAGTCACTAAAAGCAAAAGGTGTTTTAAATGCAAGGGATGAAACAGTATTAGTGACTAATATCAACAGTATTCCGACTTATCAAACAATGATATTTCTCAATAGTCTGAAAGCTAATGATATGTTATGTCCAAGCTGGCAAGATAAATTTCCGAAAAATCAGCCTACTAATTCTTCATATTCTGTTAATAAACAAAAATTTAAAAACGCACAAAATAAACAAGCATACATACAAATGTATGATCCTAAAATATTAGATCACACTACAATGTATTGGATTAAATAGAAAGATATTATTATGAGAAATCCTAGTGACGATGAACTTAAAAAAAGCATGCCGTATATAAAAAATTTTCGTAATGCTTTAGATATTGGCTCTTGTGTTGGAAATACAGTAAAAGATTTTTCTACTAAGTTTGAGCACGTATATGGGTTTGAACCTCTTAAAGAAACATACGACAAGTTAGTAGAAAATACTAAACATTTAGACAATGTTACGTGCTACAATAATGCAGTAGGAAAAAAAGCCGAAGAGTTAGAAATTTCTAATATTAAAATATCTCCAGCAAGAAATAAAATTCTAGATAAAGAAGGTGAAAAATTTTTAACCAACTATGTTAATAGACGAAATTTAGGTTTTCATCTTTGGGGAAGAGAAAAAGTAAAAGCTATTGATATTGATAGCTTTAAATTTACTAATGTTGATTTCATTAAAATAGACACTGAAGGTTATGTTCTTCCAGTTCTAAAAGGAATAAAAAATACTCTTATAGAAAATAATTATCCACCTTTATTTGTAGAAATAGATAATAGTTTTGGTGGGTTACAAGAAGTGTTAGAATGGTTTAAAGAGCTTGGTTACAGCAGAGAGTCAGTGGATAAATTAAATTATATTTTTTATAGGAATCAAACATGAAGAATTTGATGATGCAACACTATAATGGAACAATGAAAGAACTTGAATTAAAGTCTATGGCCAATATTCAAGCTTACGCAAAATTAATAGGAGCTGAATATAAACTTATCGAGGGAAAACCTTTCGATGAGAATCTCGCAAATGAGACACAAAAAGTTCATATGATTCATGAAGAATTTGACGAATGGGACAATATCTGTATGGTAGATATTGATAAATTTACACCAGTAGGTATGACAGATAACGTTTTTGATTGGTCTGGAATTGGACTATATGAACCTATTCAGCAAGGTCTTCATCGGACATTAGCAAGGCGATTTCCACATCTTTGTAGTGTAGAAAGCCCATATTGGGGCGGAGCTATATATAAAATGTCTAGAAAAGTTAGACAAGCATTAAGAGTAGGGCTAGATGGTAATAGAGACTGGACATATACTCATCCATTTGTAGATGAAGGTGTAATGTCAACCTTGGCGTTTAGAGCTGGTTTTAAAACTAATGCGCCTGGCATGATTATAGATAAAAGGTGGTGTCAATGTAGTTATTTACCAAATCCACAAAATGCAAAGTTTATTCATATTAGAACAAAAATAACACCGCAAGGTCCAAAAAGAACGAAACTTGAAAATTATAAAGAATTGGTGGAAAGAGGAATTATAGAATGAATATTTTAATAACAGGTCACTCTGGTTTTTTAGGCGATCATACTGCACGTTATTTTAAAAAAATGGGCCATAAAGTTTACGGCGCGTCGAGATCTCTAAGAGAAAATTGTGAATATTCACAGTATATATGTGACGTAACTGATAAAAATAAATTAGCTCAACTTGTTAGTGAAAAATGCATTAGACAAATTATTCACATTGCTGGTAAACCTATTGTTGCGGATTGTGATAGAGATCCATTTAATGCATATTTAATAAATGGTCTAGGTACTGCTGCAGTTCTAGAAGCTGCTAGGTTTGCAAAGTGTTCAAAAGTCGTGGTTGTTGAAACTGATAAAGTATATGGATTTCAAGAAGAGGTACCAACAAAAGAAGATGCTGTGCCTAATCCAGGAAGTCCGTATGAATTATCAAAAGCAATGTCAACACAATTCTGTGAATTCTATAGAAATCATTATAGTATGAACGTTATTAGTGTTAGACCGGTTAATTTATTTGGGCCAGGTGATTTTTCTTATAGTAGAATGATTCCAGCTTCAATACATAATATTTTGAATGGCAAAGGTATTCCTGTGCATGGAAATGGCGAGTCAATTTATAGAGATTTTTTATATATTGAAGACGCCGCAGAAATGCTATATATTTTATCATCAAAGAAAACAAACCATTCAGTTTATAATTTTAGCTCAAATCATTCTATTTCAATAGCTCAATTAGCAAAGGAAATTACAAAAGCTTTAAATCATAATATAAGTCCTATTACTATTGAAAAACCTGGAACTTATGCTGAAATTCCTTATCAGTCTATTGACGGCACAAGATTTGCTGAAGAGTTTAATTATGAATTTACGCCGTTTAAGGATGCTATTAAAAAAACGTATGACGCTTATAAAGAAAGCTTATGAAATGAATCTTAAAAATGTAGTACGAGATCCAAATGATTTATTAACACATGTGCGATTTGATGTTATTATTAAATATATGTACGCATCAAATTTATTAAGTGATTATTATAAAAATGCATACAAAGAACATATTAAAGTTTGGAATAATTTTTATGAGGGAAAGCCAAGAAAAAGAGGCTTTAAAGATTTTGACAATGCATTTAAATCGATAATTAATAATACTGTTGATGAGCCAATTATAGTAAATTCTGTAGGCCATCTTGTAAATGGTGGTCATAGATTAGCAGCAGCATTATATCATCAAAGACCTATTAATACTATTAATACAAATGTTCCTGCTGAAAACGATCCTTACTACATTGATCACAATTATCAATACTTTGATAAAAGGAAATTACCACGATCTATTTTAAAAAGAACAGCAATAGAATATGCAAAACTTAAATCTAATACACATATTATTTGCTTATTTCCCATTGCTCACACACGTATTAATGAAGTTATGAATATAATTAATGAATATTCTAATGTATTTTATCATTCATCTGAAGTATTAAATTCTGAAGGCCAGCTTGGTTTAATGAAAGAAATATATTATTCTGAGTCTATTCAACAAAAAGCCGTATCGAGCGCGGGTTGGGCAGACGAAGAAGGTATAAGAAGAAAAGGAAATCTGTGTTTTAGAGGAAATACTAATGTAACATTTGTATTAGTAGATGCAAAAAATCTTGAAACAGTAAAGGAAATGAAAAACAAGATTAGAGCGTTATTCAATGTCGGCAATCATTCTGTTCATATCAATGATTTTCATGAGGAAACTATTAGAATAGCTAAAACAGTATTTAATGATAACAGTATACATTTTCTTAATAATAGAAAAAATATTTTATTTCCAAATTATAGAAAACTTATAAGTGCTACAAAACCAGATGATAATACAATAATTACTGGTTCAAGTGTATTATCATTGTATGGTTTAAGAGATTGTAAAGATCTAGATTTAATTTATTATAATAATCCGCCTGCTGACTCTCATAATCAATATTTAAAAACTCATTATAAAATAACTCTTGATAATATTGTTAACAATCCACGCTATCACTTATATCATCATGGCTTTAAATATGTTTCTTTAGATGTAATAAAGAATATGAAGATAGAAAGAAATGAACCAAAAGATATTATAGATGTGAAATTAATAGAAAAAATAAAGGCTTAAAATGAAAAACCTAATATATCAAGTTTGGGCTGGCAAACTTTCAGAAGAAGCAAAAGTTAGTAGTAAATTGATGAAAGCATATGCTGAAAAAATTGGTGCAGAGTATATGCTCGATCTAAATCCAAATATTGCGAGTAAGCTTGTTGATAAAAATGGTATGTACTTTGAATGGTTAAATCCAATAATAGATAATAAATTTCTAAAGTATGATAAAGTTTTATCAGTCGACTTAGACATATTTCCAATAGAAAATTTAAAAGAAAATATATTTGAAGAAGACATTGGTGACATCGGCGCATGCACTGAACCGTTTCAAGGAAAACTCAGAGCAACAGTGACTGTAGGTGGTCACATAAATAGACAAAATGATGAAAGATGGGCCTCTGTAGTAAAAAAAAATTGGGGTGTAAGTCTTCCGAGAGACAAAGATAACAATTTAAAAGTATATAACGCTGGAATGGTAGTTTTTACTAAAGAAGGAATACATAAGGCAAAAGAATGGATGTCTTTTCAAGAATATACTGATTTCATGAGAAATAAAGGATTCGGAAGATTCTATACTGTAGATCAAAATTATTTTCATTTAATGGTATTTGCAAATGCAAATGTAGATTTTAGAGAGATGAATAACGGATGGAATTCTCAAATACATTATGTTAGAGGTCCATTAGCAATAACTAACAATATAAATGATGAGAGAAATGAAAATACAAAATTTGTACATGTACAAATGACCGGACATAAGTGGAATGAACAAAGTCTTTATGAAATTGTAAATCTTTCACAAAGTAAATGGAAATTTAAATATAGTGAAATTTGTAGATAATCTGTAAGGAGAGCAAATGACCAAAAAGTTAAAGGATACATTACAAAGCATATCGATTAATTACGACCCGTTTAGAATAAAAGAAAGAGAAAGTAAAAGTGGTAAACCAGTGGGTAGATCACTAGTGTTAGAAAATTTGATTAAAGAAAATAATCTGAAAACTGGAGCTGAATTAGGTGTAAGAGCTGGTGAAAATTATTATTATCTACTAGCGCACTGCCCTGATCTTGAATTACTCGGAGTGGATCTATTTCAAATACAACCAGAAGGTGCTGGTGAAGGCCATAGGCGGAAAACTTTTGAAAAGCCAGAGCACGGCTTTTCATATGACTTTGAATCATATTATAAATTTATTCAAGAACTACAAAAAGAATTTGGGCCTCGAGCAAAGTTTATTCGTGATTGGACTACAGAAGCAGTTAAACAAGTACCAGATAATAGTTTAGATTTTATTTTTCTTGACGCTGACCACGCATATAAAACAGTAGTAAGAGATATTAAAGATTGGAATCCAAAAGTCAAAAAAGGTGGATATATTACCGGTCATGACTGGTACCAGTCTCCAGTTAAAAAGGCAGTTACGGATGTTTTATGGAGAGAAGATATTCAAATAAAACAAGACAACGTATGGATATATAGGAAAAAGAATGATTAATTCTGAATTAGGACATGTAAAAACTCTTGAAGAGTTTAATAGTGAAATTCGTAGACAGCAAGAAGAAGCGCATGGTAAGGGTTATACCGATATTCATGATGCAATACAAAAATATCTAAAAGCCGAAGATGTTTATATGGAATTTGGTACACATCAAGGTGGAACCGCTTCTGCTGCTATGTTAGCTAAACCTAAAAGCGTTGTTATGGTGGATATTGATCCTTCAAGATATTATAAATTTTTAAGTCCTATTGCTGATAAGTTTTGTAAAGAAAATAATATTGAACTAAATATGAAGCAAACTAGTTCAATTGGTCTAGGAGCTCTTTCGAGCTGTGATATGCTCGTAATTGATTCAGTCCATAAACCTGATTTTATGAATCAAGAGTTATCTTTGCACGGAGGAAATGTAAACAAATATATTGTAGCGCATGATACAAGTGAGTTATTTGGAAAGAAAAATGATATTCTGTTTCAAGTCTTAAATAATTTTGCAAAACAAAATAAGTGGAAAATTATAGAAAGAGGAACTATAAATGTTGGATATACTGTTCTAGGAAAGTGACCAAATGGAAATTTATAAGTACAAAAGTTACGATGCATATATTGCAGAACAAAAGAAAATAAACAAGTCAAAGAAAGGATGGGTATATGTAAAGGAAGTTACAATTAAAAATATATCCAGTGAATGTCCATTTGCTACTCAGATATTATGTCATGGAACTAGAGCAGGTGCGGAACAAAAATATTTTAAAAAATACTTACCAAATGCAGAAATCATAGGAACCGAAATAGGCGACAATGCTTTAGAATATGGAATGACTATACAACATGATTTTAATAAGCAATTGCCGGAGTTTATTAATAGATTTGATATCGTCTATTCAAATTCGTTTGACCATACTATAACTCCAGAAGAAACTTTAGATATATGGAAAAATCAGTTAAATGATAATGGAAAATTATTTCTAGAATTTAATGAAAGAGATAGCGTTCCAAATTACGCTCCAGATCCTGTTTGTGCAACTAATAGAGAAATAGAAAAATTACTAATTCAAGAAAATTTTAATATCGTTAAAAAGCTAACCAAAGGAAATCAAAGCAGAGGTGTAGTTTTTGTCTGTAAGAAAGGTTAATTATAATGAATATTTTTATTACTGGAATTGCTGGTATGATTGGTATGCATACTGCAAAGAAATTAGCCAGTGAAGGACATCATGTAATTGGCATTGATAACTATAATAATTATTATGATGTTACGCTGAAAATTGATAGAGCACATTTAATTGATGATCTAGGTGTAAAGACACATTTTGGTGATTTATGTAAACCTGAAGACTGGTCTGATCTTTTAAAAGGTATTGATGTTGTATTACATTTAGGAGGTTATGCCGGAGTTAGAGATTCTTTAGAAAAACCAAATGATTATATTAATGCAAATATTACTGGTACCCAATGTTTAATTCAAGAGTGTGAAAAACACGGTATAGAAAATGTATTATATGCATCTACATCGTGTGTCATGCACGGTCAAGAAACTCCTTGGAATGAAGACGGTTTGCTACATCATCCAAATAATCCTTATGGTTGGTCAAAACTAGTTAATGAATGTCAATTTAAACATTCAAAGATTCCGAGGAGTTCTGGACTTAGATTTTTCACTGTGTACGGACCTTACGGTCGACCGGACATGGCATTATTTAGTTTCTGTGATGCTCTTGTAAAAAATGAATCAATTGATCTTTTTAACTACGGAGACATGAAAAGAGATTTTACTTTTGTAGAAGATATTGTTCAAGGAATAGAATTAATTATTAATAAAATTTCTACAGATCTTAATAATTACTCTGATATATACAATATAGGATATGGAGAACAGGTTCAATTGACAGACTTTGTGGATGAAATTGAAAAGCAATTTGGTCGACCAGTAAAACGTAACTTAGTCCCTATGCATCCAGCCGATACACCGGCAACTTGGTCAGATACTACTAAACTACAAAAACTAGGATATAAACCTAAAACTCCGATTAGTGTAGGAGTTGCGAAGTTTGTTGAATGGTATAAATCATACTATAAAGTAAATTAGGTACTATCCCCCTGTTTAAAGAATACTCTTTATTATACCATGTTTTAGTTATTTTGTAAACCCATAAAGGTTATTAAATGAAAGCTTTTTGCATTACTGTTAAAGATAATCCAACTTCAGAACAAGGTTTAAATACTTGTTGGCAAAGTTGTAGAAAATGGAATGATTTTAATGTCGAAAGGTTTGATGCCAGTACCCCCGATACTATTAATAAGGATTATAGCGATTGGGATATCGTATGGAATTATCCATTCGAGGGTAAAGTTAGTTGTATAGCTACAGGTCTTATTAAACCTGCATATCCTATTGCTATCAAAGAAAATCTTATGGCCTGTAGTATAAGTCATTTTCGTCTTTGGACAAAATGTTTTGAGATAAAAGAGCCTATTCTTATTTTAGAGCATGATGCAATTTTTACAAGAAAATTAGATCCAACATATATTTTAGAATCTAAATATAATATAGTTGGAATTAATAATCCTCTTGGTGCAACTCGCCGAGCTCAATTGTTCCATGATATTATACAAAAAAATAACAAAGAAATACAGCCAGTCCCAACTATCGACGACTTTAATGTTCCTCAAGGATTGGCTGGTGGATCGGCATATATAATTAAACCTGCCGGAGCTGAGGAACTAATATCAACTGTTTTTAAATATGGTCTTTGGCCTAATGATGCTATTATGAACAAACAGCTTATAAACAAAATGGGAGTTAGTAAGATTTTTTACACTACCCTTCAAAGATTACCTTCAACAACAAATAGATAAAGAAAGAGAAAAAAAGACATGAAAAAACTTTTAACAATCGTAGCAGCAGCCATGCTAGCAACAAGCGCATGGGCTGGGGATAAGGTTAAAGTAGGGTTCGTATATGTCGGACCAACCGGCGATCATGGATGGACATATCGCCATGACATTGGTAGACAAGATGTGCAAGATCATTTTGGTGATCAAGTCGAAACATTTTTTGTCGAAAGTGTAAGTGAAGGACCAGATGCCGAAAGAGTAATTAATACTATGGTCCTACAAGGCGCAGATATTATCTTTACAACTTCGTTTGGATATATGGAAGCTACACTAAAAATGGCTAATCGTTATCCACATGTAAAATTTGAGCATGCAACTGGATACAAACAATCTAAAAATATGTCAAGCTATGGATTGCGTCTATATCAAGCAAGACATGTTCAAGGCATTATTGCTGGAATGATGACTAAGACTAATAAGATTTGTTATATCGGTGCATATCCAATTCCAGAAGTAATTCGTGAAATTAACACATATTTCATGGGAGCTCGCAAAATGAATCCTGATGTTGAGATGGATATTGTTTGGGTAAATACTTGGTATGATCCTGGTAAAGAATCAGATGCTGCTAAAGTTCTAATGGCACAAGGTTGTGATATGGTTGCACAACATACTGATTCACCAGCTCCTATGCAGGCCGCAGAGCAACAAGGTAAGTTTGGTTTTGGTCAGGCTTCAGATCAAATTAAGTTTGCACCTAAAGCCCAATTGACTGCAACTATTGATAACTGGTCACCTTACTATATTCGTAAGGTTCAAGCTGTTATTGATGGTACGTGGGAAAGCGAAGATTATTTTGGTCATATGAATGAAGGTGTTGTTATGATGGCACCATTTACTAATATGCCAGATGATGTTCGTGCGGTTGCAGCAGATATCATGCAACAAATTAGTGATGGCGAGTATTTTGCATTTACTGGTCCTATTAAAGATCAAGCAGGTGAAATTCGCATTCAAGCTGGCAAAGTAGCTACTGATGCCGAACTAAATAGTATGAATTATTATGTTGAAGGAATCACTGCTCGATTCCCTAACTAATATTATTTTGGGAGGCCTTCGGGTCTCCCTCACTTTGGAGAAAATATATGATACCTGTAATTGATTTGAAAAATCCATATGCATTGCAACATATAGAAGATGCATATACAAGTGTAGGTTTTGCGGTATTTACAAATGCACTTGATACCAAAGACCAAACTGATATGAATTGCTGGTTTGATGAAATGAAATCATTCTTCGAATTAGATCAAGAAATAAAGAACAAATATCCATATGAGGGCGATACTAATTTAGGGTATAGTATTGTAGGAGACGAAAACGTAGATCCCACTGCTCCAAAGGATATGAAAGAAAGTTTCAATTATAATAATCAAAGAATGCCAGAACACCTTTGGCCTACTGAATTAAATGGCTTTAAAGCGAATGCACTTCAAAGTGTGGATATTGCTGATAAGCTTACTTTGAAAATTTTATCTATGTTTGACGAAATTTTAAAATGTGGTTCTACTTTAGTTGATGCTCATATAAAACCTTTTAATACAACTAGAGTTATTCATTACCCAGCTTATACAGGAAAACTCGAAGATCGTCAAATGCGAATAGGAGAACATAGTGATTATGGAACTATTACACTACTTTGGCAAATCAATGATGTTCCAGGATTACAAGTACAAGACCTTGAAGGCACATGGCATGCAGTACCATATGCTAATGATGGTGTTGTTGTAAATATTGGCGATCTATTACAACGATGGACTAATGATTATTTTAAAAGTACTAAACATCGTGTAGTTAATAGTCATATACATAAGACTAGATACAGTATGCCGCACTTTGTTGATCCTACTCCAGGCACTATAGTTAAGAATCTTATGGGTGGAGATGATAAGTATGAGCCTATTGAAAGTTTAGAATATTTAAAATGGAGGCTCTCACAGAGTTATTAATATATGAATGCAGAAAATTCTCAAGCAGCTGTAGTTGCTGCGTTACCGCCTAAAGTACAACTTTTGTCTCATAATATGATGGTTTTTATGGGTGATGTTACCATGGACACTATGAGTCCAATTATTGACTGGATATTATCAGAAAATATGAAAAGAACAGATAGAGCAAAAGAATTAACTCTTGGCATTTGTTCAAGAGGAGGAGATTTAAATGCTTGCTTTGCTTTAGTTGATGTTATGAGAGCTTCAACTATTCCAGTAAAAACTATTGGCCTTGGAATGATTGCTTCGTGTGGTTTGCTTCTTTTTATATCAGGTAAAAAAGGAAGTAGAACTCTTACACCAAATACCGCAATTTTATCACATCAATACTCTTGGGGTAGTATAGGTAAAGAACATGAGCTATTTGCCAGAGTTAAAGAAATGGAACTTACAACTGAAAGAATGATTAATCATTATAGAAAATGTACTGGATTAAATGAAAAAAAAATTAGGGACTTTTTGTTACCACCACAAGATGTATGGTTAAGTGCGGAAGAAGCTAAAGAATTAAAATTATGTGACAAAATAGAAGATATTAAATGATATGATAAAAGCTTATGTAATTACAATAATGGATAATAAAAGATCTTTACAGGTCGCAAAACGTTGTGTTAAACATGCAGCTTATTATGATATTGATGTAAAATTATTTGAAGCTACTACTCCAAAAGATAAACCAATTAAAATGTTAAAAGCTCTAAACATCGAACCTGCTGGATTTACTGAGGTATATTCAAGACCGGATAGATGCATGTCAGCATTTCTTTCTCATCATAGACTATGGGAAAAATGTGCTGAAGAGAATAATGAACCGTATATTATTTTTGAACATGATGCTATTATGACTGGTCAATTAGGAATAATGCCGAGAATACATTGGGATGCTCCAGTTCTGGTTTCAATTGGTGCTCCATCATATGGTAAGTTCAATGTACCATCTAAATTGGGTTTAAACAAATTAATGTCTAAGCAATATTTACCTGGAGCCCACGCTTATATAATTAATCCACAAGCAGCTCAAGCTCTTATTGATCGTGCAAAAATAGATGCTAGTCCTACAGACGTATTCATACATAACGACCGTTTTAATTTTTTACATGAGCTATATCCATATATAGCCGAAGCAAAGGATAATTTTACTACTATTCAAAAAGAGCAGGGTTGTTTAGCTAAACATGGATATGGTGAGTCATATGACATTATTTAAAACTGCATTTCTTACGGGATGTGATGAAATAACTGAATGGATGTTACCGTGGTTTCTAGAAAACTACAGTAAACACAATAACACTCCATTAATATTTGCTAATTTTGGCGTGTCAAAGGATTGTTTAAAAGCTATAAAAGATAAATCTTTATCTAATCCAATTAAACATATTATTGATATGACAAAAATTACTGATAAGGGCTGGTTCAAAAAACCTAAGTCAATGTTAGAAGCTTCGAATCTATGTGAATATACTTGCTGGGTTGATACTGATTTTGAAATACTTGCAAATATGTCAAGTGTATTTAATTATGTAGAAGAAAATAGATTAGCAATGGTAGAAGATAAACCATGGTCAGCTCGTCGAGGTGAGACTTGGCATAATTCTGGTATAGTTGCTTTTAAAGGAACTCCGTTGATATTGCATCAATGGGCTCAGTTAGTTGAACAAAATCCTACAGTCGGTGATCAAGAAACTCTTCATTTAATACTTAGAGAGCATCCTTTACAGAGAATG
>Ga0209193_1000709_pt1 | contig 19838 bp, 22 predicted proteins | sample COGITO_mtgs_1003_FD_185515 | JGI IMG/M metagenome (GOLD analysis project Ga0209193, IMG submission 185515) | Pelagic marine microbial communities from North Sea - COGITO_mtgs_100330 (SPAdes) (version 2) | ecosystem: Environmental > Aquatic > Marine > Epipelagic ...
TTCAATGCTCCTCCTAGCGGCCCTGTTGCTCGGTACCGGGCTGCTATCCACCCTGGTGAGTGCCAACGCGGCTGGGGAAACCATTACCTTTTACCACCACGACCACCTCGGCAGCCCGATTATGGCCACCAACGAAACCGGCGCGGTCTTATGGATACGGGAATACAGCGCCTACGGTGACCCCAAAACCCAAGGCGCCGCCGAGACAGTGAGCTACGCCGGCCACGAGTATTACCCCGAGTCCAACCTGACCAATATGGGTGCCCGCTGGTACAACAGCGAATTGGGCCGCTTTATGTCGCCCGACCCGGTCGGGTTTAACGCAGGCAATACCTTATCGTTTAATCGGTATTTGTATGGGAATAATAATCCCTATACTTTTTATGATCCGGATGGGGAGTATTTTGACCTAGCCATTGAATTTGTTAGCATTGGCTTTGGTATATCCAGTGCAATTAATAATATTAAGGAAGGCAACTACGGGTCGGCCGCCTTAGATGTAGTAGGCGTCGCATTCGATGCCGGCATGGCACTGATACCGGGTGTTCCGGGTGGTGTGGGGATATTACGGCAGGGAGCGAAGCATGCTGATGATGTGGTTGCGGTTGTTAAGAAGGCAAAAAAGGCAAAACGGAATAAGGTAGAGCCTCATCCTGATGCTGAAGGTGCCCATACAACTTGGAAAACAGACCCGCAGACGGGGAAAATAACTCGTCATGAAACATACACGCCAAACGTTAAGAACCCAAGCGGATTTGACAAGGTACAAAGTACCGATTTGACTGGGGCGCCCCATATCAATAAAAACACTGGTGACGCCATACCCACACCTCATACCCAAGGAAAGGGTATTCCAGGTGGTGTACGCCCTGCTACCGCTGATGAAATACCGAGATGAATGGGAAATACATATGACTACGATGGAAAACAGTACCGATGTACTTGCTAAAATTCAAAGCTGGTACAAGAGGATGTGTAACGATGACTGGGAGCACACCTACGGGATATTCATTAGTAATATTGACAATCCTGGTTGGTCGTTAAAAATCGAAATTAAAGACACATACCTCTATGATATTGGTTTTAAAAAAATAGTTTTACAAAGAGAAGACGAGCATGACTGGATTACGTGTAATGTAAAAGATGGTGAGTTTCAGGGGTATGGAGGTCCAGGAAATTTAGCAGAATTACTTAACGTATTTCTTGTTTGGGCGGAGAGTATCGAGGCGTAAATATTGATAAACCCTGATGCAGTAATTTTTATTAGAAAGGGTGGGTTGAATGGGTATTTCTTCTTTGGGGTGAGGATTATACCAAAAAAATTGCATCAATTTAAAAACGCAAGGTTATCTATCACTCGCTCTTAAAGATTGTCCATATTGGTTTTTTGACAGTTGTACATGATCCAAAAATGGGGTTTAACTAGGAAGTACCTCGCGTTTTTCCACTTTAAATTTAAGGAGTACTCATGAAAAAAGGCAAGATCATTTGGGTTTTGATTATTTGGTTTCTGTGGGCTGTTGGAATGGATATCGAGTTGCTGTACCGCCACCAGAGCACCAATGACTATTTTGCGTATAGTAGTGCCGGATTAACCCCTCTATTTTTTATCTTAGCTGTCTCAGTTCTTATGCTTAATTTAAGCTCGTTGTTTTTTCTAATCAAACCCAAATTGATCGGTATTAAGGTTGCATATTCGGCATTAATCGCCGCAGCTATCTACAATTTACTGGCATGCGGTCTTGGGCTATTAAATATCGAAGGCATGAAGCAGGCATATAGAATGAGCAAAGAAAGCATGGGGTTGCCGATTCAGGAGGAGGCGTTACCAATGCTATTTTCTCCCACCGCTTTCGCCGGCATGCTGGGTGCATCACTGTTAGTCTATATCCTGATTGCGTTTCTAATTAGTAAGAGAAAGGCGTATTTTCGTGGGCAATAATAGGTCACAGTAAAGCTGTGGGTATAATAAAAAGGATCAGCTATTAGGAAGCTGAAAAGTTCGAACCTAATGAGCCCGTTAGTAATTATAATTAGACAAGATTCAGAAGCGAAAATTGAAGGTGGAATGTTGAAAGTAATGAGAAAATAATAACATACTTGATACCTGCCGGAATTGGTGTTTGCTATCTGAATTGGCTGTGCAGAACGCGTATAGTAAAACAATTAACATTAATTTATAAATAGGACTAAATAACATGGACTCATATCAACTGTCCGTATTTTACACAATAGTAATCTTGATTTTGGCAATATATGTCACCACGATAAGCGTTAAGTCTTTAGTTAATCCCGAGGATCTTGACTACTACTTGAGGACGTCACATAAGGCTAAATACATAGTAGAAAAATACGGAATTGAGAAATCTAAAGAACTGAGTAAAAAATATTTTATACCTTTAAGCCTTGTTATATGTGTGATTATGTTTGGGGTGGTCGTTAGGAATTTGTTTGTTCTTGTTCCGGTTCTTTTTAGAGGGTAGTCGAATCTCTGGAAACCTGGTCTTGTAATCCCCCCTTTTATAACCGATGTTAAAAGTAGGGTCCTAGGCGGCTATTGCGCTCAGCCCAGTAAGCCCACCAGTTGACCGTATCAAATACAACAGCAGCTAAAGCACCACCATTCACACCACGGTGTAACCGAGTTTTTGCCCGGTTTTATAAACCACCGTGGTCATGGCGGTGTCCGACAGATTGCGATGAAAAACCGTCTGGCTGGGTAGGGCGGACTTGGCGCGTTCAAACAGCGCGATGGCCGGTTCAGGGCCAAACATTGAGGAACGGTATGCAATACCGTCCAGTGCTGGCCACGCCTCATAAATTGCTTTCGCCCAACGCTGCGCCCGGATTCGGCTGCCTGAGTTGATCGCTGTTGATGCGCCGATTCGGGTGCAGAACGGGCCTTGCAGATCCAGCAGTTGGATGTCGCGTCGCAAAGCGAAACCGGCCAAAACAGGGCTGTTGGCCCGACGGTCAATAAGGCGGGTACTCTGGAAGTATTCAGCGAGGGCGGTGGGGATATGATTTGCGCCATGGGCGCCGTAGAGAATGCCTCGCTCTTGCGCGGCCGCGTTGGTGGACCTTGAATTGCTAATTAGATGATGGTCAAATCGACTGGCTAAGGGGCCAACGTGTCGGAATTCGTTCCAGTTCGATGGGTAGCGGCCCGATGTAGGGAAGAGCCGGCTGATGACGGTTGCCGCCGGTAGTACTAACACCACCGGTTTGATCAGGGCTAAGGCCTCTGCCGTGGGTGGGTTGGGGAACTTGGCGGTCACAATTGCGCCACCAATTGCGTTAAAATATCGGTATTGCCACCATTTTTTAGCCATTGGATCGGTGTAACGGGCACGTCTTCGAGTGACAGTTCCGCAAGCTCGGTATTAAAAAAACGATGTATCGACAGCGGATGCACATCTCCGCCCGTTCCAAGCAATACCGCTTTCATGCCGGGCAGTATTTTTCCGTCGATAAATTGCCATAACGGGTAGTAGGCCAGATCATCCAACCGAAAACAGTACAAAGCCTGCTGGGCGGTCATTTGGGAGATACGAGGCTTTGATACCTGGAGCAGTTTAGCGGCATCGGCGAAGAGGACTGAGCGCCGCCGCAGAGCTTCCATTTCAATGGCCACATCGGCCAGATGGTTGAGCATAAGTTCTGAGTCAACGGAGCTATTGACGCCGACTGCGCCGCCGGCCAGCAGAAAATCGCGTTCATCGTTAGAGAGCACGGCAACGGCTCGATCGGGCGCGTTAAAGGGGCGATTGACTAGGGAACGCGCTATCCCGATCAATACCGACTCTGGGCTACCCAAACCCGATTCTTCAATGATGCGTTGCGCGCTGGCAATATCAATCAGACTTAACAACCCTTAACGTTTCGTGTTGTTAATTATAACCCTAGGGCCGAATTAAGCACATTGTCAGCTGTATCGCAGTTCAGAGCTCACCACCTGGTATGTGTACCGAACTATTCAAAGCGGCCTGAGCCGCCAACTGCTTGTCGGTCCACAGCGTCTTCAAATGGTCGAGAATCCCTACTACCTGGGCTTCCGTTAAGATCCCCTTAAAAGCCGGCATAGTCAAAAACTCGCTACCGTTGTAGGGGTCGCGATGGCCATTCAGAGTCATCATCACTAGGTCGTCATCGGAATGGCGCCAGGTGTGGCCCTTGGCATTGTGGGGTGGGGGCGGTATATCGCCGAGGGCATTGGGTTTGGGCCAGGTGGGGTCGCCTTCGCCGCCGACACCATGGCAGGCTGCGCAGAAGGTTTGATACAGGGCTGGCCCAGATGGCTCGTCCGCCCTAATCGCAGTAGTGGACAGCCCCAGTAGCAACGTCACGGCCAATAGAGCCGGGCGTAACCGGCAGTCGGCCAGGCGTGTTACAAAGTTCACTATCAAGCGCTTGATCAGGTTATTGGCCAGGCTATTGATCAGGCTATTCATATACCTTTACCCAGTCGTTGTTGGCGCTGTTGAAAGACCACAGCTGGCCACTGGCGGTGCCCAGATACAGGGTGCCCATTGGACCCGACACTAGAGCCGTGGTCGCGTTATCGGGCACCGTCGTAATCGGCTGCCAGGTGCGCGCGCCGTCCTGGGTTTGGAATAGGGTTGTTGCGGTCGCCGCATAATACCAAGAGGGTTCTTCTGGCTGATAGGCCAAGGCTAAAAAGCCGTCGGACATGTCTTTCACATCGCGCCAAAAGCAGAAGCAGTCGGCGGTAAAGGCGATACCGGTCTGGCCGGTGGCAAAGATCCAACCGGTGTCCATGCTGTCGGGCATGTCACTGTGCAAATAGTCTGTGACTACGCCGCCCGGGCCGCCGTCCATATTGAGCCATTGGTCTTCGGGGGTGTATTTGTAAACGCTGGTCTGGTTGGCCGCATAGAGGATGTCGGTCACCGCAACGTTGGTGAATACAAAGTCCAGATTTTGGGTATCCAGACCCTGATTCAAAGGCTGCCAGTTCGGCGCGGCCAATGCCGTGCTGAAGAGTCCATCGGCACGAGTTGAGATCAACAAGTGTTTTTGCGCCCCCCATAGGGTCGCATCGCTTAACGCACTGTCGACATCGGGCGAGACAAAGGCTTTTGCTGTGCCGGTACTGGGTTCAAACAGTGTGATGTGGTGGGTCTGGGTAATTACCAGTTGGGCGGAATCGCTGATCCAATCGAGCGACTGAATCGGTTCCGCGGCGCTGGCAACTCCCACTAATGGACCGCTTAGGGCTGCGAGGAGGCAAAGGAGGGATCTGGTAGGGGCCATTCGGGGTGCCATAGGGTTAGGATTTCGGCCGTTAGTATCGCATTAAATCCGCTTGGGAAATTGACCGGGCCGAGCGGTATTGGGTAAATTATTTGTCGGTGAGGTGACAGGCATTGCGGCCGCCACGGACAAACAATGCTGCCTTTTACCCTCTCTCTTTTCGCGGCACTATAAATTAGCGCCTCTAGCGCCAGCCTAGGTACGTTAAGTGAATGCTGGAAGTTGCCCTTTAAATTTGGGGTACATACTTTGTGCATATACATTATTAATAGTGGAAGAAGGACCATGTCCACTGGCTCTGTCTTTTATAACAATAAATCACAGGCCGTGCGCTTGCCTGCTGATTCTCGATTTCCCGATACGGTAAAACGCGTTGTTGTTCGTGTTGTGGGTAATGAACGCATTATTTCACCTGCTGAGAAGAGCTGGGATTCCTTTTTCCTATCTGAGGAGGGCGTAAGCGATGATTTCTTAACCGATCGTGAGGACTTTCCCCCGGAAGAAAGGGAGTCATTTGATGATTAAATACATCCTGGACACCAACATTGTTATCTACGTGATGAAAAGGCGTCCATTAGATGTTCTTGATCGTTTCAATGAACACAGTCGGCAGATATCGATAAGTGCAATTACCTTTGTGGAGCTAATCTATGGCGCTGAAAAAGCCAAAAAAAGGAACATAACCTGAAACAGGTTGAAGACTTTGTATCGAGGCTTGAGGTACTGGATTATCATCAGAAAGCGGCAGCTCATTATGGTGATATCCGAGCGGTTCTCGAGGAGAAAGGTAGAATTATAGCTGCGAATGATCTTCATATTGCCGCTCATGCGCGGAGCGAAGGGCTCATCTTAGTGTCTAATAATGTGAAAGAGTTTGAGCGGGTAGAGGGTCTCCGACTCGAAAACTGGATCAGGTGACCGGTCTCTGTTGTTTTAGGATCGCGTTATTGTAGGGCAAGGCATAGAAAAGCCCGGTGTCTTGCAAGGTAGTTGACACAGGGACACGCAGAGCAGCCACGGCGCGTCATCGGGCATAAAGCCCCTTGACCCAGTTGACTGTTAGGCCTACCGTAATACTAGGTTCGTATAGATAGGTGATGCAACGACAGGTAACATTCGAATGAGTAACGCAACCTGTTTGTAATACGGACTATCTCTATCCATTTTCATGCTCTACATTTTTGATACTCAATATGTCCGGCACTGTAATTCTATAACGCTCATTATACCGTCCGTTTTTTACAACCTGACGCTTGCCGGACCCCAATTTAATCCCGCTTTCATCCAGGCGTTTAGCCCATTGGTGGCCATAGTGGTGGCTCAGAAACAAGAATACTCGGTTTGTTTGAATGGAGTGGCTACGCTCAAGAATAGTTTGTACTTTCGTAGGGCTAAGGTTAACCAAGCCTTGAAACAGTTCAGCGACATGCTCAAATGAAATCTGCTTACCGATTGCGTCTACCACTTCATAGGCCGCGAGTTCAGGACAACTGACTGTCAATTCTTTCCCTTTGACGGTAATCGTTTTTAAGTCCTTCTCTGGAATTGTCACGAGCTTGTGATTGCCACAATAAAACCAATCCTGATAAGGAAATTCTCGGAACCACTTTGGCAATGACTGCCTATTATCTACGCCAATCCACACTTGCTCTCTATTTAGCTGTAAATAGTGGCTTAGGCCCTGGTGAGTTAAGCTACTTAATCCGGCCAGATGGATGGGAACATGTAACTGCATATCCACCGCTTGTATGGCATCAACCCAGTTAGGCTTCAGTTCTCCCTTGGCATCAGGGCGATAATAAACACCGGAACATAGCTTCTTTAGCCAACCAGTCTGCGCATACTTTTGAGCTAAGGAGTAGCTCACTCCGTTCTCCGTCAGCCAGTGCTGAACAACGATGGCTCCAGGGGAAGTATGGGTAACCAACCAGTTTAACTTAGATGACATTTTGACACTCATGGTATGAATATATGGCTTAGTATAAACAAGTTGGTTTGCAGTTGTATCTATTTTAACACCTAGGGTATTAAATTTTACTTCCTGATAAACTAAGGCAGCAAGGAAGAGAATTGCTGATCCGGAAGCGGGGTACCGGGGCTTTCTCCTCCATGGATTCCAGTTCCCTCTGTAAATCCAGTTATTCATAGTCTGTAGAGGTGCATTACTTGTCAGGAACCACCCCATAATCTTCGATCTGTGCCATCAGATAACAGAGAGCCTTCATCTACACCGTCGCCGAGAACCCAATGGTGATGGAACAGGTTGCCACCAATAGCCCAGAAACCGCCATGCTGGGTGGGTTCAAACAGGCCGTTGACGACGCTATTTTTGGCAGCAGCGCTGCGCATCAGAATAAAATGTTGCAACTGTTAGGCAGTACAGACCGTTCGGAGAAATTCTATGGTTTGGTGTTGGAATTGTTGCTGACGCGGAATCAGATGGCGGCATCATCAGACTCAAGGGCCTAGAACAGGGCCCTGTTTCCGTTTGCTTCAGTTCTGCACCGTGCAATGCCAGACATCGCCTCAAGCGCGATTAGCCGGGTTCAATGCCGGTTTTTCGCTGGGTTCTTACAATGCGCGCTGTGCAGTAAAACAAACCATTCAGCAAAAAGACTGAGCTTGCAAAAGATACCAGCAGATTGAGCCATAGAACCTTGAAAGGGTCCTCCCATAGGCTGCCAAAGCTGAATTCTTGCGGGAATACCAGGGGCGTGTATCTCGAAAAATCCTGAATAAGAAACGGCAACGGGTACCCCAGTGCAACTGCTGTCATCTCAGTCTCACTGTGAACCTCTTTTGGAATAAAGAGACTGGCAATTAGCAAGGTGATAGCCAGAACGCTAAATAGAATCTGCTTGCGCATGGAGCCCCCAGTTGGAATGTGGTGAAGTTCAGTATACCGAGGTTGTCTTCGAACTGAAGGGCGCCATGCCGTTAAGCCAGCGACTCATATCTGCCATGTAAACCCTCTATAGGTCAGCAAGCCTTACCAGGGTTGATCAGTTGTCGTGGGGTCCAGCCACCACCATACTCGTGCGTTAGATGCTGTTTGTGTGGCGAGCTGCCAAGACATCCTTTGTCGTTCACTTCTAGGCTTAACCAGCTTATGTGCACCGCCCATTACTCGCCTCTGGCCTGTTGGCGAAGGCGCATTCAAAGCAAGTTCTAGTAGGTTGAGTCGTCATATTTGGACCCCAAAAACCTGCTACAAACCACGATTTTTTGGTTGTATAGGCTCAATATCAACAAAAATACGTATCAGTAGACCTAGGATGATACTTGAACTCCGGCTTTCAAATTTCTACAGTGTCGCGGATGAGGCGGTAATCTCGTTTGAAATGGGTAAAAAACCAACTCAAAGTGGTTATGACATATTTCTGGCCAATGGCGACCGAATAAACAAGGCCATTGCGGTGGTTGGCGCCAATGGCGCCGGTAAAACACAGTTAGTGAAGGCATTTGCCTTCCTGAATTGGTTTACGACTGACTCCTTTCTGGCCGGTAATGGTGACAGCTCTATACCCTATGCTGCCCACTCATTGCATAAAGATAAACCAACTGTTTTTAACATTGCGATTTCTAGTGGCCGGTGAAGAGTACAAATACGAAGTATCGCTGCACAATAACAAGGTGCTTAAAGAAGCGCTGTACCAGAAAACCAGTAAATACTTTAGCTATGTTTTTGTGCGCGAGTCTACTGAACAGGGTTACCGGGTCAAGCAACAGGCATTTGGTTTTCCACCTGCGCAGGCACAAACGCTGCGCGCCAATGCATCATTGCTGGCCGCCGCGCAGAGCTATGGTGTGCTGGCGGCTAACCCGATATTAGAGGTCATTAACCGGGTATTCCATAACCTCAAAGACATCGGACGCAATCATTTTCAGCCTGTAAAAGTGTTGGAAAGTGCAGGTTATTACTACCAGTTACCTGAACTGTCAGAGCGTATGAACGCTGCCATCTGTGAGTTCGACTTGGGCATTGCAAAAGTCAGTATTCGAAAAATGGAGCAAACAAATCCTAATGGTGAGGTCGAAACACTCTACTTGCCCGTGGCCCTGCACATGGCGGGAGATAGGGTATTTGAATTACCATTCCTACAAGAATCCACCGGCACGCAATCGGCCTTTGTTTTGTTGAGTCTTGTGCTACCGGTGTTAATGAACGGTGGGCTTGCGGTAATTGATGAGATCGACAACGATCTTCACCCCCATATGCTGCCAAAACTGCTTGACTGGTTTCGCTTCGAGCACACCAATCCCCATCAGGCACAAATTATTTTCACCTGTCACACGCCGGAGGTGATTAACCTGCTGTCGAAACATCAGGTGTATTTGGTCGAAAAAGAAGAACAGTGCACCCAAAGCTGGCGTTTGGATGAGGTAAAAGGGGTTCGAGCCGATGATAACCTCTACGCCAAATACATGGCCGGTGCCCTGAGTGCCGTGCCGAATTTTTAAGGTCATGAGGCATGCCTAAAAGAAGAATTCGCAAGGTAGTGAAAACAACACTGCTGGTGGTTGGGGAGGGTGCAGCCGAAAAAGCCTTTATCGAGCATATGAAGGGCATTTAGGCGGCGGGAGTATTTGACCAAAAAGTGTCGGTTGATGCGGCCGACGGCGGGTCGCCAAGCGCAATGATCCGTTACATTGTGCGGACTAACTGTCACGTAAGTTACGACCGAACAGTGCTGCTGCTGGATACTGACATACCCATTACTACACGAGATCGCAAAGCAGCTAAAAAGCAAAAACTTGAGCTGATCGAAGCAACACCCCGGTGTTTAGAAGGGATGTTACTCGAGGTGCTAGGGCAACCCACGCCCGCTACGACTAAGGCCTGTAAGAGTGTATTGCACGCGCAACTCAGTGGGCCGGAAACCAGCAAACAGAGCTATGCGCCGCTGTTCGCTAAAGCTATTCTGGACTCAAGCACGAAAGCTCAAATAATTCGCTTAAAAGGGTTGCTCAGTAACAGTGTTAGCTAATTTCACCTATTTCGTTATGCCGATCAGAATCATAGGGGTCACCCATTAGGAAGCTGGTGTCAAACGGCTAAACTGAAAATGCCGGCCTTCATGTCTAGCTAACAGGGGCGACTTAGAAATCAATGGCTCTGACCCCTTTGAATTTGACAGAGCCCGTCATTCACGCTTTTTTAGAGGTGTATTGCTTTTCAGGGGTTCTAGGGTTTTGCCTCCATAGATTACGATTCTCTCCGGCTAATCACCGGCCAGCACCTCAGAAGGAAACCGGCCAAATTGATCCCAGTAAACCGGACATATAATTCTACAGCACCCCATTCCCATTGGGCTCTAGCCGATACATAACCGGCCAACAATATCTGACAAACCGGTCAAAAACTGCTAAAATACCAGTCAAACGCCTGAGTGAAAATACATGACAGCTGCGATTATTGATGCCAAAGAGGTAATAAGCACCCTGGAGCCAATGCTGGTACCGGAGGGAACCCCGCAACGAGACGAACTCGACGAAATGGCCATGGAGCTCGTCCAGAAATCTGCGAAGTTAAGTGCAGGCATGAATGCAGACCTATCGAGGGGCGTCACTGTCCTGCTTCGCAACATGAATTGTTATTACTCGAATCTGATCGAAGGCCATGACACCCATCCTGTCGATATTGACAGGGCAATGCTCAAAGACTTTGATTCTGAGCCAGCAAAGCGGGACCTCCAAATGGAAGCCAAAGCTCACATTGCGGTACAAGAGCGTTTAGAAAACGACCTCTACACACAAGGAATCTTCACGCAACAGCTGATATCAGCCATTCACGCTGACTTCTACGCAGAGCTACCAGATTCCCTATCCGTGATTGAGAAACAAGATGGCACCACCATTGACATTATTGGCGGCGAATATCGAACAGGAGATGTGAAAATTGGTTTTCACATTCCTATATCTGCCGGTGCCATTAACCGGTTCATGATCCGTTATTTCGAAGTCTATGGCTGCATGAATAGACTGCGAGCAATTCGAAATGCCGGATCTGCTCACCACCGTCTCGCGTGGATTCATCCCTTCTGGGATGGTAACGGTCGTACTACCCGCCTTCACACTCAGTACGCGCTCGACAAAGTACTCGGTACGCACGGATTATGGTCTGTTTCCCGAGGGTTCGCCCGAAATGTCGATAAATACAAAGGCCACTTGCAGGCCTGTGACTCTACACGGCAAGTGGATACCGATGGCCGAGGTTACTTAAGCACAAAGGCGCTTATCAGCTTCAATAAATTCTTTCTGGAAACAGCTATTGATCAGGTCGATTTCATGTCGGGGTTGCTTGATGTTATCGGTCTGAGCGAGCGGGTCATGATTTGGGTTGGGAGCAAGATAGCCGCCGGCAGCTTCCCAGTTGGCTCAGATGCCGTGTTTCGAATCTTGTTAACCGAAGGTGGGATATCGAAAGCCGACGCCTCCGCGCTGATCGGTATGTCAGAGCGCAGTAGTCGTCGAAAGTTTGCCGAGTGGAAGCAACTGGGCTTGGTCGTTGAACCTAACGTGAGAACCATGAGAATCGCATTCCCAGCAAGTGTGGCCCATTACTGGTTTCCTGGCCTGTTTCCAGAATAATCCTTCCTGCATGGGGTTCTGGGGATTTTAAGGGTATTTTTACCAAAGGCGCCTGTAGGCCTTACGGCTTTTAGTCTCCAGGATAGCATTGCAATCTAGAACATCTCTTATGAATTAATGTAATTAAGTTCTAGGGGCCTTTAATGGCGGGGTGTTCAGAGCCATTTGTCTTTTTTCGAGGGAAAAACCCCAGAACCCCAATTATAAAGGGTTTTTAACGATATGTGTTCCTGGCGGACAATCTCGGCCACAGTCACGTTGTGTTGTGGAAGCAACTTTTTCAATATCGATTCTTTCTGTTCTGCAGAATAGCGAGCCATTCGGTTCTCATTAGCCGCCCCCTGATCTGGTTTTAGGTGGAATCTAGAGGGTGACAACTATCCTGACACAGGGGGCTCCCATTGTAGTGGTAATGTATTTTTTTACTAAAAACACTATTTTTGGTACCTGTCAATTCCTGGGGGGATTACCAGTTGACCGGTCCCCGTTGTTTTGGGATCGCGTTATTGCAGGGCAAGGCATAAAAAAGCCCACACGAGGTGGGCTCTTTTATTGAATATGGCGGAGAGTGAGGGATGCGCTCACTGCGCTCACGGCCCTGCGGGTCGAACCCGGCGGGTGCCACGAACAAATCCCCAAACTTAATCAATATTCCATAAAAAAGCCCACACGAGGTGGGCTCTTTTATTGAATATGGCGGAGAGTGAGGGATTCGAACCCCCGGTAGGTTACCCTACGTCTGATTTCAAGTCAGGTGCATTAAGCCAGGCTCTGCCAACTCTCCGTGAGTGCGAGCGCAGTGTACCCTGTTGATCAGACGTGTCAATAATAAATGTGGCTAAGCTGCTGAAATTTAACAATAAGTTTTGTCGGCTTGGGCAGCGGGGGGCTCGTTTCTTGATCCAAATCAAGCTAAATGCAAATAGATCGCATTTGAGATTCATTATCATTTAGGCTGGAGGCTGAATCTTACGTTTTAGGTGACCCGGTGCAACTGAGTCAATTGGAAGTAGGGCAACCGGGCGTTGTGGCCGGTTTTGCCGAACAGGGTATGGCGTATCAGGCACGCTATCTATCCTTGGGCTTGATGCCCGGTGCGGCAGTGCGGGTGGTGCGCGTGGCGCCGCTGGGTTGCCCGCTGCAAATCAAGGTCGGTTCTACGTTGTTTAGTATGCGGCGCGTTGAAGCCAATCAAATCCTGGTGGAGGCCTCAAAATGACCCAGCCAAACACATTGCGCGTGGCGCTGATCGGTAACCCCAATTGTGGTAAAACCACGCTCTTTAACAGCCTAACCGGCGCGCACCAGAAGGTGGGCAACTGGCCGGGTGTGACCATTGAACGGAAAACCGGTGCATTTAGCCTGGTCACGGGCGAGCGTGTGGAGCTGGTGGACTTGCCCGGCATCTATTCCCTGGAGCAGGATGACTTTGGGCTCGATGAGCAGATAGCGGCTAATTGCCTGCTCCAGGGCGATATCGATATCATTATCAATCTGGTCGATGCCAGCTGCCTCGATCGCCAACTCTTGTTAAGCCATCAATTGCGTGATTACGATGTGCCCATCTTAGTGGTGGCCAATATGCTGGATGTGGCCGAAGCCAATCAGCAGACGGTGCGGCTCGATGCGCTGAGCCAAGTGCTCGGTCTGCCGGTGCTGGGCATCGTGGCGGCCAAAAGCTCGGCGGCGGCTTTGGTGCGGGCGCAATTGACCCAGGCTCGACCCTTTGTCGGCGCCACGATTGCCTTGCCCAAGTCCGGAGGTGCGCGCATTGCCGCGCGCTTACAGCAAACCTCGGGCTGGGTTAAGCAGGTGGTGGTGCAGGGCGATGGCGGCCGGTCCCTGACGGAGCGGGTCGATCGAGTGGTGCTCAACCGGTTCTTGGGCATACCGATCTTTCTTTTGTCGATCTATCTGCTGTTCACTTTTGCCATTAACGTGGGTGCCATCTTTATCGATTTTTTCGATATTCTCCTCGGCACCTGGCTGGTCGAAGGCACCCGTCAACTGTTAACGATGCTGCAAGCGCCGGCCTGGCTCAGTGTGGTATTGGCCGATGGCTTGGGCAGTGGTATCCAATTGGTGGGTACCTTTATTCCGGTGATCGGCTTCCTGTATCTGGGGCTGTCCGTCCTTGAAGGCTCCGGCTATATAGTGCGGGCCGCCTTTGTGGTTGACCGGCTGATGCAGTCGATCGGCCTACCCGGGCGCGCCTTCGTGCCTTTAATAGTCGGCTTTGGCTGCAATGTGCCCTCGGTCATGGCGACCCGGACGCTCGATCGCCAGGCAGATCGCATGGTCACCATCGCGATGACGCCCTTTATGTCCTGCGGGGCTCGGCTCACGGTTTATGCGCTGTTTGCCGCGGCCTTTTTCGGGCATCAGGGGCAGAATGTGGTCTTTGGCCTCTATCTGTTTGGCATTGCCATGGCCGTGTTAACCGGTTGGATCTTCCGGCGAGCCTTTTTTCAGGGGGCGATCAGCAGTTCGATTATGGAAATGCCGGTTTACCATATTCCATCGCTACGCAATGTCTTGATGACTACCTGGCACCGGTTGCAGAGTTTTCTACTGCGTGCCGGGAAGACCATTATTCAGGTGGTGGTGTTGCTCTCATTTTTGAACTCCTGGGGCACCGACGGCAGCTTTGGCCACGAGAACAGTCAGGCCTCGATCCTCAGTGCGATCAGTCGTGCCGCCACGCCATTGCTTGCGCCCATTGGTGTGCAAGCCGATAACTGGCCGGCAACGGTGGGGGTGATTACCGGTATCTTCACCAAGGAAGCCGTGGTTGGTACGCTCGATTCGCTCTACGCCGATGTCGCCGGCGTGGCCGATAGGCCGGCGGGTGCGCTCCACTTTGGTGCTGAAACCCTGCGCGCCGTGCGCTCTATTAGCGACAATGGCGCGGGCCTGATCCATGCCCTGAGCGACCCGCTCGGCATTCAGGTGGTGCAATACGACACCGTCGATCTGGCCGCGGCCGATCAGGCGGTGCGAGCCACCACCCTGACCACCATGGCGGTGCTCTTTGTCACCCCCTTTGCCGCCTTCTGTTATTTGCTCTTTATCCTGCTCTATACGCCCTGCGTCGCGGTCATGGGCGCGTTAGTGCGTGAGGCCGGCAGCCGCTGGGCTTGGGTGGTGATCAGCTGGAGCACGGTATTGGCCTATGGCGTGGCCACCATTGTTTATCAGCTGGGTACCGTACTCGAGCATCCGCTCAGTTCGAGCGCCTGGGTGGTGGGTATGCTGGTGTTGATTGGTCTGTATTTGCTGCTGATTAAACGTATGGGCCGGCCCTTGCCGAGCATTGCACCGTCCAATCGAATCCCGCTCCGGTTGATCGGCTAAAAAGTCGTCTTATAAGTCGGCCTGGCCGGCGCTGGCTTTGTTTGCCTTACATCAAAAGTATTCTGGCCAATCCTGATTAGACTGCCTGCTGCCAATAGTGGAGCACAGTCTATGACCAGCCTTATTTTCTACTCCAGCACAGACGGACACACCCGTAAGATTGCCGAAACCCTGGCCCAAGACTGGCCAGGCCCGGTGCACGTGGCGCCCTTGGCCGACGTCGATAGCTGGCAGGGCGATGAGCGGATCCGCTGTGTGGTGATTGGCGCGTCGATCCGTTATGGGCACTTTCAAGACGAACTGCTGAACACCGTCAGCCAACATAAGGCTTGGCTCAACGGTCGCAAAAGCGCCTTCTTCGGTGTCAATCTCACCGCGCGCAAGCCGGGCAGAGCCGACCCTGCTACCAGTCCCTATTTGCAACGATTTCTGCGTACCAGCGCCTGGCAGCCGGACCACGTAGCGCTCTTTGCCGGAAAATTGAACTACCCAATATACGGTTTTTTCGATAAGCACATGATCCGCTTGATTATGAAAATGACCGGCGGTTGCGCCGATGGCACCAGCACCATTGAATACACCGACTGGCACGCGGTAACCCGTTTCGCCAAGGCTATTTCCGCCTAGGTCTGATGCCAAGCCCTTGGATAGGTCCTTGACTGCTATGGCCTTTGTTATTTATACCGTTATCTATATTTTGGATTTTTTTATTGACTACGCTCTGTGGCGGATCGGTTAATCAGTTGATCAGTTGAGCGCGTCCAGGTCAGCGCGAACGCGCAGCTTAACCCCATCCCGCAAAAAAACCATTAGCCAAGCGGCAGGGCGGTGGTGTGTTTGATTCGCTCCATAGCAAAGCTGGAACTGACATCTGAAAGGCGCACCCGGCCGACCAGCCGCTTGTAAAAACGGTCGTAGGCCTCTATATCTTTTACCACCACTCTCAATAAATAATCGACGTCGCCGCTCATTCGATAGGCTTCGACCACCTCGGGCAAGACTTGCAACGCCTGATAGAAGGTTTCCAGCCAGTCATCATTGTGTTCATTGGTCTTAATAAAGACGAAGACATCGATGCCTAGCTCCAGTTGTTGCCGATTCAACAAGGCGACGCGTTTCTCGATATAGCCTTTGGTTTCTAAATTCTGAATGCGTCGCCAGCACGGGCTCACGGTAAGGTTGACCCGGTCGGCGATCTCCTGCACCACTAAGGTGGCGTCCTGTTGCAGCAGCTGTAAAATGTGCTTATCGATCGAATCGATCATATTTTTCACTTATATATATTATGTTAGAAATTTATACCCCTAATGTAACTTAATGGTGGAAATTTTGGAACCCATCGGGCGGCATGTTCGATTATCCTAAGCTGAATCATTAACGGATCGCCGCTTATGTCAGTTTCCCTCTCACGCTCGGCCCAGCCGTCATCCGCATCGGCCGTCGAAGCCGCGTCAACGAACGCTCAGGGAGAACCCGACCGGGCCTATTGGCAGGGCATTCAAGCCAACATTATTGAGGATCGGCAAAATCCAGATCGGCTCTACGCCGACTGGACCGCCAGCGGCCGCTTGTATCGCCCCATTGAGCAGCGCATCAGCGAGTTGGCCGGCCAGATCATGGCCAATACTCACACCGAAGACAGTTACACCGGGCGGGAGATGTCGCGTTATCTGGCCCAGGCTCATGAGCGCATAAAGGCGCATGTTCGAGCCGATTCGAACGATGTCTTGCTCAATGTCGGGACCGGGATGACTGGAGCGCTGGCTAAGCTGATGCGCTTGTTGGGTTGGTGGAGTCACGAATCGCATCGGCAATTGATACTCGATAACCTTGCCGAGCGGCCCTTGGTCTATATCACCCATCGGGAACACCACAGCAATCAGACCATGTGGCTGGAAAGCCTGGCTGAACTGCGCCTGATTCCCGCTCTCGACGGCGATGAGATCGATCTGGCTTGGCTCGAACAGGATCTGTTGCGTGAAGCCAAGCGCAAAATCAAGGTGGCTTCGGTGACCGCCGCCTCCAATGTGACCGGCATTGTCACGCCCTATCGGGACATTGCTCGGCTGATGCATGCTCAGGGCGGCCTAGCCTTTGTCGATTTTGCCGCCTCGGCGCCCTATGTCGATATCGATATGCACCCTAATGCCGATGAGTGGCTCGATGCGATCTATTTTTCGCCGCACAAGTTTCTCGGCGGACCGGGCAGTAATGGCGTGCTGGTCTTTAATCAGGCGCTGTACCAAAACCGAATACCCGACCAGCCCGGTGGCGGCACCGTCTTATGGACCAACCCCTGGGGCGAACATCGCTTTATTAAGGATATCGAGCAGCGCGAATCCGGCGGTACACCGGGCATCTTACAAACCTTGCGCACGGCTCTGGCGATTCAGCTGAAAGAGGAGATGGGCACCGAGCGCATTGCGGCACGCGAAGCCTGGTTGAATCAGCGGCTGTTTGCCCGTTTGAGTGCGATGCCTGCGGTGAGGGTTCTGTCCGATCAGCATCGGGATCGGCTGAGTGTGTTTTCCATCGTCTTTGCCAACCTGGATTACCGCAGTGCGGTGCAGCGGCTGAGTGATCGGTTTTACATCGAATCGCGTGGCGGCTGTGCCTGCGCCGGCACCTACGGTCACCATTTGCTGGCCATCGATCAATGCACCTCCAATGCGATCACCGCCGGATTGGACGAGGCGTGCCCAACCGATAAGCCGGGCTGGGTGCGCATCAGTCTGCATCCGTCGATGAGTGCGGCACAGCTGGATCGATTGGCCGATGCCATCGGAGCGGTGGCTCAGCTATCGGTCGACCAGACGCCACTGCCTAGAACGCCCGCCGCCGATTTTTGGACCACGCTTAGCTGAGTGCCTGCTTGGGGACATAGTCCGGCGTACATTAGGGCCGGGTTAAGTTCTCTGGGCCGGCACTGCGCACCACGATATTGTCTTCAATCCGCACGCCACCGAAGGGTGTTAACTGCTCGATCAAGGCCAAATCGCAGCCATGCTTGCCGATTTCGGCCTGCATCTTGGTTAGCAGCATGGGGATAAAATAGAGCCCCGGTTCGATGGTAATCACGCTGCCCTCGGCCAGCGGTCGAGTCAGGCGTAAAAAGGGCGCATGCTCGGGCGGCTTTTCGATCATGCCGCTGCGGTCTTGCTGATGGCCGCCGACATCGTGGACCTGCAAGCCGAGCAGATGCCCGATGCCGTGCGGGAAAAAGACCTGGGTTACCCGCTTGGCCAGCTGCTCATCGACGCTCAGCGAGCAGATGCCGGTCGCGCGCAAGGTGTCGGCACTATAACGCAGGGCCGCCTCATGAATCGCCAGATAGGGTGTGCCCACCTGACAGAGCTCGACCAACTGGCGCTGATAGGCATCGACGCGCTCGACCAGTTCGCGGAACACGCCCCGATCGGTGGTGCTGGTCCGGGTAATATCGCTGGCATAGCCGTTCACCTTGACCCCAGCATCGATCAGTAGGGTATGTGACTGCTCCGGTGGGGTCAGGTTTTTGCGTTCATAATGCAGCACCGCGGCCGATTCGTTCAAACCGACGATGGCACCGTAGGGTTCATCAATTTGCTGCTGTTCGCTGGCAATCAGGTAGGCACGGTGAATGTCGAGCTCGGACAGGCCGTTTAAAAAGCCCTGTTCGGCTGCGGCATGGCCCACCAGGGCGCGCTCATTGGCCCGGCGCAGCTGGGAAATCTCCCATTCTGTCTTGACCGCCCGATCGAAATTGAGCCAATGAATCAGATGTTCCGGATTGACCAACAGTTGATGGCGCCTGGGCAGAACGTGCGGGCTTTGGGTCAACACCGCGACCCGACCGGATAACTCACTAAGCCAGTCGGTATCGGCGGCGGCGATAATCTGCCAAGGGTCCGTCCAGGTGCCCGTGGGTGCGCTCGGGCAGACATGCCAAAAATCCTGCTTGGCCGGCCAATAGAGGCGCAGACCCTGAGTCGGGCTATAGACCACCCAGGTTTCAGCGGGCAGGTCATAGGGTAACCATTGTTGGGCAAAGGCCGCCGGATGAAAGGGGTGACTGAGGTCGTCCAATGCATAATGGGTTAGACTGCCAGCATGAACTGCGATGGCATCGAGTTGAAATTGATCACAGGCGAGCTGATAGCGCTGCATCAGGGCCTGAAGGTGGGCTTGATAGAGAGACATGGGGCCTGCATCCTGTTCGCTGGGTGAGTTGCTCCCGTTAGTGTAACGCTGGACGATAACAGGGGCTAGAGATGAAGTGTTTGGGTATTCTGGGCGGTATGAGTTGGGAAAGCACGGCGCACTATTATCAACTGATCAATGAGGGGGTTAAGGCTCGCCTCGGTGGCCTGCACAGCGCCGATCTGTTGGTGCGCTCGGTTGACTTTGCCCTGATCGAACGCTGGCAACAGCAAGGCGATTGGGACAGTGCCGCGGCCTATCTGGCCCATGCCGCACAGTTGCTCAAGGCGGGCGGGGCAGAAGGCCTGGTGATTGCCACCAACACCATGCATAAGGTTGCCGATGACATCATTCAAGCATCGGGTCTGGAGCTGATTCATATCGCCGATTGCACCGGTGCTGTGTTGCAGGCCGAGGGTCGCCAGAAAGTTGCACTATTG
>Ga0209193_1000710_pt1 | contig 19836 bp, 32 predicted proteins | sample COGITO_mtgs_1003_FD_185515 | JGI IMG/M metagenome (GOLD analysis project Ga0209193, IMG submission 185515) | Pelagic marine microbial communities from North Sea - COGITO_mtgs_100330 (SPAdes) (version 2) | ecosystem: Environmental > Aquatic > Marine > Epipelagic ...
GATTGTCTTTCGACTTAGAATCTCTGAGTATTGAGGAACCAATAAGAGATCGTCAAAGGTTACCGTTTCTTTAATATTATTTTTCATCATACCTTCTTTATCTATAATCATTATTCAGCCCAAGCAGTGAGAGCAACACCTTCAACATTCATACAAATCTCATCAGTCAGTAAAAAACTTTCCTCCCAATGACAATCAACAACTGCTGGTTTCTTTAGGTTTGTTTTCTGTATACTCCCGTCGTCTAAGTGAAGTTCAGCAATAATAAATTTAACTTGCTCATCACAGGTCTCTGTTGCTACCTTAACTTCTGTAAAGTCCTCAAAGTCTCGGCAATCCCACTCATAAAGTTCTTGTGGAAGAGGATAATCTGAGACGGCATCGCCACAAGCAGCGAGAAGTAATAGAAATATTTTCATTTGTTTTCTCCGAGAACATTGTTTAAGGCTACATCAGTTATATCTTTGCACGGTGTCTTGCCCAGAAACAACTTTGTTCCGTATTCGCAAGTCGCTACTTCATGTAAGTGATAAGATTTATCAGACTCAAACATAGTGGTAACAGTTATATTAGAGCCCTTGAGAGCGCAGCCTTGAGCACGAACAAAAACAAAAGTCCAATTCATTGTCGTGTCTTCAACACAACGATATTGAAATGTAGCATTAGGTAGTTTTGCCTGTGATTGAAACATAGTGCGACCACCAGTGCTGGCTGCTGCTAGACATGCTGTTAATAATAAACTAATCATTTTTGTCTCCAAGATCTCGCATTTCTTTTGCGAATTCGGTTGCTTTGTTCCAACAATCAGGACAATAAAGCCTGACTACTTCTTCTGCCTCTCGGACGATAACATTCCAACTCATTACCATCTCTTTATTTAACTTATCAAAGTCCTTATGACATGTCAAGCAGTTTTTTGGTATTTTATCAAATAAACCAAGTTTTTGCTCCATTTCTGTTCCTTTCTTCCCTGCTTTCTTTAGGGCTCGCTCTCTTGCTCTTCGTTCGGCTCGGTTCATGATCCGGTACTCCCGAATCCACCGGCACCACGATCAGTGTCAGAAAGCTCCTCTACTTCGTTGAATTGAACTTTTGGGTGAGGCATAACAATAAGCTGCCCTATACGATCACCTGCTTCATAGACTGGGGTTTGTGTATCGCTTGTCTCATACCAGCCAAACTTTAGCATAATCTCGCCGCGATACCCAGAGTCAATAACACCGACATGATTTCTTAACATGTGCGGAGTCTTTGATACTGATGAACGCGGATAAATTAAACCGACATGTCCGTCAGGGATTTCCATAGCCAGTCCGGTTTTATAAACCATATTACCATACTTATCTGCTTCACCTTGCTCTGTAGCATATAAGTCCATGCCAGCATCGCCTGTTTTAGCATACTTTGGAACAACAGCGTTTGGGTGTAGTTTTTTAATATTTATTTTCATTTTATCTCCAAGATTGATTATGCGCTAAGAAGTTTAATGTTTCTATTTTTTAGGCGATTCATTGTTTTCTGATAATATGTTTCGTCTCTCTCACAGCCAGTGAAATTTCTATTATTCTCTAAGCATGCGACCGCTGTTGTACCAGAGCCTAAAAAACAATCTAAAACGGTATCATTCTCATTTGTGTGTTTTATAACTAAATCCGAGAAGAGACCTAAACTTTTTTGTGTTGGGTGAAACCTCTCTTTTCCAGAGTAAATAGGGTACTTATAAATGCCATTATCATAAGAGCTATTAAACGTTGGTTTACTTTTTTTAACAGCAGTCAGAGCTATCTCTCTAGAGTTGGTAAGATAGTTTATCTTACTGTTAATTGGTACTGGGTTTGTTTTTAGCCACTCTATGAATCTAATTTGTTTAAATTTGTGATTTTCATACATGTCTTTTAAATTTGTAATTTTCCACAAATCAAAGAATATTATACAAGTCCCAGTTGGTTTTAGAACCCTGTGGAATTCTTGAATAAAGCAATCTAACTCATCCAAAGTGAAATCTTTATCCCAATCACCGTAGTCTGTACTATATGCAAACCTTTTACCAAAGCGGTTACCATATCTCAAGTAATTTTCTTTATCTTTTAAAGTTAATCTATTTTTTACATTATCATCCAGAGATTCAATAAAGTCTGACCATTGTTTTTCGGTCTTCTTCTGGAGGTTTCCACTCTTGATTTGTTCATTTAGTTTGTTCATTCCTGTGTCTCTAGAAGTGACATAGGGAGGATCGGTTAAAACTAGATCAATTGAATTAGATTCCACACTCTTAAGAAATTCTAGACCTTCTTCATTTATAATATTAATCATATTATTTTCACTCCATTGTTTACAATAAAACCTTTATCGACAGACGCTCCAAGACGAGGATCTTTTGGCATTTTCTTTTGTCTTTCGTGCCATTGTTTTTTAAACTTGGGTAACAATTTATCTAAAACTTGTTGCCCAGTGAGGCACCAAGCCTCAGAGATTTCACCCTCCTCGTTGAAACGTGCATAATAGTGCTCTTTGTATTTACCAATCTTTTCTTCTTTTAAATACTTTTCTTGTTCACTCCAAGAAGATTGAAGAGAGACGCCATTATATGTTGCATTAATCGCATTAGAGATTGTACTCTTATATTCAAGGGGGTCTCCGTTGTTATCATATGCATCTGGTCCGGCAAGCTTTGGAGCCACTTGGTGCCCAAGCTTGACAGCCATATATATTTCTTTCCCTCTTGAATATGAAAATGGGTCGCCCCATCCACAATCGTTACAGAGTCTGCACATATCTTGATACAATTTGATATAAAGTTGCTGCTTTTGTTTTGAAGTTAGTTTTTCTAAGTTCATTGTTCCTCCAGGGTACATTAATAACTTAACATATATTGATATCTTGTCAAGGACTTTAGTCCAATAACATCCAAGAATTATTTACTCGCCCATAGGTGCTGAATCCCCAGTTGTCATCGTATCGAGGTTTAATCATATAAGGACGATTCAAGTGTATCTTGTCCTTGGTTGGATTTACACTCCAACAGCGAATTCTAGTAACAACAGAGTTCGTATCAACAACCTCTATAACATAATAAGTTCTATTATTTTTACTCTTCTTGACTGTTATTGTTCTCGGAACACACCAGCAAACCATTAGATCAGAATCATACTCAGATATAGGTGGAACATATAGTTCGTCCAATCGTGATTGAACCGCATCATTGACGACCTTGGACATCGGAAATATACCGGTTAAGTCAGCAATAAATTCAATCTGTTCCTCTTCAGAGAAACTACCTTCGCTTCTATACTTCTCTATATGGTTGCTGAGATTCTTTCTGGTTCTGGGGCGATCAACACATGTCGCATACCAAAAATGTTTGGAGCCGGTAAAACGATCATCAATAAGGTTGTCCAATGCGCCACCTCGGCACAGAACATCCAAAGCCTTTTTGTTAAGTTTGCTGTATACGATATTATCATTGAACAATAGCTCCTCAATTGCGTTGAATGGTCGGTTAGCAAGTATCTGATCTATGGCTTTCTCGCCAAGTCCTTTGATTGTTGTTAAAGGAGCAACCAGTGTTTCGTCATCAATAATCTTCCAAGTCATTTCTGAAGTGTTTATATCCAAAGGACGAATTTTATAACCATGTTGTTTAGCAAGATTAATTGCTTTTTCTTTTCTTGTCTCTGGTTCTTTATCTAAAAAGGCAGCCATCCACTCGGTAGCATAATAATAACTAAGCCAAGCACACTGATAAGAGATAAGACTATAAGACACAGCATGAGACTTATTGAAACCATATCCACTAAAGTACTCAAAAGTTCGCCAAAGTCCATAAGAATCGTGGTCAATGATTCCCTTTTCTCTGCATCCTTCAATGAATTTTTCTTTGATCTTCTCTTTGACCTCATGACCTTTGCCCGTACCTTTCTTGGTAAGTACTTTCCTCAAAAGGTTTCCTTCGTCCAAGGTTAGGTTCTTGCCGAGTTTGTGAGCCAATAGGGCAATTTGCTCTTGGAAGATTAAGAAACCATGTGTTTCCTTGGTGACTTCCTTTACTACTTCATTTAGATACCTAACACTGTTCGGTGCTTCCTTGGCTTCAACATAATCCTTATCAACACCAGCCGACAAAGGACCGGGACGATAGATTGAAGTAATGGCTGAAAGGTCAATGATTGAGCGAGGCTGGGCTTGTAGTGCGAACCTTTGGGCTCCCTGCTCTGTGAATTGAAAGATACCAACCCAACGACCTTTGTGAAAGATATTCTTATAGACTGCTTGGTCGTCCAAGTCAAGAACACTTGGGTGTAACTTCTGGTCATAGAACTCCTTAACTTGATCAAATGATGGATTCTCAACACCATGGTGTCGCTGTAGTATCTTTGTGATACAGTCTTCAATCATTCGGAGAGTAGACAAACCAAGGATATCAAACTTAATGAAACCCATAGGCTCAAGTTGCCTAACATTCTGCCCTTCAGACCATGGAGTCTGTCTGACTCCTTTGGAAGCAATTAAAGGCATGTGTTTGTTTAAGTCCTCCCCAATTACAACACCACCAGCATGACGGGAACAACTGCGGTATTCACCATGTAGAGCCTCAACATGAGTCTTAACATCGGGATACTTCTTCAGGAAGTTTCGCAGTGTGTCAGAGTACTCCATAACCTCCTCAAAGGTTGGAGTATAGACACCGGCTTTGATTCCGTGGGCTTTCTTTGCAATTGGAGTTGCTTCAAATAACATTTTACTTGTTACAAGGTTTGACTCTGCGAAAGGAATATCATAGAACTTTGATATGTCTTTGATCAAAGAGCGAAGTTGTAATGTATTCCAATTGGATATCGGAACAACAACATTGTCTCCCCACTCTTCAATAAGAGATTCTTTCAGAGCCATAGGATTAGACACGTCGTAATCAATATCAGGATAGTCTTCCGCGTCTGATCTAAGGAAACGAGAGAATAGCAATCCATAGTGAATAGGATCAACCTGAGTAATACCAAGACAATATGCAACGAGAGAACCAGCAGCACTTCCTCTACCAGGTCCAGAAAGTTGTATTTCATTTGTTTTATCCGTAATTGCTTTCATAGTTAAGAAGTATTTTGAGAAACCGCGATCTGCGATAACCTTTAATTCGTGTTCCAAGCGAGCAACATATCGCTGGTCTTTATGAACTTTGTTGGGAGCATCGGATAGTCCTTTAAAAGTAAGTCGCTTTAGGTATTCGTCCTCTGTGTATCCAGCGGGAACAACAAAGTCAGGCAAGCGAACAGTATCGTCAGGATAAAACTTCTCAATACGATTGAATGCTATGTCGTGTGTCTCTTCAAGAGTTCCCATAACAAAGTCGTCATCGTATGTAACTTTATTTAATTTAGAATACTCTTTGTATGACTCCCATACTTGGTCTCCGTTCTTTGGATAAAGTTCATAGCCAATCTCTTCGGCTGATGTGGGGAGAGTCATTTCCAACCATTCGGGCTTACCTTTACCAAGCCAACCAAGTCGCTTGTATAATTCTCTGTCTCGCCAAGCATCGGGATTGGGATAGTGCGAGTCAACAGTAGAAACAACCTTAACATCAAACTCTTTACAGACCTCGATAACATACTGGTTTAGTTCGTGTTGTTCTGGTATGTTATTCCATTGGATCTCACCATACCAGCGGTCACCAAAGATAGAGACCATTTCTTGTGTAACTTCCCGCATACACTCCAGAATCGCCTCTCTTCCCTCTTCTCGCTTGGTCCAAAAGCAACCCGCATATACACCACCTAGACAAGCCGAAAGGGCAATTATACCCTCGTTATGCTTCTTTAAAAGGCTATAATCTATGCGAGGTTTGCGGTAGAAATACTCACCGGTATAACTCTCCGAGATCAACTTAAATATATTATTTAAGCCGGTCTGATTCATCGCTAAAAGAACAAGGTGGCGAGTGCGATTGATGTTGCTACCACCACCAGATTTAGTCTCGCCTTCGTTTTCAATCGTAGTGCCTGATTGGCCGTCATCGAGTTGTCTCGCTTTCTTTTTGTCTGCTTTGTGTTGTTCATAAATTTCTCTCCATTCGGCAACATCGGGGATAAAGTAAGCCTCAACACCATAAATTGGCTTGAAGTCTTTACCTTGTTTAATCATTTTCTTTGCATGTAGAACTTGACCAGCAAGTCCGTTCTGATTACCATGGTCGGTCAAAGCCAAAGCTTTACCTCCATTCTCATAGCAAAATTCCATATGCTCTTCTGGTTTACCAAAACCATCAAATGGCGAACCAACACCAGAGTGAGCGTGTAAGCCAACAAACTTTATATCATTCATATACCCTCCATGAATGTTATTATTGTATCATCTTATCAGGCTGCTGTCAAGAGTTTTTTTTGGAAATCTTCTCTGTACTTGAAGAGGGCCAACTCTTTCTTCTTGCATTCAAGCACAACATCAACATCTTTGTCATAAGCTTCGAAGGGAGTGTAGTACCAGTCTGAATGGGCTGTGGCCTTGACTGATGAGTCTTCGTAATCCTTACGGGAATTAGAATGGTGACATTGTTGTTTGACACCGCGATCAATCCAAGTCTGTCTGGCGAGGTGAAAGGCATCATGATAGTCAAGATCCTGTGGGCCAAGATCATGGTGATGCGAATCAAAGACAATAGGGATACCGATGTGCTTGCTGACTCCATCATAAAGCATCTTGGTTGAAAACATAGATTGTCTGTCGTCATTCTCCACAGTCAGTCGAGCCTGTGTGGATGGGGCGAGTCGCTTGAAGTTGTCACAGAAACGAGCAAGAGCTTTGTCGTGTTCGCCATAAGCACCGCCGATATGAATATTGATCTTGGCTTGTGGTGATACTGGTAGACCCATGAGATCCATTTGGGTAGCATGTGCATCAAGCTCTGCTATGGTCTTGAGAACAACCTTCTCGTTGTGTGATCCAAGACAATTGAAGGGGCCGGGGTGGAAGGACAACCGCTGACCGGCATCCATGGCGATCTTACCAGCTTCAGACATAACATCTACAATGGCATCAATATCAGGCATATCAAAGATATCATAGTCAGAGAACCAAGGAAACAAGCAAGAAGTCATGCGATAGACAGAAATGCCGTTAGCATTGTTCCATTCAATGATCTTCTTGAGATCAGTAACATTAGCCAGAGCAAGCTCGCTAGCATAAGCGATACCCTTGGCTTGAAAGGTTCGCTTGATCATGCCGCGATTGCAAGAGATCTTTTGCTTCTTTAGTGTTTCGTTGATACATGCATAGCCCAAATTAACAGTCATAGTAGCCTCCGTTGCTTTCTATAAATTAACACAATGATAGTGGTTGTCAAGTTATAATTTCCAAATACCATCATTAAATTTGATTTCATCGCGAGTAACAACCATATCTAACCACCTTGAGTGGAGATCAACTGTTTTCTTTTTTTTATTGATCTTCGCAATAGTAAAGAAAATACCATTACGAACGTCTTGGACAAGTGCTCCAATCTTTGGTTCTTTCATGTTACCTCCAATACTTTTATAAGGTAACACGATACTATTATTTGTCAAATAAAATAACCAAACTGGTTAAACTAAATCAGGTCATATACCTTCTTTAACACCGGACCTTTCTTGCCAATCGTTTGATATCTTATCGTCTTTGATTGGTCCACCTTTTGCCCAAGTGCGACATGACCGAGCACTATGGCATTTGAAATGATGCATCCAGCAATAACCAAGACGGCCATCTTTATCTGATACTTCACCGGGCATACACTTCTCCATTCTTGGAGAAATATCAAAAGCAACACAATTACCGCAATTAGATTTCTTTGCTGCTTCTTCTGTGGTGTTCCAATACTCTGCTATATCCTTCCAATAAGGACCGGGCTCATCAACATTCAGTGGGCCATATTGAATGTGTTCAGCTTTGATAGCAGAGTCTCTGTTCTTGGTATTTAGTTTGAGATCCTGTGTCGCTGCGGGACAAGCATAATTTATAAAGTCTTTAATTGCTTTTACTATTTTAATTCTTATCATATTACCACTTCCGGCAAGACCAATATCTTGCTTTTGTTTTTGGACCGGGATTATCGCAATTGTGCCTTGCTCTAAAATTCTTACGAGCCTTTGGGTTGCTCTTACGAATCTTCATGGTCTTCTCGCCTTTCTTTTTAGCACTTGTTCCACCATGGCCGAAGTTAACTTTCTTTGCTTTGATTCTACCTTCTTTGTCTTTCTTACCGGAGTTAACATAAACTTTAAATTTCTTAACATCTCCACGCATTGGTTTGTTAAGCTTAACAGTTCGACCAGCATAGACTGCTTCTTCGAGTTCTTCTTCTTTTAGAATATAATCGCCATGACGATGTTTATCAATTTGTTTATCATCATCGGCAGCTTTCTTTATATCTTTCTCTGGTTTATCAATCTTGTCTTTGAAATTCTTCATTCCAGCAGCACCGCCTTCGTCTTTCAAAATCTTGCGAAGCTCTGCTTTTTCCTCGTCGGTCAACTCTTCTTCGTTGATCATCTCATCAACTTCTGGACGAGCATCTTCTTCTTTAAGACCTTTCCAAATTTTACCTTGGCGACATTTAACAACAGCACCGGAGGCATAAGCAGAAGGCCAAACATCATACTTTCGCTTGGCTATTCGTGTACAACGATCGCCAGCCTTTTTCTTTTTGGCTTTCTTTTTTCTTTGTCTCTTGGAACCTTTCTTCTCATCGAGAACGGCTTCCAATTCTTCTGATATGATTCTAGATAAGTCTTCTGTTGTAAGTTTCATTTCTTTTTGCCCCATTTTTTACCTTTACCTTTTGTGCCGCATGAAGCGGGAGTTGGGCGACATGAAGGATACTTTGCTCTCTTTTCACCCGATTTGCGACCACAAGACTTACATTTCTTTCTGCCTGTCTTCTTGTCTTTGCGGCAGGTGTTACAATCAACCCAGCCCTTTGATTTTCCTTTACCGCCTTGTCGGGAAAACCAGCCGTGAAGGCCAGACTTTTTCTCTTTTGAATAATCAGTCTTGGCTTTCTTCTTCTTTTTCTTCTCGTCAAGAACAGCGGTGATCTCTTCTTCGATTATATTGATAATGTCTTCGGTTGTAATTTCCATGCTATAAATAGAATTGAGATAATAAAAAAGCCCCTTTCGGGGCTGGGGTTCATTCGGATTGTTTTCTTTTTACTTGCTCTTCAGTATAAGCATTCTGTAGGGACATTCCATATAGCCCCAGTATCATAATGACTAACAAACCAATTGTTGGGTGAAGCCCAACTAAAGTGGCTGAATAAGAGGACACACCCAGAACTACTACAATGGTGGTAAAAAACACCATCATCAAAATAAACTCTTTTGTGCCTTTAATAAGCCATTCTTTTCTATTTTCCATTTTAACTCCACGTTAGCACTTTATTGTGCCTTCATATAATAACATGCATTATTAAGTTGTCAAGTAAAAAAATAAATTTATTGTAGAAATCCCGTGCCCACAACAGACCACTCCATATGTGTTTCTATAAATGACCCCAAAGGCGGATACGGCACCATTTCCACTTTATGCCTATCCAAGTGAATGGCTACCAAACTATATGATGGATATTGTGCGAGATAAGATCCAGGGAAAGTTAAGAACCCTTGGTCGGGACCGACACAAGCAGCATAGCCCAACAATTGTGTCCCTTGTTGGTTATAAATTGCTAGTGTAACCATAAACACTCCGCTTGAACCATAAGGAGCCCAAGTAAAAGTCATACCGCTCTTTAGAATTGGTGCTGCATAAGCATATGATGGATCCACATAAAACATAGTATAGGGCTCGATAAAATCAAATCCCTCGATTGAGGTGAAGGAAAAGGACTCGGTATAGTTCCCAAGTGACACATCATGGATAGCATTTCTATCGTATTGTGTTTCATAAAGATAGGCATAGTGTTCTCCGGGGGCGACTTGGTTTGCTATAAAGGAATGAAGAGGACCAACTACAGATAATTGTGGACCAACATCAATCGGGTTTGTTGAAGGTACAGTTATTAATAACTGATTGGTGCAGGACCCAACGGGGGGTATCCAACTTGTATGGGTATCGGAAGTCGGTTCGTGGAATTTAGTTGTAAACTCTACAAGAAGCTCTTGCGACTCGCCAAAACAAGCTGGACACCCTAATTGACGGAGATAATAATTAACATAGCCACCAGTGCCTTCTATCGCTGGTGTGGAGTCAGGTTCTGATGCTGGCTCGGTGGATGGCTCAGTACTTGGGCTAGACGGCTCTAAAGAAGGCTCTAAACTCGGCTCGACTTCTTCTGTTGTATCAGTTACCACCGCTGTGGAGGTATCTTGTTTTTTGTCCGTGTATCCAAGCAGTCCAACCTCTGTTGAACATGCCGCCATTAAAATTATATTAATCATGTTATCTCCGTCAATTGCTGGCTTAGTTGATTATACTGGTTGTTTTTTCAATGTTCTCTCTCGTATGAAAATCATTGGTTGTCATTAGTTCTTTAATAACATCAGTGTTTAAACCGCTGATCTCTTGTGATTCAGTTTGTTGAATACTGACACTAAACCAAGCATCATAGATAAATTCAGGCTCCCAAATCTGACTATGATTATCTTGAAAGAAATCAACAATGGTTTCTGCTGAAGGTTCATCGGCAAGGAGTTCTTGCAGTTCATTGATAAATCCCGAATCGCTTGTGCTATCATACACAAAGTCACTATGGAACTCTTCTAGCCAAGTGTTTGCTGCAACAGTTACAGCATCGTTATAGTTAGCAGTTGTTATTACTGCTTGTGTGTCGGTTGATGGTCTCTTATAGTCGTCAACGTGCATAGTTTTTACAACAGTGTAAATTGTCATGATACCCTCCTATTTTGATCAGGACAAGTATATTATAACATGTTGTATAACATTGTCAACACAAATGTATTACTTTTTTAATAAAAAACCACCAGAGTAGTCTGGTGGTTAAATGGTAGATTCGCTTCGCTGTGCTGTGTTTAAGTAGTTTTTGTGTACATCGTTCTCTTTTATTTTAATGTCGCGGTGAACACTTTCGATGCATATTGCAGCTTGTAACTGACTTATCGCTAGTTTTTAAGATTAGAGGAGTCTGGTAAATACCTTCCGGTAAGCTCAAGACGATCCTTGTTCTTTCTCCAATAATCTTGTAGATTCAAGGGAATATCTGCTCTTGTGCTATCGAGAATCTTTATATAGGTATCCATTGTTTCTTGATAGGTCTCTGGATTGGAATTGTTTACTAAATAATTGTATAAAGAATAATATTTCTTTGTTTGTTCTTCGTCAATTGGTGAGCCGTAAAGGTTGCCGAGCAACTCAAGAGCAGCATCAACATCGCGAACAATGTATTCGCCCGTCTCTTTGTTTCTAACACCCATTCCGTGAACAAAGGAGTAACCCTTAGAGTTAAACATAGACAATAACAATTGAGTTCTGTGTAATCCTTTTAGGTTCTCAACGGGAGCATCGGAATAATAAGCAAACTTCAACCACTTAAGGTTGCCGACCATCCAATCAATTTGAACACCAATATCCATTTGATCACCTTCGGGGCTGTATTGGGGAAACAAAGTAAAGATATTTGAGAACTTGGTTTTCTTCTCAGCGACTTTTATAATATCTGAATTCTCATTAATATACTTGGCGATCAACGAAAGGAATGCTTTCCACTTGGACATTTCTTCTGTTGCTGTTCTTGCTCTCTTTTTAATTTGATTATACTTGGCTTCCCATTCTTCGGGATCTACATTCCAAGCGGCAAAATCATTAGCATCAACAACACCATCGGGAAAGAATGACTTCACATCAAAAGCTACATCAATATCGCCAGAGTATGCTTTCTTTCCTACACTACCCACAGGGTTGAACTCGGCAAACTGCTGGGCTTGTTTTGGAAACAATTTGACCAACTCATCTCTGTATCTATCAAGTGTTGGTTCGATATATTCTAGTGGAATTCTAGCGGTTTCGCCTTTAAAGATATTGCCGCCTTCGCCCAATACTGCGATGAGTTCTTCTTTTATCATTCGTTTTAAATCAGATTTATTTATTTTCATCTTTGTTCTCCAGTTTTACTAAAACATCAGCCGCCATGTCGTTTTCTTCCATTTCTGGATTTAGCCACTTAACTCTGACTATTTGCACATTATCTATTGTCTTTACTTCCAAGGCAATTCCAAGGTCGCCACTCATCACCCAAGCTCCCTCACCCTCAAAGTAAGGAGCATAAATTACTAAATCGCCAACCTCTAAACTATTATAACCCGTTTTGCCCACACTGTAAATAGAAAAGTTTATTTTTCGTATTCATATTTTTCTATAAACATCTCAAACATAATTGAAGTATATCCCCTTCGTGCCCAAAGAACATCGTATTCATAAAAATGATCTAAAAATTCTGCCTCTTCGGGAAGTTGTATATCAACTTTTACCACCGCTGTGATAAGACCAATATCTGGCTCTCTATCAGAAAAATCACGATAGAGATAACAAACTAAGTCGCCGATATTAAATTCAGGCTCTTCGGAAGTGCTGCTTGGATTCTTTGGAGAGTTTGATTTCATTTACTGGTAGCCTTGCGTGTGGACACCAAACATAGAAAAAATCCCCGGTATCGTGTGTGCAGTAATATCGCCCTCCCTTTTGAAAAAAGGCGAAGTCACTAATACATATCAGTGTCGTACCCTGAAAGGAAAAAGTTATATTCATTTTATATCCTGGTCTGAATTATAGAGTTCCAATTCATGATCGAAGAAAAAAACTTCTCTACCTTGAACCAAAACAAGATAATCATATTCACCAGTCAGCCAATCATGGTACTTTACCAGGCGGATAATAAGTCCAATCTCTCCTGGTTCTATAATATGATCATCAAATGTCAGTTCTATCGGCATTTTGTTGATTACTAAGTCTCCAATATTGTAATTTCTTTCTCCAAACACGCGGTATCCTCTAAAATACCTAGTCTTGTAGTTCAGTATTATCCTCTTCTTTCGGCGATATCAGTTCTAATTCACTATCAAAAAAGATCAAAGTCTGCCCTCTTATAAGAACAATGTAATCTATTCCCCATATAGAAAGTATCTCATGATCATAATCAATACCGACAACAAGACCAATATCGCCTTCGGAAACATCAAGCTTATAAGCAATAAAATTGATATCTTCTAAGACTCTTACCAGGTCGCCTATCTTGAATTTAGCGGATTCTTGGTGCCACATACATAATAAGTATTACTCTGGTTCCGCTTCGGCAAGTAGAGGCACTTTATAGGCGGTTGCAGTTGCTTTTACTTGACCAACTTTTGTCTCGGCGATCTCTCTACTATAGACACCAGCTATGCCTCTGCCTGAGTTGTGTACATTCATCATAATGGCGGTTGCGTCTGCTTTTGATCTACGAAATATCTTTTCCAAAATCGCAACAACAAAATCCATCGAGGTGTAATCATCATTATAAAGCACCACTTTAAATTTCTTTGGTGGCTCAACTTTGTTTTTTTGTTTATCCAATACACCAATATCAGATTGCTTATCCATTTTCTTTTTAGGCATTAGTAATTCCCCCAGTGACAATCGCATGGATCACATCCACACACAAAACAATAATCAGTTTTCTCTACAATTATAAACGAACCATGGTTGTTTAGTCCTTTAGGATAAACAGCGAGTCCGTGTTTGTTTGCTGCTTTAGCAACAATACTTCTCATTTTTTGAGAATTTCCAGTAATAACTTCAACCGGAAGCTCATTCATTAAAATAAAATTTACTACTTCTGTCTCAACAGAATCATGTCTCTTTCCATGTAAATCAAGTTTCTTCATTTCTCCTCCGCTTGCTTCATCAGGCGAATCTCAAGCCTTCGGACACTATTAGCTTTGAATAGACAGCCACGGCCAGTTCTCAGACCCATATCGTTCATTTTGTTGGCTGTAGCCTCATAGCTGAGACCTTGACCCCTTAGTAGACTGATAATGTCTTGGAATTTCATAGCAGAGGCCAGACCTCTCTTAAGATTTGCTTTGACTGCTAATTGTTGTTTTTCCCTAACCAGAGGATCACCAAACTTTACACCGCGCTTCCTTGCTCTTTCTAATCCTTCTTTTGTTAAACGACTATGGTTTAAACCTTTGCTGTCTCTTCCGTGTGCCCTTAGATGACAAGAGTAGCACAAAGTTACTGTTTTAGTTCCACCGCGAGACCTTGGGACAATATGATGTTCCTGTAGGTCTTCGATCGCTTCACATTCAAAACACTTTTTCATTTCTCCTCCGGTTCAAATGTTTTTAGACGAAGTTGTCCATCTTTAATTATGATGTAGGTAGAATGCTCAACCCAGTCGCCTATGTTAGCATAAGTCTTAATCTTCTCCATCTCATCAACCCAAATAACAACTTCTGGTATATGAGTGTGCCCCATAATAAATACATCTGCACCTTTGTTAAGCTTCATTATGTCCCACACTCTTCTGAGTTTTCTTTTCTTCTGTTGTTGTCTCACGAACCAAGCGGCAAGATTCCACTTAAAAACTCTTTCTAAAAGGTCGTGAAAGATAGAAACAATGTTCATGGTAAATTTCCAATGAACTATACCTTTTTCGTATTTGTCTCCATGTTCTACTCTATAATGGCGATCAGCATAATCAAATTCATATTCTTCCATAAACTCAATACCGCCGACAGTTTTACCTACAAACTTATTAAAAGCAATGTCGTGATTCCCAACAATGTAAATAACTCTCTTATTGTCTCGGTTTAAATTTGAGATTGTTTGGAACAATTCGGCTGTATGTTCTGTGAATGTCGGAACTCGTATGAAGTCAATGATATCACCAGCAAGAATTATTTCATCAAAGTCTACTGTGTTGAGTAGTTTTTGTAATTTAGATTCTTTTGAGTGTAAAGAACCCATGTGTATATCTGAAATAATTAATCTGGTGTAATCTTTTTTCATTTCATGAACACCTGGATAGCCATGATTATAGAAGCAAGAATCAAACAGAGAATTGTTTTTAAAGTAAACATACTTTCATTTAAATGTATCCATGTTAAAATAGGAAATATAACCATTCCACTAGCAAAGCCAAGGAATCGACATGTCCAAAGTTCTTCGGATGCTGCGTAGATATTTGCTGTACCGTACCAAAATAAAAGCGACACTGGTATTGAAAAGGTCAAAGAGGCTAAGATAGCTTTGCCTTGCCAAAACTCCCAAACAAATTGGCTATTAAGTTGATACCAAGCAACAGTCTGTGCTCCTAAAAAGAACAAAAAACCAATTATTAATCTATAATCCATTAAGCCTCCAAAGCTTTCATATCGTAAGAATGATGCACACTGCATCTCGGTTCATATTTATCTTTACCACCAACCTCTATTTCGCCATTAAAAATGCCGTCCTTCTTATAAGTATAGTAAGCATCGGCACCACATATTGTACATACGGCAGGGCAAACTTCCACTTTAGTTGCCCAAGGCAACATTTTAGTAATCTCCTCGAAAGGCTTCAAGTCAGAAGAAAGTTGCAAGGATGAAATTAAAACGGTATATCCAGACTTAAATAAACTTATTAAGACTTCTGCTGCGCCATCAACCATAAAGGCTTCATCAAGTGCTATAACACCGGCTTTTGCTTGTCGTTTCTCAAGGTGTAGATATATCTCTTCTGCTGCTACAATGGGTACAGAGTTCATTTCGTAGCCTCTATGTGTCACAATAGACTGCCCTTCGGGATCATAACGAGTATCCCTCAGAGGTTTAAAGGTAAAGACTTTCTTTTGTCTCAGCCTGTATCTTTCAATTGCACTAAGCAATCTTGTAGTTTTTCCACCGAACATAGGTCCGGTGAAGATTACGAATTCGTTTTTCATGTTTCACCTTTGTTAATATTATAACTTATAATTATTAATTGTCAAGGTTTAAATGTATAATTAAACAATGTTTTAAGAAAAGAAATGATAACTTTATCTTTCTCTTCTTCTGTCTCGGCTTCAGCCATGTGCCAGCCAAATGACTTTTGTTTTGCGACGATCTTTTTATTAACATCAGATATCTCTTCGCGAAGCAATTCATTTACCTTTTCATACTTCTGCGGGTGAATATCTAGCTCTTCTGCTATCTCCAACAACTGGCCCCACTTTTCATTATCAAGAGCTTCCGATGCTCTCTTGAACATGTCTTGTTTTTTTAAAACATCGGGGGTTTGTTCCATATTGGAAAACTTATCCGGGTGGATCTTCTTGGCGATGCCGCGAAATATCCTTTGAAAGATTTTTTTCTTGCGAACCTGTTCGTCTGTTAGTTCTGCTTTGACTTCTTCCTCTTTCTGTTCTTTAGTAATTGTAGGTTTATCGGAAAACTGCTTTACTTTTTCTGGTTGTTGCGCTTCGAGATCAGCAATTGAGATATTGTGCTTAGTACAAAAATCCCTATAATGCGTTTCAAATTCCATGTTACCCTCAACACAGGCTTGATCGACATAATCTAATTCTGAATATTTGAACTTCAACTCGTTGGAGAGTTTCTTATAGAGTTTGAATGTGCTTATACTCATTTACAATTTTCTCCAATTCTTTCTTTGAAAGTTTAATTCTAACAAAAGCTTTTTTTTCACCTTCCTCCTCCCAAATTTGAATTGAGGCTTCGGAGAGGTCGCGTAATTCTAAATAGAACACACCAGGGTCATTGTCGCCTGTCTTTATACTATATTTCTCTTCTTTCATTTTATTCTCCAATGTCAGTTGCAATGCGATTAAATTCGCTATACTTGAACAAGTTCTTTGTTGGTCTCTTAATTGTATGTGCTAATTCGGTTTTCATGAAATCTCTGTATTGTTCCCAAGAGCTTACATTTGAGAACTGCCTTGGTTCGTGAATTGTGGCATTTTCTAAATCTAAATCTTGAAAAACATCCTTTAGTTCAAAATTACGAGCACTCCAACGTTCTTCAATTGGAAGAGGTTCTACTGGTATTCTTTTTGTAGAGTCTGGGACACTTCTATATTTACCTGTTCCTTTTCTTACATTCCTTCTGTATTGAACAAATTCTTCCTTGCCGAATGTAAAAGAGGTATACTGATTGTCTTGGACGGTCTTTCCGTGATATGAGACATAAAAGTTTTTTTGTGTCTTGATAAGTTTTCGCTTCTTGTCGAGAAACCTTGGATCAAAGATTCCATAAGGAAAGGAGACATAATATTTGTCTGGGATCATCCAAGTTGATAATCTTGCTGCTACTTTAAATGCAGTGAGGGCACCATAAATTACACTCCAAGATAGGCAGTCTCGCCTGTCTCTGTCTTTGGGGTGAACCGGAGCCCAGAAGATTGGTATCCTTCGTTTTAATGACGAGGGTTTGGGACCAAGAGTATTATAAAAGTAAAGAGGATCCTGAATGTAATCTCCAACCCGATAGCGAACAATAGGTTCAATGTCGTCGTTACAAACAATCCAAATGGTATCGCACCCTGCGAAAGCACACTCCACAACTGCTGCCTCCAACAATGTATAGTTAGAAGCCACAGGCAGCATACAATCGGGATAGGGCATTTCAAAATCTAAGCTTTGTCCGGCAATTGGTATAATCCCCGTAAGGTGGAAATTTGCTTGTGACGGAAAAGTTTTTTCGTGGAATTCCATAATTTACCTTCTCTTTTTCTTTGTTCTAAAATCTCTAATGTTGAGTGCAATGGTGTATAATTTTTTATTATGTCTCGGTGGGAGTGCTCAATCTTTACAGCATAGTGTAACTGGAGTCCTCTCTTATTATAGCCATTGGCTGTTCCTCGGATACCATTGTCTTTCATCATTTTCAATACTTTAAGTCTCGCATAACTCTCGCTGCTTTCATAACTTTCAATGTCTGCTGTTCTAATCTTGGAGAAAGCAACGACATCTTTGCGGCTTCTATTGAGCCCAATCCGTCGCGGAGAGTGAAAAAACAATTTATTAACAAATCTAGATTTCCTGTCTTCAATAAAAATATGCGGGTGGACAGTTCCAGAGTGAACATGAAACCAATCATAAACATTCAAAGACGAATTGGAAATCTTATCAAAATCTATTCTTTCATTGTATCTTATCTTTATTCGTGAATTATCTATTGTTGTTATTGTAAAGGCTTTTCGTTCGCTTCTAATGTTCTTAACGATATTTGGAACCAAAACAAGACCACCCATAGATAAGAGAAAGGTTAGTCTGTCCCATAATTCTGATTTGTATATATCCCTTACTCCTTCGTAGCCCAAGAATTTAAAGTCAACCAAGTTGGTTACTTTCTCCAACTCAAAGGGGATAATTGGCTCTTTAATAATAATGGGGGTCTCTGATACAAATGAATAAAGCAATGCTTCCAGAGATCCCCCAATGATTATGTTGTTATAAAAAAATTCCTGCTTCATCAAACACCAGTTGATTAGTCTGTTTCTACCAAGTTATTTAAAAATTCTTGTGGTACTTCAGTAAGTAGTTGATCACCGACCATTACATTGTAAGCCCAGAAAGAGAAAGGTTTCTCCTCTGCTGCTGGAAACAATGGATATGTTAGATTAATTGGTCCACGGGTAATAAGACCAATAATTGTGGTTTTGTTTTCAAGAACCAATTGTCCAAATTCATTCAGCATAACCAAGTCTCCTACTTTAAATTTAGCTTCCACCTCTTATTTCCTTATAAGAATTTACAGTAACTGGGAACAAATCGGTTGCAATCTCCAAACAGGCTTCTGCTGTCTTTTGAATTTCCCATTGTGCTCCTTCGTGTGTTCTCAAGTCAATAAATTTAAGTAAATTGGACGCATTTACGGTTCCGTAGTATTCAGTATACAAATTCTGCGGCAGAATCATTCTTGCTTGTTCTCGGCAAACACCATTTGACAAAAGATCTCGGAATGTATCCAATGACCTTTGTGTCTGCATTTTTAAAACCTCGGAAGCACTAACACCGTGATCATAATCGCTCAAATCATGAAGAACAACTGGATCAATTAATTCGTCTGGGTTGGAGGCTTGTCTATTGGATTTGTGTTGTGTCCTGAATGCCTTTGGAAGATAAAATTGTAAATCCTTGTCGGTATACCGACGAGAAATTTCATTATACGACCAGGTTCTGTGTCTGTGGTGTTGTGAACGAACAAATAAAGGCACAGTAAATTTAAAGGTAATAGCACAATGCTCCAGTGTAGAAGTGTGCCTGTGTCTAATAAGGTACTTAATAAGTTTTCTGTCCCTGTTATCCAACTCAGACTTTTCGACACCAAAACTGACGCGAGCAGAATTGACGACGGTAAGGTCACTGCCCATATGACTAATGTAGTCCACACGACCAATCCCGTCATCATATAAGAGAACAGACTTTTCATATTTGTTCACTTATCCCTCCGCACAAATTTAATTTTCTTGCCTTTGTGCATCTCTGCCTTAATCATTGCTTCGATAACGGAACTTGGAGCATCAACTTCGACAATTTCACCGCCGGGATCAATATCACTGTCTCCTGTGAATGGCTCGTCTTTATCTTCTTTGAAGACAAATGTTGATCCACGAACTTTTGACCAGAAGTCAGCATCTTTATCAATTGGCTCAACACTTGTCCAAGGTCCACCATAAGCAACGCGATTACCTTCTGCATCGTATGCATCGATTGATCTTTTGCCTGTGTGTTTTCCAATGTCTCCGAAGATAAAAGCATCTTGTTCATACTTTCCACTCAAGTTCTTGGCTAAATCAAATAATGAGACCTCTCCTTGTTCAACGTCACCTCTTGTTTCGTCGGTTACAACAATTGATTTCTCAATAACGCGAACATCGTTTCCGTCTTC
>Ga0209193_1000712_pt1 | contig 19816 bp, 17 predicted proteins | sample COGITO_mtgs_1003_FD_185515 | JGI IMG/M metagenome (GOLD analysis project Ga0209193, IMG submission 185515) | Pelagic marine microbial communities from North Sea - COGITO_mtgs_100330 (SPAdes) (version 2) | ecosystem: Environmental > Aquatic > Marine > Epipelagic ...
TCACCAGAGCTTTCCTTCAATAAACTAGTATACACACCAGATGTGCATACCGTAGTAATTGAGTTAGACGGTGTTAAAATCAATGCAATTTTACAAGACATTCAATTTCACCCAGTAACAGACAGAATCCTGCACATAGACTTCTATCAAATATTTGATGATAAAGAAGTAATGATGGAAATTCCTGTACGTGTGTCAGGAAATTCTCGTGGTGTTAAAAATGGAGGGGTACTTCGTATTGTAACACGTAAGTTACGTGTGAAGGCAATACCAAAAAATCTTCCAGACTTTATCAACGCAGATATTACAGAGATGAAAATTGGCGCAAAAATGTATATCACTGCTGTTAAAGAAGATACATTCTCTATACTTCATACAGACAACACTGTAATTTGCCAGATTAGAACATCTAGAGTTGCTGTTGAAGATGAAGAAACAGATGAAGAAGAAGCAGAAGGTGCAGAAGGTGCAGAAGGTGCAGAAGGTGCAGAAGGCACTGCTGCTCCGGAGGCCGCTGCTGCTCAGTAAGCACAAGAACGTTAATTATATACAAAGCATTCCGTTAATTCGGGATGCTTTTTTTATTTTTACAAAACCAACACAAAACAATGCTTTCATTTGTTAGAAAATTGTTGGGTCTTAAAAACCCAGCAACAAACAACGTATCTTTAGAGATAGAGAAACAAACAGCCGTACAAACACAAACACTTGCTACAAAGAATAGGAGCTTGGATATGAAAAAATTTTTAATCGCTGGCCTTGGCAACATTGGCCCTGCCTACAAAAATACACGCCATAACATTGGCTTTAGAGTCCTTGATGCCCTGGCAAAACAAGCAGACCTTCCTTGGGAAACCGTAAAACTTGGAGACATCACTACCCACAAAAAAAAGGGGCGCACCCTTATACTTCTTAAACCAAGCACTTTCATGAATCTAAGTGGCAAGGCAGTAAAATACTGGATGGAGAAAGAAAACATCCCCCTTGAAAACCTGCTGGTAGTAACCGATGACCTCAACTTACCCTTTGGAACCTTTAGAATAAAAGGCAAAGGAAGCAGTGGAGGCCACAATGGTCTTAAAGATATCCAGGAGATGCTTGGTACTGGAAAATATCCTCGTTTTAGATTTGGCATTAGTGATGCCTTTTCTAAGGGCAAACAAGTAGATTATGTTTTAGGTGAGTGGACCCCGCAAGAGGAGTCTCATCTTATCACCCAAATCCCAAAGAGCATTGAAGCTATAGAATCTTTTGCCCTTGCAGGGCTAGACAATACCATGAATACCTTTAACGGATAATACTCGATGGAGCAACTCACAACAACCGCTGAATTTAAAAGCAATACCCAAAGCGTGATTACTATTGGCACCTTTGATGGTGTTCATGTTGGCCACCGCGCTATTATGGAGCGCCTTGTTTCGGCAGCAAAAGAGCAGGGGCTTGTATCTACGGTGCTTACTTTTTTTCCTCACCCAAGGATGGTTTTGCAAAAAAACAGCGATATCAAGCTTATAAATACTCTTTCAGAAAAAAAACAACTTCTAGAAGATATTGGCCTAGATTATTTTGTAGTAGAGCCTTTTACCTATGAGTTTTCTAGACTCTCTGCCCTTGAATATGTAAGGGATATTTTGGTGACACAGCTCAAGGCTAAAAAAATTATTATTGGCTATGACCACCGCTTTGGCAGAAATAGAAATGCAGATATCCAAGATTTAAAAAAATATGGGGTAGAGTTTGGTTTTGAAGTAGAAGAAATAAGCGCCCAACAACTAGATGAGGTATCTGTAAGTTCTACCAAAATTAGAAAAGCCCTGGCCCAGGGAGATATCCATACCGCAAATACATACCTAGGCTATGCTTTTACCATAGAAGGCACTGTTACCCAAGGAAAAGCCCTGGGAAGAACCATTGGCTATCCTACCGCCAATTTGCATGTACCACAAACCTATAAGCTTATACCCAAAAATGGAGTATATGTGGTAAAAGCGCAAATAAACAATTCCCTAACCTACGGAATCACAAGCATAGGTACAAACCCTACCGTAGGAGGAACGGCAAAGAGTATAGAAACATTTTTTCTAGACACAAACACAGATCTCTATGGCAAAGAGCTACAACTACAGTTTTTGCAGCACATACGGGAGGAGGCCACTTTTAAAGACTTAGAAAGCTTAAAACAAGCCATCCAAAAAGACGAGGCCTTTGCACGAGACTATATACAACCCCTTGCATAAACTCCTCTTTAAACATATCGACAATTCTGGGCTAGTGCTGTTTAGGGTAGTATTTGGGTTTCTTATTGCCCTTGAAGGTTTTGGAGCCATTGCAACAGGCTGGGTAAAAAAAACCCTTATAGACCCCCAGTTTACATTTAACTTTATTGGTTTTGAGTTGCTGCAACCCTTGGAGGGTAACGGGATGTATATCTATTTTATGTGCCTGGGTATACTAGGGGTTGGAGTAATGCTCGGGTATAAATACAGACTCAGTATGTTTTGCTTTGCTTTGCTGTGGAGCGGGGTATACTTAATGCAAAAAAGTAGTTATAACAACCATTATTATTTAATGCTACTGCTGTCTTGGGGTATGGTTTTTTTACCTGCCAACAAATGGTTTTCTATAGATGCGAGACAAAAACCAAACATAGCATCCAGGTCTATGCCTAGATGGGTTATCTTGGCACTTATTGTGCAAGTTTGGATTGTGTACACCTATGCGGCCATCGCAAAAATATACCCAGCCTGGCTAGATGGAACGGTCACTGGCTTGCTTATGACAGGCAAAAAAGACTATTGGCTCATTGGTCCTTTTTTACAACAACAATGGGTGCATTATGCTATTGCATATGTGGGGATTTTCTTTGACGCACTAATCGTACCATTACTTTTATACAAACGCACTCGCCTTTTAGCATTTTGCTGCTCTATTGTTTTTCATCTTTTTAATGCTGTGGTATTTCAAATAGGTATTTTTCCGTTCATGTCTTTGGCATTTGCCTTTTTCTTTTTTTCCTCCAAAAATTTGCAACAGCGCTTTTTACCAAAAAAAGAACACTATGAGTTGGGAGAGGTCAAAGTGCCACCTAACGGCAAGATAATTAGTAGTATCCTGTGTTTATATTTTATATTACAAATAGCGTTGCCACTAAGGCATTTAGGCATTAAAGATGATGTTTTATGGACAGAAGAAGGGCACCGCCTTAGTTGGCGCATGATGCTAAGAAGTAAAACAGGATACACCACCATGTACACGCTAGATAAAAACACACAAGAAAAAAGCAAGTACAACATCAAGGAAATACTTACCAAAAAACAACAAAGAACCGTAGGCACAAAACCAGATGTTATCTGGCAATTGGCCCAAAGAATAAAGCAAATACAGGCCCAAAAAGGTATTGATGTTGCCGTGTTTGCAGACACAAAAGTGAGTGTAAATGGCGGGCCTTACGCTCGTTTAATAAATGACACCATAGACCTAGGGTCACAAAAATGGACCCCTTTAAAACACCACTTTTGGATTTTGCCTTCTCCAAAAAAATAGCATAGCCGCCCAGAAAAAATAAATAACTATATTTATAAATTAGCTGTAAAACCATAGTATGCTCAACAAAAACTCTAAAAAAGACAAAGCCCGCAACATGCAATCTGTAGTGTTACTGGTTATTTTTATTCTTGTAATTATGGGGTTTTTATTAAAACGTTTTTAGCGATCTCTCCCTTTAAAAAGCAGTACAATGCAATACATCCCTAGCAATAACGTGCTTTAGGCTTTACTTTTGTTGTAAAACAAATCTACTTGCTAATTTCTAGTACAATAAAGCCTTCATTATTTCAAATTCCATAACTTTGCCTTATAAAAATTAAGGGAAACATGTTACAAGTTCAGCGCATTAGAGATCACAAAGAAGCCTTCGTCAAAGCCTTGAAAAAAAGAGGTATGGATGCAACACCTGTTATTAATCAAGTTCTAGAGGCAGACGACAACCGTCGTGCTACCCAAGCAAAACTAGATGATCTCCTAGCAGAATCAAACTCCCTTTCTAAAGAAATTGGTATTCTTTTCAAATCTGGAAATGCCGCTGGGGCAAACGCTCTTAAAGAAAAAACAAGCACTTTAAAAGAGACTTCAAAAGCCTTAGATGACCATTTAAAGAGTATTTCAAAAACATTACAAGACCTGCTTTACACCATTCCCAACATACCTCAAGAGTTAGTTCCCTCTGGCCAAGATGAGAATGACAATGAGCAAACCCTTAGAGAAGGTGCTATTCCTGTATTGGAAGAAGGTGCTATGGCTCACTGGGAATTAGCGAAAAAATACAATATTATAGACTTTGAATTGGGTGTTAAAATCACTGGCGCAGGATTTCCTGTCTATAAAGGAAAAGGAGCCCGCCTACAGCGTGCTCTTATTTCTTATTTTCTTGATAAAAATACAGCAGCCGGTTATACAGAGTACCAAGTACCTCATCTGGTAAATGAAGCCTCTGGAATAGCAACAGGACAATTGCCAGACAAAGAAGGACAGATGTATCACGTAGGTGTTGATGATTTGTATCTAATACCAACGGCAGAGGTGCCAGTTACAAACCTGTTTAGAGGTGACCTAGTCCAAGGGGCAGATTTGCCTATATCTTGCACAAGTTACACGCCTTGCTTTAGAAGAGAGGCTGGAAGCTATGGCGCGCATGTAAGGGGCCTAAACAGATTGCACCAGTTTGACAAGGTAGAAATAGTACGTATAGAGCATCCAGATAATAGCACAAAAGCGCTAGAGGACATGGTAGAGCACGTTGCCAACATCTTAAGAGCGCTACAACTCCCTTTTAGAATTTTGCGTCTATGTGGTGGAGATCTTAGTTTTGCAGCAGCAATCACCTATGACTTGGAAGTGTTCTCAACAGCCCAAGACAGATGGCTTGAGGTAAGTTCTGTTTCTAATTTTGAAACCTTTCAGGCAAATAGATTAAAGCTTCGTTTTAAAGACACAGATGGTAAAAACAAACTAGCACACACCCTAAACGGTAGCGCTATGGCCCTACCTAGAGTACTGGCTAGTATTTTAGAAAACTACCAAACCCCGCAGGGTATTAAAATCCCGGAGGTACTTGTGCCCTATTGTGGTTTTGACATGATAAACTAACACAACAGTCATAAAAAATAAGTTCAAACCCATAAACCACCAAGCTAATTTAAGCGGTGGTTTTTCTCTTTATAGAGCAGGCTAAAAACACTATCTTTACCCTATGCGGTTATTGTATATCCTTTTATTTTTTCTTGCCAGTAGTTCGGTTTTTTCGCAAAGCGAAATTTTAGCCGAAAACTACTTTGATCGTGGGGAATATCAAAAGGCTATTTCTATTTACGAAAAACTATACGCAAAAACACCCTACAAAAGCCAGTACATGCTCAGACTTGTGGAGGCGCATCAGCAACTAGAAAACTTTCAGGCAGCACAGGCGTTACTGGAAAAACAAGTAAACACGCGCAATGGTCAAAATCAATATTTGGTTGATTTAGGGCACAATTATTCGCTGCAAAAAAAAGACTCTCTCGCTAACAAGTATTACGCCCAAGCTCTTGAATTAGTTGCTCAAAACCCAAATTACGGTTCTGTAATTGCCAAAAAATTCGAAAAGTACAGCTTGCTAGACAGGGCTATAATGGCCTATGAAAAAGCAATGGAGGGTAATCCAGCAGTAAATTACAACATTCAAGTTGCCCGTCTATATGGAGAGCAAGGTGCCCTTGAAAAGATGTTTTTAAAATATATTAATGCTGTAAAACTACAACAGCGTTATAAGCCCTTAGCCCAACGTAATTTTAGTTTGTACATCACACAAGACCCTCAAAACAATGCCAATGTTTTACTGAGAAAAACACTACTGAAAAAATTACAACAAGGACCAGATGTTCTTTATAATGAACTTTTAAGCTGGTTGTTTATACAGCAAAAAGAATTTAATAAAGCGTTTGCCCAAGAAAAAGCCATTTACAAAAGAATGGGAGATCAAGACCTTACGGCTATTGTTGATCTTGCCGTAATTACCTTAGAAGAAAAAGACTATCTCAATGCAGAGCAAATTATTAATTTTTTAATTGATAGATCTGTAACCCCAAGTGCAAAGCTGCAAGGGCATCAATACCTGATGAAAATAAGGCTCGCCACCGCCCAAGAAAAAGACTATAAAAAAATAGCCCAGCAGTTTGAAACCCTGCTAGATCAATACGGGCATGACGGCCAGACCTATTTACTTCAAATAGATTACAATCACTTTTTGGCTTTTACTGCCAAAGAGGTCCCCCTGGCTACTGCCAATCTAAAAAAACTCATTAAAAAACAGCTAAATCCATATCAAGAATCTTTAGTTAAGATGGAACTGGCAGATATATTGGTCTTTGACGAGAAATTTAATAGAGCGCTTATTTATTATTCTCAAATCCAAAACAAAGTTAAAAGTGATGTCTTAGCGCAACAGGCTAGATTTAAAGTAGCAAGAACAAGTTATTTTAAAGGTGATTTTGTTTGGGCTAAAGCCCAGACAGATGTTTTGCGTAAATCTACCACCCAGCTTATTGCCAATGATGCCCTGAAAATGACACTCATGATTCATGACAACACCCTGGAAGATTCTCTGCAAACTGCCTTGAAAAAATATGCTAGGGCAGATTTCTTAGCACTTCAAAATAAAGATGCTCAGGCCATCGAGGTTTTGTCAGAAATTTTGACCACCCACAAAGGTGAAAAAATAGAAGACGAAGCCCTTTTAAAACAAGCAGAACTCTTTGAAAAAACAGGGCAATACAAAAAAGCCGAGGCCAATTACCTCAAAATAATTACTGTCTATAAAGATGAAATCCTAGCAGATGATGCGTATTTCAATCTCGCAAATTTATATGAGCATCAATTACAAGATCCTCAAAAAGCAAAACAGTATTACGAGCAAATTATTTTTGACTTTGCAGACAGTATTTACTTTACCCAGGCTAGAAAGAAATATCGGATGCTGCGAGGAAGATAACATCTAATACTGCTTTTAAAGCCATGAAAACTATAACCTTAATATACCCCTATGTATATATATAATGTCACTATTAACGTAGAAAATGCCATACATCTTGAGTGGTTAGATTGGATGAAAAACAGCCATATTCCTGCAATGCTGGCTACCAATAAGTTCAGTAAAGCCCTTATGACTAAAGTAATGGTGGAAGAAGAGATGGGCGGGATCACCTACTCTGTACAATACACCACAGATAGCAAACAAACCCTAGAGAGGTATTACAAAGAAGATGCCCCGGCATTAAGAGCGCAAGGCAAAGCATTTGAGGGAAACTATATAGCCTTTAGAACAGAATTAGAGGTAATATCTGAGCAATAACCCACCCATGGCAAAAAAGAAAAAATACAATAAGCATAGCGCGATTCCTAAGAGAGAATTCAATCCGAAAAACGATGGGGTGCGCGCAAAAAAACACCTAGGCCAGCATTTTTTAATAGACGAAACTATTGCCAACAACATCTCTCAAACCCTAAAGCTTGAAGGCTATAAAAACGTGCTGGAGATTGGCCCAGGAACAGGTGTAATGACCAAGTATTTACTAGAGAAAGACATCAATCTTGTGGCCATGGAACTCGATAGCGAATCTGTAGATTATCTTATCAATAATTACCCCAACCAGAACCTTCAGATTTTAGAGGCAGATTTCTTAAAAGAAGACCTACAAGATTATTTTGGAGAGCAGCAGTTTGGTATTACAGGAAACTTTCCTTACAATATATCTACCCAAATTGTATTTAAAATGCTTGAGATGAAACAGCAGGTGCCAGAATTTAGTGGTATGTTTCAAAAAGAAGTAGCTATGCGTATTTGCGCCAAAGAAGGCAGCAAAACCTATGGTATTCTCTCTGTACTTACCCAGGCATTTTATGATGCAGAGTATCTTTTCACGGTTCCACCCACAGTATTTAACCCGCCACCCAAAGTGGAGAGCGGCGTGCTTAGATTGCGCAGAAAAACCTCCTTAGACATTGATTGTAGTGAGGCCATGTTGTATAAAGTTGTCAAAACTGCCTTCCAGCAAAGACGTAAAACCCTAAGAAATAGTTTAAAATCTTTTAATCTTTCAGATAAAATAAAAGAAGATGCTATCTTTGGGCAAAGACCCGAGCAGCTACCTGTAGCGCAATTTATTGCACTAACACAAAAATTGGAAGACGATGCAATTTCAACTCACCAGTGATTTTATAGAAAATATAGCACAACACATTGCCAAAAAAGAGGGTAATACGTTGCGTGAAGTATTGCAAGATTTTCACTTTGCAGACATTGCAGAGCTACTCGATCAGCTTAAAATCGATCAGGCAACCTACCTAATTCAACAACTAGAAAGTGATTTAACATCTGAGGCCCTTATGGAGCTAGATGATGATGTGCGAGAAAAAATTCTTGAGCGTCTTTCTCCTAAAGAAATCGCTGCAGAGCTAGAAGAGCTTGACACAGATGATGCTGCAGATATTATTGCAGAGCTTGATGAAAAAATCCAGCAAAAAGTAATAGATAAAATTGAAGATCAAGAACATCTCGCAGATATTGTTGAACTGCTTAACTATGATGAGGATACCGCTGGAGCTCTAATGGCTAAAGAATTGGTGCAGGTAAAAGAAACCTGGACTGTTGCGGGTTGTGTTCGTGAAATGCGCCGCCAGGCAGAAAATGTAACAAGAGTACACTCTATTTATGTTACCAATAAAGAAGGAAAACTAACAGGTAGGCTCTCTTTAAAAGATTTACTAACCGCAGAAGCAAAAACAAAAATTAGTGATGTATTCATACCAAAGGTAGATTACGTGACTGTGCATACAGAAAACGAAGAGGTGGCACGTATTATGCAAAAGTATGATTTAGAGGCGATCCCTGTTGTTGATAATCAGGGTATTTTGATGGGAAGAATTACCATTGATGATATTGTAGATTTTATAAAAGACGAGGCAGAAAAGGATTACCAAATGGCTGCAGGTATCTCACAAGATGTAGAGGCGGATGACAGCATTGTAGACCTTACAAAAGCCCGCTTGCCCTGGCTAGTTTTAGGACTCCTGGGAGGTCTTGGGAGTGTGTATATTATGAGAGGTTTTGATGAGGCCCTTGCAACCCATGTAGAGCTGTTTTTCTTCACCCCTCTTATTGCCGCCATGGCCGGAAATGTTGGAGTACAATCTAGTGCCATTATTGTACAGGGTTTGGCCAATGACAATGTAAAGGGAAGTTTATTTAAAAGACTGCTTAAAGAAGTAGGCCTTGCTATTATAAATGGTGTTGCCCTTGGGGTGTTGATTATTTTATTTGGCGCCTTAACACAGATGGACCAACAAGTGGCATTTACCATCGCCATTTCTATGCTTTTGGTCATTATAGTTGCGGCTCTAGTAGGTACTTTTGTGCCAATTATCTTAGACAAAAAAGGCATTGACCCTGCCATTGCAACTGGTCCCTTTATAACAACAAGTAATGATATTTTTGGGATTTTTCTATTCTTCTTTATAGCCAAACTAATTTTAAACTTTTAGGCTTCTTTTTGGCTAGAGTCTCCCGTTTTTTAAATAGTAGCGCCATGTTTTTGGTATAAAATATAACACAATGCACCCAATTAACATCAAAGAAAAATTTAGCAAATTTGATAAAAAATGGCACCCACACCAGATCGCTGTTGTGGATGACATGCAAGTTCTACTAGCCAAAATTAAAGGAGAATTTTTGTGGCATAAACACCAGGAGCAAGACGAGCTATTTTTTGTACAAAAAGGAGTGCTAGAAATGCATTTTAGAGATAAAATAGAGATTGTCAAACAAGGAGAAATTATTGTAGTCCCTAAGGGGGTAGAGCATTGTCCAAAAAGCCAGAATGATCAAGAGGTACACCTCTTACTTTTTGAAAAACTAGACATCAAACATACCGGCAATGTGGTGCACGAGAAAACACAAAACACTTATCCTAAAATTTAACTTTTATATAATCTAAGACAATGTATATCTATACAAAGACCTGGTATCTTTGCTTGTTTATCGTGTAATATGAAGATACTCCATCTAGACCAAAACCACCCCTTGCTTATCGAGCAGCTTACCCAAGCTGGTTTTGATTGCCAGGAAGATTACACCTCTTCAAAACAGGACATAGAGAACCGTATAGCCCCTTATAATGGTATTGTTATTAGAAGCAGGTTTAAAATAGACAAACAATTTTTAGATGCAGCTACCCATTTAAAATTTATAGCTCGCGTGGGAGCTGGTCTAGAAAGCATCGATGTCTGTTATGCAGCAAGTAAAAACATCTCTCTATTTGCAGCACCCCAGGGAAACAAAAATGCAGTGGGCGAACATGCCCTGGGCATGCTGTTGTCTTTGTTTAATAAGCTAAACCGAGCAGATAGGCAAGTAAAATCTGGGCTCTGGGAAAGAGAGCACAATAGAGGTTTAGAAATCAAAGGAAAAACCATTGGCCTTATTGGGTATGGAAACATGGGGCGCAGCTTTGCAAAAAAATTAAAAGGTTTTAAGTGTACTATTCTTTGCTATGATATACAAAAAGACCTAGGCAACAAAAACGCAACACAAGTGTCTCTAGAAACATTACAAGAAAAGGCAGATGTTCTAAGCCTTCATACCCCTTGGACTCCACAGACCGATAAAATGGTGGATGCAGCTTTTATAGCCAAGTTTAAAAAACCATTTTGGCTTATTAACACCGCAAGAGGAAAAAGCGTGGTAACCAAAGATGTGGTTTCTGGGTTAAAAAGCGGAAAAATACTAGGGGCTGGTCTGGATGTTTTAGAATATGAAAAACGCTCTTTTGAAACATTATTTACAGAAAAGATGCCAAAAGAATTTAAGGAGCTTTTGGCCATGAACAATGTTATTTTAAGCCCACATGTTGCAGGCTGGACTATTGAGAGTAAAGAAAAATTAGCGCAAGTAATAGTCAATAAAATAGTGACAAGATATAGACCAAACACAAAGTGAATCCAAAAATAATACCTTATGACAACACAAGAATTTTTTAACATTCTAAAAGAACACCCAGGCAAATCGTTGCTATTTCAATACATGCCTGGGCAACTCGTTGGAGCTAATTACCACATTACAGAAGTAAAACACATCACCGTAGAATCTGTAGATTGTGGCGCTAGAGAAGACTCCTGGAAAGAAACCATCATACAACTATGGGAAAGCCCCTCGGAGATAGGAAAGATAGATTTTATGAGTTGTCATAAAGCCTTAGCTATTTTAAATACCGTAGGGAAAATAAGACCTTACACAAATACAAGCACTGTGCGCTTTGAATATAGTAATACGCTATTTCATACCGCCCAATTATTTGTATCGGCAGTAGAGGTAACCAACGACAGCTTACTGGTGCATCTAGCTACTCAAAAAACTGCCTGTAAAGCAGAAGATATCTGCGGAATTCCAGAAATAGAAAACACCCAGCCACAAGCAAATAGTTGCACCCCTGGAAGTGGGTGTTGTTAATAAATTTTAAAATAATAGCTACCATACAAAACAAATGAAAAACATGAAAAACATACTCGTTCTTTGTACAGGTAACAGTTGCCGAAGCCAAATGGCACATGGTTACCTACATCAAATTCTTGGAGATAAGGCAACTATCTATAGCGCAGGAATAGAAACCCACGGCATTAATCCGGGAGCGGCATTAGCCATGAAAAAAGACGGTATTGATATTTCTGGTCATACCTCCAATAATGTAAATGAGTACCAAGAAATAGATTGGCATTACATTATCACCGTCTGTGATCATGCATATGAAAATTGTCCTTTTATAGCGGCACCAAACGCAGAAAGATTGCATCATAATTTTTATGATCCATCAAAGTTTATTGGTACTGCTAAACAAACGGAAGCTGCATTTATAAAAGCCAGAGAAGAAATAAAAAACTATTGTCTAGCCTTTTCAAATACCCGCTTTAATCTTTAATAACCACCTGCACGGTCTCTCTACTTTCCTGCTTTAATAAAACCTCCTTGTTTTTAATTAGAGACTTTACATCATTAAAAGAAGCGTGGCGGATGGTGTAGAGAGTGACTTCTTCATTCCAACTTACCCTAAAAGTGGAACGAAGTGAGGTGAGTAACACCTCTAGGTTGTTGTATATATTATCGATAACCACAGAAAAACTAATGGCTGAGTTTTGAATTAAGGAAACCTTCATTTTATTTTTATCTAGTAATGTAAATACATCACTTATGTTTTTCTCTACAATAAAACTAAAGTCTAAAGATGATAAGGATAGTAATACTTGTCCTTTCTTTAAAATAAAACAGGCTGTTTTTGGATCTAAGGTAACACCCTTGCCCACACAAGTGCCTGGGCTTAGTGGATCATAAAATGATTTCACAAATAAAGGTATTTCTTTTTTCTGTAAGGGCTGTAAGGTTTTAGGATGTATCACAGAAGCGCCATAAAAAGCCAACTCTATGGCTTCTCTATAAGAAATGTGATGCAATAAAGTTGTGGTTTTAAAATACCTAGGGTCTGCATTTAAAACACCAGGAACATCTTTCCAGATGGTAACACTTGCTGCGTTTAAACAGTAGGCAAGAATTGCGGCGGTGTAATCACTACCTTCTCTGCCCAGAGTTGTTGTGAAATTATTGGTGGCCTCTGCTGACAAAAAGCCTTGTGTTATTGTAATGCCTGTGGCAGGAATATTTTTAATAATATGCTGCTTTGTGGTTTGCCAATCTACAGAGGCATCTCTAAAACTGGCGTCTGTAACTATGCAAGTGCGTATGTCTACCCAGGTATTTTTTATGGTCTTTTGGGTTAAATACGCAGATACAATGGTGGTAGAGAGAAGCTCTCCATAGCCCACCACCTGGTCATAAACATAGGCCTGGTTGGTAGATTTATTAGTCTGTAAAAAAGAAGAAAGTGTTGTAATTAATGCCTGTATTTGCTTGAAAATTGGAGCGTTAATATCTGTAAATATTTCCTTGGAGACAGACCAGTGATATTCCTTAATATCTTCTATTGCTTGTTTTACTTTTGCAGGTTCTTTAAAATAACAGTTTACAACACCCTCTAAGGCATTGGTCATTTTGCCCATAGCCGAGACTACGATTACAAGATTGGCATGGCCTGTTTGCTGTAAAACAGTAGCAACATTTTTTACTCCCTGAGCATCTTTTACAGAAGCGCCTCCAAATTTAAATACATTCATAGTATTGATCACAAAGCTATTATTTAAAGTTAACTACTAGGGCTAATAAAATTAGACAATCCCTCTTGGTCAAATTGAGCTAAATACCAATCTTTTAATATCGTTGCTCCTGTTTTTTCATAGAATTTAATGGCCTGGGTATTCCAACCAAGCACCACCCACTCTACTCTTTTTACATCAAAAGATGCGGCATGCTCCATAACTCTTTTATACAAAGCCATACCAACGCCTTGGCCTCGCTTAGACTCTTTCACAATTAAATCTTCTAGATGAACACTGCGCCCCTTCCAGGTAGAAAATCTAAAATAACACAGTGCCATCCCTACAATTTGACCCGCTATTAAAGAAACAAAACAAGTAAAAAGAGGGTGTTTACCAAAACCTTCAACAACCAGCGTGTCTACATCAATCTGCACAGCATTTGGATGCTTTTCAAAAACAGCAAGTTCTTTGATAAGCTCGAGTACATCTGGCATATCTTCTTTCGTGGCTTTTCTTACAACAACACCCATTGGTTTACGTTTTGATAGACAAATATCGGTTCAATTTCTTAAAAAATGCGATATTTGCACTAAATTCCTTGAACAAGCCAATATGCCAAATAAAAATAAAACATTAGGAGAATTTATTATAGAAAACCAAACAGAATTTAAATACTCCTCTGGTGAGCTTTCTAGATTAATTAATTCTATCCGTTTAGCAGCAAAGGTGGTAAACCACGAGGTAAACAAAGCGGGTTTGGTTGATATTTTGGGAGCAGCAGGAGAAACAAATGTGCAAGGAGAGGATCAACAAAAATTGGATATATACGCAAATGATGTGTTCATCAAAACATTGATTAACAGAGAAATTGTATGTGGTATTGCCAGCGAAGAAGAGGATGACTTTATAACCATTATTGGTAGAAATGAAAAAAATGACAATAAATACGTTGTCTTAATAGACCCCCTAGATGGGTCCTCCAATATAGATGTTAATGTTTCTGTAGGTACTATTTTTTCTATCTACCGAAGAATCACCCCAGAGGGAACTCCTGTAACAATTAATGATTTTTTACAGCCTGGAAACAAACAAGTAGCAGCAGGATATATTGTATATGGTACTTCAACAATGATTGTATACTCTACAGGGCATGGGGTAAATGGCTTTACGTTAAACCCGGCTATTGGCACCTATTATTTATCGCATCCTAACATGCAATTTCCAGAAAACGGAAGCATTTACTCTGTAAATGAAGGTAATTATGTGCATTTCCCGCAGGGTGTAAAAGACTATATAAAGTATTGCCAAAAAGAAGAAGAGGATAGACCTTACACCTCAAGGTATATTGGGTCTTTGGTCTCAGATTTTCATAGAAATATGATCAAAGGAGGGATTTACATGTACCCAAACACCTCTAAGGACCCAAACGGGAAATTACGTTTATTGTATGAGTGCAACCCAATGGCCTATATTGCAGAACAATCTGGAGGTAAAGCCAGTGATGGGTATACCAGAATACTAGATATCAAACCCACCGAGCTGCACCAACGAGTTCCTTTTTTCTGCGGAAGCAAGAATATGGTTACCATGGCCGAAAGCTTTATGAAATAAGCCTCATAAAATTTAAAGCGCGTTTTCTTTAATATCTTTCACTACCTCTGGATTTAATAAGGTAGAAATATCTCCTAAATTATCGGTTTGTTTCCCGGCAATCTTACGCAGTATCCTGCGCATTATCTTCCCGCTTCTAGTTTTAGGCAAGCCCTGCGTGAATTGAATTTTATCAAGTTTTGCAATAGCTCCGATCTCGAGTCTAATCTTTGCATTTATTTCTTTGCGGAGTTGGTCTTGATTTGTAACATTGGTGTTTTTTAGGGTTACATACCCGTAAAGAGCGGTCCCTTTTATATCATGGGCAAATCCTACAACAGCACTTTCTGCAATCAAAGGGTGCTGATTTATAGCATCCTCAATGGGGGCTGTGCCTAAATTATGGCCAGAGACTATAATAACATCATCTACTCTTCCTGTAATTCTGTAATTTCCTTCGGCATCCCGAAGTGCACCATCACCTGTGAAATAGACATTTTTAAAGGCAGAGAAATACGTTTGTTTGTACCGCTGATGATTTCCGTATATAGTGCGCGCCATGGAAGGCCACGGAAAGGTGATACATAATTTTCCTTGCCCCTGAGGTGTTGTAATTTGTTGTCCTGTGTCATCCATCAGGGCTAGTTTAATACCAGGCAGAGGCAGGGTTGCGTAGGTAGGAATTGTTTTTGTTATTCCTGGTAATGAAGTAATCATAATACCACCTGTTTCTGTTTGCCACCAGGTATCTACAATAGGGGCTTTATTTTTACCAATATGGTCATCATACCAGTGCCACGCTTCTTCGTTTATAGGTTCTCCAACTGTGCCGAGTACCTTTAAAGAAGATAGATCGTGTTTCTCTACTAGAGATAATGATTCTTTAGCCAGGGCTCTAATAGCTGTGGGAGCGGTATAAAACTGAGTGACTTTGTGTTTTGCAACTACCTCCCAAAAGCGTCCTGCATCTGGATAGGTAGGTACTCCTTCAAACATCAAAGAAGTGGCTCCATTGGCCAAAGGGCCATATACAATGTAACTATGGCCTGTTACCCAGCCAATATCTGCGGTACACCAATACACATCTTTCTCTTGATACTGAAATACATTTTTAAATGAATAGGCGCTATACACCATATATCCGGCAGTTGTATGAACCATTCCTTTGGGTTTACCGGTAGATCCAGAGGTGTATAAAATAAATAAAGGATCTTCTGCATCCATAACCTCAGCCTGGCAAACACCAGAAGCGGCATCAAGTAGTGGTTGTATCCAATAATCACGGTTCTTGTATAGGGTAATTTCGGTTCCTATTCTTTTCACTACCAAAACACTCTGTACTGCCTCACAGCTTAAAAGTGCGGTATCAACAATAGCTTTTAAATCTATGGTTTTAGCGCCCCTGTAGGACCCATCACTAGTTATAACCATTTTACAATCGCAATCGTTTATACGTGTAGCCAAGGCCGCAGCAGAAAACCCAGCAAACACTACAGAATGAACAGCGCCAATTCTAGCACAGGCCAAAACGGCTATTGCCAGCTCTGGAATCATAGGCAGATACAAACACACCCGATCGCCTTTTTGTATGCCTTTACTCTTTAGCACATTTGCCATTTTACAAACGCGCACATGAAGCTCTCTATAACTAATGGCAACAGCAGGTTGCCCGAGATCATTGGGTTCAAAAAGCAAGGCTGTTTTTGACCCTCGAGTGGCCAAATGCCTATCTATACAATTTAAAGTGATGTTTAATTTAGCACCTTTAAACCAGCTTACCGCTGGGATCGACAAATCATGCTCTAACACACTTTCCCAGGGGGCTATCCAGTCAAAATTTTCACGAGCAATAGTATCCCAAAAATCTTCAGGAGTGTTTGTTGCATCTTGGCAGGCCTGATTATAAGCCTCTAAAGAGTCAATATGATAGTGGTTTTGCATTTTAGGGTGTTTTAGAAACAGAAAGATACTTATTTTTTTAAATGCTACTATTTTTTATTAAAATAAGTCCCGTAACTTTAAAGCTCTAAATTAGCATTAACAAACACCTCAACTCTTGAAAAAACTACTCCAGATTCTTAATATTGTATTTTTTATTGGGACTATTTATGTGAACTACGGCTCAAGCACAGGGATGTTTAACAACTCCACACAGGCTGACATAAGCGGTAAATATCAAACTCTTTTTACTCCAGCAAGCTATGGGTTTTCTATATGGGGGGTTATTTATCTTTTACTTTTTGGTTTTGTTATATACCAGTCTAGAAGCCTTTTTGTTAAAGTATCTAATGATGCATTTATAGAAAAAACAGGATGGTGGTTTATACTTAGTTGTACAGCAAATAGCCTATGGTGCTACTTATTTGTTTGTGATCACATACTGCTATCTACCTTTGTTATTTTCTTTATTTTATTTTGTTTGCTACAAATTGTAATGAGAAATAAAATGAAACTTTGGGATGCGCCACTTTCAACAATTGCTTTTTTGTGGTGGCCCTTTGTTATTTATAGTGGATGGCTTACCGTGGCTTGTATTGCTAATGTAACGATCTATCTTACAAAAATTGGCTGGGAGGGCTGGGGCATTTCCCCAGAGGCCTGGACTTTTACAATGATTGGCATTGCCACTTTTATAAATCTTGTTGTTAACTGGAGACGAAATATGCCCGAATTTGCCTTAGTTGGCGCTTGGGGCCTAGTGGCCATTGGAGTGGCAAACACAGGTAATTATGAAGCTATAAAGCAAATGGCCTATCTATGTGCAGGGGTCTTACTTTTGAGCAGTAGTATTCACTCTCTAAAAAACACTGTCAACAACCCACTTAGTAAACTTTTTAAAAAAAATTAATTGTTTAAATATATCTTAAGGCCCTTTGTAAGGATTTAACTTTGGTTTATTTTTGCATGCTATGAGCAAAAAACTTGTTCGCTCTCTCTTTAGAGAGTCTTCTGCACAGGCAGTATTAAAAACCCAGCTTAATCAAAAAAGCAGGGATAACTGCGTGGTGTCAGGACTTGTAGGAAGCGCACTCTCTATTACAATTGCTGAACTATTCAAGGAAACAGCCCTTCCTTTTCTACTTATTTTAAATGACAAAGAACAAGCTGCATATCATCTCAATGATTTAGAAAATATCCTGGGAGATGAAAGTGTGTTGTTTTATCCTGGAAGCTATAGAAGGCCTTATCAAATAGAAGAGACAGACAACGCAAATGTTTTACTTCGAAGTGAGGTGTTAAACCGTATCAATTCCAGAAAAAAACCAGCGCTTATTGTTACCTACCCCGAAGCGTTATTTGAGAAAGTAGTTACAAAAAAAGAGCTAGATAAAAGCACCCTAAAAATTTCGGTTGGAGAAAACCTATCTATAGATTTTGTAAACGAAGTATTGTTTGAATACAACTTTAAAAGGGTAGATTTTGTAACAGAGCCAGGAGAGTTTTCTGTTCGTGGCGGTATTTTAGATGTATTTTCTTTTAGTAACGATGAGCCCTACAGGATCGAATTTTTTGGAGATGAGATTGACTCCATAAGAACCTTTGATGTAGAAACACAACTCTCTCTCGAGCAGTTAAAAAAAGTGTTTGTCATTCCTAATGTAGAAAACAAGCTGATGGAAGAAAACAGAGAAAGTTTTCTTAAATACATCTCTGGAAAAACTATTGTTTGTCTTAAAGATCAAGAAATAGTAAACAGCGCTATAGACACTCTTTTTACCAAAGCAACCCAGGCATATGGTATGCTGCAAGGGGAGGTTAAAAGAATTTCTCCTGAGCTGTTATTTTGCACCTCTAGGCTGTTAAAAAAACAATTTGAAGGTTTTAAAACAATAACCTTAGCTAGCAGTAATCCTCATGGGCTAAGAGAAAAAGTAGGTGGTACACTGCCCGAGAATACATCAAAGCTCATTGGCTTTAACACCAAGCCACAGCCCTCTTTTAACAAGCAGTTTGATTTGCTGATTGAAAATCTAAATCAAAACACCGATAAGGGATATACCAATTACATATTTTGCAGCAGCGACCAACAAGCCAAACGCTTTGAAGATATTTTTGCAGACGCCAAGGTAGCTGTAACTCAATTTGAGACGGTTGTTTTTCCGCTTTACCAAGGGTTTATTGACCACCAGTGCAAACATGTTTGCTACACAGATCATCAAGTATTTGAACGCTACCATAAATTTAGCCTTAAAAACGGGTACGCTAAAAAACAAGCCATTACCCTTAAGGAGTTAACCAACCTAGTGGTTGGTGATTATGTCACCCATATTGATCACGGAATAGGAAAATTTGGAGGGCTTCAAAAAATTGAAGTAGAAGGCAAACAACAGGAAGCCATTAAATTAATATATGGGGAGCGTGATATTTTATATCTAAGCATTCACTCATTACATAAAATTTCGAAATACAATGGCAAGGATGGCGCCGTTCCAAAAATTTACAAGTTAGGAAGTGCTGCCTGGAAAAAACTAAAACAAAAAACAAAAGCAAGAGTAAAACACATTGCTTTTAATTTAATAGAATTATACGCAAAAAGAAGGCTTCAAAAAGGATTTCAATATGATCCAGATAGCTATTTGCAACATGAGCTAGAGTCCAGCTTTATATTTGAGGATACCCCAGATCAATCTACGGCAACGGCTGATGTAAAAGCAGATATGGAGAGTGAGCGCCCTATGGACCGTTTAATTTGTGGTGACGTTGGGTTTGGCAAAACAGAAGTTGCCGTTCGTGCAGCTTTTAAAGCCGTTGATAATGGCAAGCAGGTTGCCATTTTAGTGCCTACCACAATATTAGCATTTCAGCACTTTAAAACCTTTAGCGAAAGACTAGAAACCATGCCTGTAAAGGTAGATTACCTAAATCGCTTCAGAACGGCCAAGGAGCGTAAAGGAGTTTTAGAGAATTTAAAAAATGGAAGATTAGATATTGTTATTGGTACCCATCAATTGGTGAGTAAAGCTATCGAGTTTAAGGACCTTGGCCTATTAATTAT
>Ga0209193_1000714_pt1 | contig 19805 bp, 26 predicted proteins | sample COGITO_mtgs_1003_FD_185515 | JGI IMG/M metagenome (GOLD analysis project Ga0209193, IMG submission 185515) | Pelagic marine microbial communities from North Sea - COGITO_mtgs_100330 (SPAdes) (version 2) | ecosystem: Environmental > Aquatic > Marine > Epipelagic ...
GTTCATAAAATTCCCAATTCCACTTAATGCTGATAATCCAGTTGCTAGCCCTGTTTGCAAGGCTGATGGTTGAACTCCATAAGTTGTACCAACCTGACTGAATCCTGCAGGGACACTTTGTACAAACGGTAACAATGATTGCATTTGTTGCATTGGGGCTTGTTGTTGCATTAATGCATTTTGTCTTGATGCATCTAATCGTGCTTGTTGTAATCCTTGTGTCATTTGACCCAAACCTAGTTGTCTTTGTATGTCAGCTTGAGCGGCTTGTTGTGCTTGTGTGCCAAGACCCATCAATTGTCCGCCAAGACCTATTTGTCCTGCTGACCTAGTTTGTGCAAGGCTTCCAATGCCTGATGATAAATTTGCAAGATTTTGTTGTTGTCTTGCAGTTTCACCCAGTGCAACTTGTTGAGCCTGTTGATAGCCTTGACTTCTAAGTCCGCCTAAAGCCTCCCCTAAGCCTCTACCAAGAGCCTCAGTGCGTTCTTCTGCACCTAATCTAGCTCTTGAGCCAAAGGCTGATTCACCGCCTCTAGCGATGTCAGAAGCTCTAGCTGATATGTCAGCCATGGCTCCTCTTTCAAGTATGTCTTTGCGTACTTGGTCAATAACCTCTTCTTGATATGGGTCATAAAATTTTGAAATGTAAGTTCTTTCTTCGCCTTCAGGTCCAACCATTCTTGTTGGGTCATAGCCAATTTTTGCATATTCTCTTAACAATTGTTCTGATTCGTCTAAACCGCCAAGCCTTTGACCTGTTGCAACTCCCTCCTCATCAAATTGTTGCCTTCCAAACAAACTCTCAAGACCTTGACCAAAATATTGTTCTGCACCTTTTTGTGTATCTGTGCCAAACAGGTAAGGCTCTTGAACACCAATTTTTTCTCTTGATAAGCCAATAGCCGCTAATTGTTCGGGAGATAGTCCTGCAATCTTTTGCGGTACGACAACTGGGTTGCCTTGCTCGTCATAAAATGTTCTCTCCGAAGCTCTAAATGCTTGTTGCATAAAGCCCGGTGAATAGCTAGAAGTACCCGGTATGCCTGAACCAAAGAATAATTCTCTAGTGGTAGGGTCAAGGGTTCTAAACTGTTGTTGAATGTCTGTTGCGATTGGTTCTGCCATTATGCTACGTTCCCAAAGTGTTCCATTAATTTGTACATAACTCTAGTGCCTGAGTCTCTTGTTGGCTCTCCGTTTGGAGTTAGAGTTAGTATGCCATTGTTGTTGTTAACATCAAAAGAACCTGCTCCTCTTACAGCTTTGGCAGTCATTACAAACTCACCGTCTGAAAGCATTGCAGGGATATCGTCTGATGTCTCAGTGCCTGCTCCATTGATTTGTCCATCTCTGACAGGAAACTCTTCTACATTGATAGCAACATCCATGTCACCGCCTTCTGCCATAGCTACAACACCACCATCGGCAAAAGCCATGATGCCACCACGAGATGCCATTCTTGGCTTACCGCCACTTAATGCAGGCATGCCTTCAGGAGTTAAACCAAACTCTACACGAGATGGCATTTCTTCTCCTGTTCTACGAGCTATTTCTGCTTCTATGTTATATCTACCAAGTGGGTCCATTTGTGTAAGTGGGGTTAAAGGCACACCTTTTTGATCTTTGGCTTCTTCATAAGCCAACTTACCAATTAAGCCCGCAAGTCCTGCAATACCTAATTTGCCCATCATGCCAAGACCACCTTGATCGTCTTTAGCAAAAAGACTGCTACTAGAAGGGTCTGTTTGTCCTTTTAAAGTGTCTTCTATGCCTTTTATGAAAGAGGGGGTTTTAGCTCCGCCAATAAAACTGCCACCTTGTAATCTTTTTATTTCTTCATCTGATACAGGCATGCCCGTTTTAGTGTTTATGTATCCTTGATTAACTGGGTCGTACTGTATTTCTTCAGGCAAAGGTTGCTGTCCACCACCAAACAAACCTGTGATGCCTGAGCCGAATCTGCCACCCTCTAAACCCTCTTGTGGTTTAAACAAACTGCTTACTGTATCTATTGGGCTTGTAACTAAATTTTTAATTCCACTACCAATAGCACTCGGTATAGCTTTAAAAGATTCGCCTAAGCCACTCAAAAAACTACCTTTGCCTGCTTCTTTAATAGCACCAAAACTATCTCCAATTGAAGGACCTGTTCTTAAAGGTCCTGCAACAGACAATAAAGCCAAGGGATTGGCTCTGCCTTTAGCTACATCATATACAGTGCTTGCGGTATCTATTAAAGCTGCTGGTGCTTGCCAAGGACCGGGTACAAACTTAGCTACCTTAGCCACTGGCTTAATAACTTTGTCCTTTACCTTTTTCCAAGTTTTAGACAGCCAACCAAACTCTTGTAAACCAGTTTCAGGATTGATTGATGCTATGCCTCCTAACTGACCCGTTGAATCTACCACTCTACTTTTTGGGTCTATGCCCATTTGCATCATGGTTTCTTCTAACATATCAGATGCTTGTGGATTAGCCTCTAATACAGGAGCAGGTATTACAACCTCACCCTCTGCAAGATGACCCAAAGTGGTATCATCCATTCTTCCTGATTCGGCACCAAGTTTTAATAATGGATTGCCTGATTCTTCTGCTTGTTGTTGTGCGTTAAATTTTAATAACTGAGTAATACCTTCATCACCCTCACCGCTAACTGGCATCATTCTGTCTTGTAAAATTTCTTCTTGAATTTCTTTGGGTGCGACTTCTTTTACAGTTTGCACAAATGCGTCTACATCCATGCCTGTACCCATTTCGTTGAGTATTTCTTGTTGAGCTTGCATAGACTCAGGTGAGTTCTGCGGATATGTCATTATGGTTCTAACTTGTTGTTCAAAACCAAGATCGACTAATGGTTGCATGACGCTTGTGTCTACATTTGATACCATTGGGTCTTGTACACCACTTAATAAAGCCTTGTTAATCCTAACCATATCGTTGTCAGACATAACGCCTGAGCCTAATGTGTCTCTGTTTGGCATCATATCCATCAAAGGACTGCTAGCATTAAAGGATGGTCTTCCCTGATTGAAGTTCATGCTTGCCTGAAACAAGGGAAGAGAGTCGGGTCTTTCCATGTCTGTTAAAAGGTTTTGAACTCTGTCTGTTAAATTTAAATCTTCCATATTAACTCGTTGTAACTGTTACGGAGCCTACCGCCCCTGTTCCACTCACGCCACTCAAATATGTTTGGTGACTATATAAATCACGAAAAGCATTCCCGTCATACGCTTGGTGAATCTCTAGTGTCGTATTAAACACTATATCACCCGCTATAAAGTTCAGTTCACCTAATTCGGATTGGTTGAACTGCGGGGTTCGATTAGGGTCGAACTGTCCTAAGTTTAACTCAAGTATCCTGACTAATCTATTAAAAACATCAGGTGTTACTTCGTCTAAAGCCTGCGGTAACCTTGTCGGTAATAGCTTTGCCATTATCTTCTACCATCAGGCTGTATATACATTCTAGTATATCCTAGTCTCCATTGCACTCCTAGTCTGTTTGCTGTGTCTGCGTCATCATCGCTTTGGAGTCTTAACACAGCTTGCCTTGCTCTAGTTCGTACATTTAATTCGTTGGTATTGTTAGAAACATCCTTGGTCACTTTGGTTGATAAACTTTGTGCAGGAAAGTTTCTTGTTTTAATTTGCATGTTTATTTGTGGCACACCACTGTCTGTATTAGTGCCATAAAACTTAAGATCAGGAATAATTTTGCTAATAAAAGCAAAGTCGTTGCCTTCTTGTAAATCAAAATCAGAGCTTTCAATAAAGACATTATCCATTGGAGACCCATCATTATCTTCTCCTGTTTCTTGGTTGTATAGATAATTGTCATTAGTAGCAAGCGGTGCAGTAAATACATCTTCATCAAGCCAAGCAGTTCTCACAAGCTCGCCTATGCTCCATGTATTTTCTAAATAGTTATATATAACGTAGCGTGATATCTCACCAGTGCTATCTTGAGTTGATGGGTAAAACCACCAAACTTCATTGTATTGTTTATTAACCAAGGCATATGTTTTAAACAATTGTGATAAGTCTAAGTTTTCTTGCACATAACTTAAGACAGTGCATTCAAGCCTTTGCACACTACCGTTGTAACGATAGAAACCATCTTCAGCCATCCAGTAAACGCCATTGGGTGCATTGATACACGCATTGGGTGCAACCATACCAACACCTTGATTAAGTAGGTTGACCGCAAAAGTTAAAGGTGGTCCAACAAATTGTATTGAATATAAAGCTGAGTCAGTCCACACAAGGGTTTCTTGTCTTGATCTTATGCCACCAATAATTTCACTACCAACAGAAAGTCTTACCGAGCCTGCTGTATTGGTTGTTTTTGGCTCCCACTCAGTAATGCTTTCTTGATCCGAGAAAGCCACAAGCATAGGATCAATGGCTCCCGTTCTAGCCGTTCCTGCGTCATTAAGAGGATCGGCACCTAAAACAAATACATGCCTGTCTGTTTCAGAAACAATGGATTGTAATCCAACGGTGGGAGATAGATTGGCTCCTGATAAAGATGTTATATTAACTGCTCTTGCGGATGTTCCTCCTGAAGAATCCCAGTAAAAAATACCTCCGCCTCTTGGATGCAATATTAGGTCTTCGCCAAAATTATCAGATGACCACAATCTAAGTTGATTGGTGAAGGTTAAAGAACCTGCAGAGCCATAAGCGGTTGAACCCCAAGCGTTTATGCCCCAACCCGTTGACGATACAAAATTATCAAGCCCAGTATTAAGTTGGTAAGCACCTACTACGCTACCACCTCCATTACCACTATCGCTTGCATTTGCAGTTACAGTGCTACCGCTAGTGTCCTTGGCTTCTATCGTATAGGAGTTAGCATTAACAATGGTTGCAATTTGATATTCTTGATTAAGTACAGTAGCTGTAATATTGCCACCTAAACTGCTAGCACCTGAAAAAGTCACAAAATCATTTTGTACAGCACCGTGTGCTGTATCTGCAACGGTAATTGTTGCATCACCATTGCTTGCAGAAAAAGTAACATCTCCTGCGTTTGTGGTTAGTCTTATTGGGGTGACGTCATAGAAGTTGTTACCTTCTTGTACATAAGATTTTAAATGCGTGCCAAGAAATAAATATTTTGTTCCTGCTAAAGAAATCCAAGCAAATAAATTTCTACAAGTTCCTAAAAATGAATTGCTAGTATTTTTTGCCCAACCACCTAATTTTTCAACAAAGCCTTTTCTAAACCTAATTAAAGACGCATTGAACCATCCGCCTGCGTTAGTGTAATCGGTTCCCTCTCTATTAATTCCTGCTTTAAACTGAAACTTTGCGTATGGCATGTTTCATTGCTATTAAGCGATTCGGATAATAGCTGTTGATGCCGCCGCCGCAGGAAATACAATTGTAAAGTCACCTGCTGTTGAAGTTTTGTCGCCACCAAAATCAATTGTGGCTACCGATCTGTCAGCATTGGTGTCGTTATAAATCATACAACCCCTTGCAGTGATAGTAGCTGTACCAAAAGTTAAATCAGCAAAGTCAGTAAAACCAGTAGTTCCTGAGCTTGTAGGATTAATGTTAGTTAAAGCTGACCCACCTGAAGTGTAATTTGTGCCACTGGCTTGACCAGTTGTAGTAAAAGCAGTTGTGGTAGCACCCAATGTTGCTGAACTTGTATACAAGGCTAGCTTAAATGAGTTTCCGCCTGACGCTAAAAAGTTGTGCTTACCTTCAAGTAACTCTTTTTTAAAGCTTGTTGTAAGTGTTGATGTAATTGCCATAATTATAGTTTCCTAATTAAATCAGCAGAATCTTTAAAACCTGCTTTTTCTAATTGATTGTTAATTGTAATCCTATCAGATTTTATGGCATTTTGCATATATAGTTCAATAACTTTTTCAATATTATCTTTGTACTCTTTTACTTGTTTTTGTATTTGCTCAGGAGCATCTTCACTTACATGAACAATTCTATCTACACATAGTTTAGCCCAAAAACTTACTGGGTGTCCGCCTTCATTTGTGGTGTGTACCTCAATCGCACCAATGTTTCCTAAAGCCGTATCTTCAATCATTTACCACTCCTTTGGTTCAACTGGGCTAGTTTTATCATCATGTCTTCCAATAAGTTGTGGTTCTATTGGTGATTGATTAATCGCTAGCTCACTCATTTTTTTTACAATCATTTTATCGCCATCCATCAAGGGAACCAACGGGTCTTTTAATCTATGATAGCCATAAAGTTTTTCTCTTGTTTCAATACATGTATCTAGCAATGTTGATGATCCTGCTACACCCACTTGCATTCCTGCATGCATGCATTTAGATAGCCAAAACTCTACACAGGCTCTGCCCGATTCCGCAAAATGTAAATTGCCTTTATAAGTAAAGTCCACTCCATATATTTTCAAAGTACCCACCCTGTTCCATAAAGCAAATGCTATTGCATAGGCAACAGTATTATTTAAGTAACAACAATTAAGATCGGCAACGATTTCATCTATTGGATAAAGAACCAAATTTTTTGCTCTTTCATCAAGCTCACAGGTATAAATGGGTTTATCGCCTGTAGTCAGCATTCTTTTCATGCCACTGGTTTGACCACCTGCATCATCAGTATCTAAAAACCTAGATGGTGGGTCCATCATAAAAGTTCGATCATGAAATATAACAGAGCCTACAGCATTAATTCCCCACACCTCGTCAAAGTTATCACCGTGTGATTTAGCCAAGTTATAATCAAACCAACTGCGACCCAAGCCAACAATGGCTACGGTCTTGCCTTCAAGTTTTTTTATTCTCTTCATTTTTCTCCTCTCAAAAAGAAAATTAAGTTACATTAATTCTAAGCGAATCATACCTCATTTCATCTCTTGTATCTCTGCCCTCGCCCAAGTTCTTCAGCCTACCTAAAGCTTCTTTAAATTTAGAATCTAATATGCCAATCTCTGCTTGTGGTAGTTTTAAAAATATTGCACCTTCAACCAAACATGCATATAGAAGCGTATCAGGAGCCTCTGTGGATAAATAAGTTGTAGCACTAACACCATTGTATTCTACAGTTCCATCGGTTATTGATTTTGGTCTTGCTAAATAGTGAAGCTCTACATCATAGGCTTGATCAGGAACTGGTGACACCTCAAAGCTTGATTGATCAAATATTGAATAATACTTTGGCTTTCCTCTTGCTGATGTGCTTGATGAATATTCTTTAATAAAAGAATTATGTTTAAAATCGCAGTAAGTATAGCTACCACTATCTATAACCGCTAATGAAAAACTACCCAACCAATCTGTTGGCGTGTTTAAAAACCTTTGATCTGCCGTCAAATTACCTGAAACATTTTTTCTTTGATCAGGTAGCTGTACTACTTTAAATATTCTTTCTTCGCCCTGTGTGATAAATGTATTAAGCTGATTTACAAAAGTAGTTTCGTCAGTCTCAAGATAATCTTGGATAGCTGTTTTTAATGTTGTTAATGTAAAGCTCATGATTAAACCGTGTTAATTTGACCGCCCATGCCTGAGTGATTGGTACAATAATAATACAATGTTGGAGCTGATGATGCCACTTCTATTTGTGTATATGCATCTGATGACCCTGCTGTACCATTAGTTGTAACTCCAGTGGTATATTCTGACCCACCACCGTGTGTACCATCTGATGTTGTAGAAAATCTCAATGGATGACTGCTGTTGCTACTTGCCGATTGGTCAAATCTATATGTTTGTCCCTCAGTTAAATTAAGAGTAGCTGATCTACTGCCATCAATATAAAAATAGTTTGAGCCAAGATAACTAGCCACGGTTACCGTGTATGTTGTGTACGAAGGTGAGGGTGTTGGTGACGGGGTAGGACTCGGAGATGGAGATGGAGTTGACCCAGTAGCACCAGTAATTGTAATAGTACCGAGAGAAGAACTTAAAGCATTAGGAACTGTAAGTGCTGTACCTATAATACCCAAATCCCAGTTTGTATAAACTGTAAAATTTCTAGGTACTACGCTTGTATCAACTCTTGGATTGTTTAAGGCTTCAGGATCAGCAAGATTTCTTTTTACATCAAGTTGTGGATGCTTTGGCTCATAACATTCAGGACAGGTTCTGTATCCATTCCACTCTTTTCTTAGTTCACGCAAGCCATACCTAAAACCACATCTATCACAGATACCATACGCATTCTTTTCCGATGCGAATGCCATTATGCGTAATCGTATGCCCTAGTATCAGGGGTTGCTCTAAATGATGCTCTGTCCTCGTCTTGACTTAAAGCTCTTTCAAACTCTTCTTCATAGAGTTGTTTTAACATGCCCGTTCTTTCAGGAGCTTTTTTGAGGGATAGATAGTAAGCCAATCCTGCACTAAGGCAAGGATAGAACCTAAATGGCATCTGCAAAGTATCGGTTGATGCATCTACATCATCCATACGCATAATTCTATTTACATAAAGAACATCTGTTGAGTTCTCAGGGGCGTTGTATAGATAGATTGTTGGTGTAATTTGCTTGTCTACAAAATATTGAGATGGTCTACCTTGTGCAGTTTTATCAGGAACAGCGGCATATTCGCTTCTTGATATTTGATTCATTTGTAAATCACTTGGGGTGCCATTGGTTGTTCTTCTGATAAACGCATCTAATACATCTATGACAGCACTTGGATTTGTTGCATCCAAATCATAAGATGTTGTGCCTTGTGTCAAAGCGATAGATGTTTGTGAGATAGTCCATTGATTTAAACCACGGTTAGCCCATTCAGCTAGTAATAAATTTAAACTGCGTTTTGCAGTTTTTAAATCGTATGCTGTGCGTAGCTCAAGACCGCATCTTTCAAATGCTTCTTCTATGTATTCAGCTACATCTAGCTCAAAGTTTTTACTTCCTGAAGTTGCCACGCCTAATCCTCGTTGTATAAATTATCGAAAACTCGATTTACATCTAATGTATAGTCTAAATCAGATTTAGAGTAATGTATATGTGCAGAAGGTTTAAAATCGGGTGCATCACTGCCTGTTTCAAACCAAGCAGGGTGTGTAACTCTTACTCTATTATTGGGCAATGCTACAATATTACCTGTCCATTCACCTGCATCTAATAGCTCTAATACATGACTGCTTTTGTGTTGTGCAGGATCATCAGCTATTTCGCTTTCTGCATAATCAACCGTGAAATAATACTTTGCAGGAAACATCTTGCCATCTATCTTTGCAAGCCAAGGGCAGGGTGTTGCTCTATCTATAACATAAACAGAATTATGATGTGATGAACAATCCCATGGTTGTGCATCATGCACTGCCATAGGTTCTGCCCATTCTTCAAATGGTGTGTCTGCAACCAAAGCGGTTATCGGCATTCTTGCCCACATAGCTCCACCGTGTGCTGTATCTTCAGGCTCACCGTCTGCTTCTATGCCAGTGAAGATTAAATGAAATCCCAAACAACGATTTGGCATAGTAGTAACGCCTATAGCCATAGCGTGCAAAAACTCACCATGATATTGCTCATGGTTATGTGTGTACTCTCTTCTCACCCAACACTTAAAGTGTGGGATATTACTGTATAAATAAGACACTACTTACTTACTTTTCCGCCCTTCTTGTAACCTTTTGTGCTTATTTTTCCGCCTTTTTTGTAGCCTTTAGATTTCATCGCACCGCCTTTTTTCATGCCCTTTGATTTCATCATGCCACCTTTTTTCATGCCTTTGGATTTGACCATACCACCGCTAGCATATCCTTTAGTTTTCTTGTGCATTATTGCTCCTAATTAAAATACTTATTCTATCACTTTTTTCTTTTGGCAAAAGTTTTTACATTGGTTGGTTTGCCACCAACACCTTGTTTCTTTGATCTTTTTCTCGTAACTGCTGATTTGATTTGTGATTTGGTCATTGACCGTGCTTTTGATTTAGGCACACATTTGGGATATTTTCTTTTTGATCCTTTTGCAGACTTTCTTCCGCACTTCTTAAACCCACCACCCTTTTTTGGTGATCCAATGTCTACCCACTCTTCCTTGAACCACTTCTTAAGTCCGCCTAATCGCTTAGTCATTAGCCACGCATCTTGGTTTTCTTTCTACGATTATTCATAACCGCACCACAACCACGAGCTATAAAACTTTTAACGCCTGCACCCTTTTTAACTGTGCCACCGTTAAACATAAAACCCATCTCGTTGCGTACTTGTTTAGGTAACTTAGGTAACCCCTTGTTGCCTTTGGGTATTGGTTTAAGACTTTTTTCCATAATTCCACCTTGTGCTTTATATTGACCGCCCATTCTTTTGTATTCTTTGACCATCCAAGCGTTTGCATAAGCTGATGGATAAACATCAAACTTAGCCTTTGCTTTAGACTTAGCTTTACTATAAAGACTTGGATTTTTTACATTGTCAGGTACTGCCATTTAACATTTCCACCTTCGCCTTGCTTGGCGTATTCTTGAGTTAGGATCATTCCTAGTTTTTGCCGAACTGCGTTTAAGTTGTCCAAGTGATCTAGCACAATAAGACTTACGCCTTTTTGCTGCTTTGCTTCCTTTTTTAACTTTACCAGTTACGGCTGTTTTTAATTTAGAACCGGGGTTAGCTTTTCTGTACGCTTTAACACCCTTTGCTGTCATACCTGCACCCTTTTTAGTGGGTCGATAATTAGCTCCCTTACCTTTCGTGGTTTTTGGTATGCTTTTAGACTTTTTTTTCTTTTTTTCAGCCATATCCAAAAGCGTAGCAATGCCGAAACATTGCTACTTTAAATATTAACTACCATAGTTTTTGATCAGCGTAAGCACGATAACATAGGAGTCACCACTGCCTGCACCTGTGGTAGTCAGGTTTATATCACCTGTTTTACCAGTGCCTGCTGTGTTTGCTATTCCACCAAACTCGGTAAAGTCTTCGTCAGTTGTGTAATCTGCGTTAAGGTCCCAACAAATAGTGTCGGTTGTTGCATCCCACAAAAGCTTTACACTCATGCCAAAGGTTGAATAAACAATCTTTGCAAGACGGACTTCCGTGCATACTTGACCATTGCTACTAGGATTTAAAGCACTAACATCTACCTTAGTAACTGCTGATTCGCCTGTACCATCTGATGTGTTGGTAAATTGAATTACAGCCAGTCTATCGCTATCTACTATAGTTGTTGAGGTTACTGCATCTGCCATAATAAGCTCCTAAAATTAAGCGTCAGCAAATGGTGTAACTATAGTTCCTGAACCAATTAGCAATGAATTGTGAACAAGATAAGTAGCTGCATCAATAGCTGTTACTTGTACAACACTTCCAACAATACCACCTTTGGTTGTACCATTTAAAGTCATGACATCATTAGATGCTGCTGGAACGAAAGCTTTCTTTGTGCTGTCATCAATAGCTATGATTACTGCACCTTTGAACTTATCTGTGCCATCAGTTTTGATGTCAAGATCAGAAGCGAGTGTTTCAATATAGAAAAAGAATGAAGCACCAATGTTGTTAGCTTGGTTTGGGTCTGTAGGATCGCTTGGAGTTGTTGATGAGATAGAAGGTAAAGTAAATTTACCGTCTGCATCGTTACACAACAAGATTTTTCCTGCATGTGCATCTACTGTTAATGTAGTATCTGCGGTTAAAGAAACAGAGTTATTAACCCCTGCTGAAATAAATCCTGCCAACGATTTGACTGGACCTGAAAAAGTTGATTTAGCCATTATTTGCTCCTAACTAAATATGTTGCACCATCTTGGAGTAAGTCTGCCGAGTCAGTTGGGGCAACGAGTTACCTCGGTTTAGATAACTATACTCTTTATCAACCAAAGGCTCAAGATTTACTTGGTTAGTTTTTTTATGGCTTCTTCGAGGTGTTTAAAGGCTTCGTAGATGTGACCGTATATTTCTTTGTTCTGATCGTTTTTAATTGAGTCTTGTAAAAATACATGACCAACAGTTTCTAACATGCCTTTAGCTTTGATTAATAATTCTAGGTAATATCTCATAACAAAATTTTAACACAAAAAAAGGGAGCCGAAGCTCCCTTTACGGTTCTAAAGAAACTTAAGCTCCTTGTGATCCGAAAACACCACGCCAGTTAGAGACACCGAATGAGTATCTTTCTCTAGCTCTGTATCTAATGTTACCTGTTGAAAATTCAGGTTCCATTGTGGTTTCCATTCCAGTTCTTTGGAACATTTTTAAACCTTCACCATCAGCGTTCACAGATGTCATAATGAAATATGCATCAGGATCGTTTAGATAATGGTTTACTGAGAAACCGTTAGGTACAGAAGACTGATTTCTAATTGAGTTGATGTCATTGTCAGAAGTTCCTACTCTACCCGGAGTATTTAATAGCCTATCAGCTACAAATGTGAGTTGAGGTGGAACAATTAACTTGTCAGGTCTTACTGCAATAGTAAGATTTCTGTCATCAACAAAAGTTGAAATGTCAATTATGTTGTCTTCTAAAGAAGTTTCGTTCAAGTCAGCCATTGTAGCCGCTCTGTTAGCAGCTGTACCACCACCCGCAAGCGGATGAGCAGTAGAAATCAATGTTTGACCATCACCAATAGTGTAATTAGCATCAAACGCATTGTTTAATACATTAGCACCTTTTACTTCTTTAGTGTGTTGCATGGATCGAGCTAAGGCTTTTGTATACCTTCTGCCTAATTGGTCATACAAGTTATCTTCGATTGCTTCTTCAGTTAATGCAAAAGCAAGAGCCACAGTTTCGTGTGTATATCTTGCAGTATAGCCTTCTGAAGCATTATCAAAGTTAACGCCTGCACCCTCTTCCTTGACAGGAGCAGCACCGAATCCAACAACCAATACCTCTTCTTCAAAGGCTCTTTCAGAGTCTTCTACAGAATACAGTTCTTCATACTCGTTGTTGTATTCGTCATATTCTAGCCCAAATAAAGCATTTAGACCCGGTTCTAGTTCTTTCGCAAGTTGCGATCTACTTATAGCCATTTGTCACCTACCTTATGCTAGACCTGCGGATTTTACGCCACAGATATGATTTTGAATTACGCATAATACATTCGTATTAGCACTCGCTACATCTTCATTGTCAGGGTCTTGAGAAATGTCAATAGCCTTCAAAGGAAGAGTTGTTGTTGTCGCACCTGTTGTGACATCTAGTTCTACTCCTGAAATACCTGTATAGGTGCTTCCTGAGTTAGTGTCAACAATATCAAAGTTACCAAACAGATCAGCCACTGGGAAAGTGTCGTCTGCCTGAACTTCAAATACTGTTTCAGGGTCGTCTACGATAAATGCAATTATATCTGAAGCATTGGTGCTTGCAGGATAGTAGTTGCTAAATATCTGCTCGGATGTTGTTGGGTCTGTGTACATACAGCCATTAAAAACTCCTACAACAGGAACGCTACTGCTAGCAGCAGCTCTTTCAACGGTTCCACCTGTGACTTGTTTCACGATGTCGCCTTGAAAGATTGAAGTTCCGTAGTTTGCAGCAATTCTATAACGGCTTTGTCCGCCTGAATAGGGTGAGCCACCCATCATTCTTACAGGTTTCAGACCAAATGAAGCGTCTTTATTCGCCATGTTAGTTACCTACCTTTTTTTTCCAAATGATACATTCGATTTTCTATCGGAAGAATACTTCACATACTTGTTATTGCCTTGAACTTCACTGAACATTGTATTATCAAGAGCTTGGTTCTGTTGAACATTTCTGTTCTTGTAATGCTCGTTCCGTTCTTTAACAGTTTCTGTTGGTATTTTAGCCAATATCAAACCACCTACGCTTATGACACCTGCATGTCTTCCATGTTCGATTGTAGGTAAAGGGAAATCAGGCATTTCGTCTTGTCGGACAAACTCCCATCCTTCTCTCATACGGGCAGAAACATTGTTTCTGTCCTCTACTCCTACATACTCTGCCCTAATCCAACGGTATTGATAACCATCGGGTGCGGGTGGAGTCTCTAACATCCTTGCAGGTTGCCAAGGCTTTCTTCTAGCATTTTTATCGTGTTGCTCTTCGTCACGAGATGTACGGGTTACATTATCAATCGCATCTAAATCCATTATTTTGCTCCTTCTATTTTCATCATCTCTTTGCCTACACGCTTGAGCCACTCTTCGTTACTCATGCCATAAGGCTTTAAGTTGCTTTTAACAGAAGCATGGTTAGAATTGATTCTAATTCCGCTTCTCTTCCCTTGTGCTTTTTGACGGCTTCCTGAGGAAGCTGAAGCTACTCTCTGCACAGATGAGTTCGCTTCCTTGCTGTCGTTAGGTTCACCCATATCAGGGTAAACCCTCTTTAATCTGTTGTCTAACTCTTCGTAATACTCTTCACTAGAGCCATCGTAACCTTCAGCTTCGAGGTCCTCATGTATTCCCATGGCAGTGTAAGTTTTTACTCTGTCTTTTTGGAACCATGTGTTCTTCTCTGCCCAAGCTAACGCTTTAGAGTCAGGCTTAGGTTTATCATACACTGAAGTTTGATTGTTTGGAACACTTTGTTGTGTTGGTTGTTGCACAGATTGTTCCGCTTGAAAGCTTTGTTGTTCTTGTTGCATTTTTGCCAATCTGACCCTTTCTTCTTCAAGGGACACTTTGTTCAATAATTCAACGCTTTTAAGCTCAAGCTCGGCATCATTGGTTTCTCTTGCTTTTTTGTACAAGTCTTCTGCTTGTTGCCTTTGAGACTTCACACGATTTTCATATTCATCGGTGTAGCTTTTATCCAAGGCTGATGCTTTGGTTTTCACTGTGTTGTATTCACTGGCTAGTGAATAATATTTGTTTTCCGCCTGTGAAGCTCTTTCTTCAGCCAAACGAATTCTTTCGTTTAACTTGTTTATTCTTTTGCTTACACCACGGGTGTATTTATCAAGTTCATCATCTCCGCCTGAGTCGGTTGATGCCTCTTGAGTCTCTTCAAGAATTTCTACAGATTCTGTAGCTTCCTGTTGATCGTCAAGTTGAACCTGAAGTTCTTCGTTTGTTTCTTCAATCATATGATCTCCTATGCTGAAACGATGTCATCAGGGTTAAGAATGGTAGCAATGACTTCATCATCATTAATAATTCTGACTTCGCTATCATCCGCCAATTTAAACCTAGAGCCTGCATATCTGCCTATAAGCACCCACTGCCCCTTTTCGCACCAAGGAGTTTTATCTCTAAACCTTCTTTCATCTTGGTAACATTCAGGACCCATGGCTACTACATAAGCAACTACAGTCGCTAAGGTTTCCTTTTCTATGGTTTCCTTTGTCAGTAAGATGCCACCTTCGGTAACACCTTTACCTCTATAAGGTAAAACCAAAATACGCCAACCAGTTGGTTGAGGCATTCTTTCGACAACACTTTTGTCAATCAATGATGGGTCTAAAACCCTGTCATCTTCTTTTACAAAAGCCTCATCTAAACTTATTGTATCCTCTTCTTTCTCTACTTTAACTTCTTTAGTCATCGACAATATCTCCTTCGTCATGTAAGTGTTCTTTTATCTTATCATGAATATAGGATATTGCTGAGATTTCTCCCATTAAAAATTGATAATTTTCCATGTCTTTTACCCCACCTGACAGGACAATATCGTGAACTTGCTCCTCTCTACTTTTTAAATCTTTTCTCAGAGCATGAATAAAATCATACTTGTCCATAGATTAATACACTCCACTGAAATTATTGCCTCTTAAAGCAGCTCCTTTTCCTCTGCTTTTGCCTTTACCACTGCCCGGTTTGAATGGTTCAACCTTGACCTTTTTTGGCTGAGACAATGGGATGCTTCCTTGACCTTTTATTTTTAGGCTAGTTTTTGCTTTCATTGTTTACTCCTGTTAATAAATTAATTATACCTGTTTACTTTTTAGAAGCAGGCTTTTTCTTCGCAACTGTTTTTTTCTTCGCAGGAGCTTTTTTAGCTTTTGGCTTGGGTGCTTCTTCTACAACCACTTCTGCTTCAGGTTCCATAACCTCAATGCTTTTTAACATGGCTTCTGCATTTTGCTCTTTAGCCTTTTGAAGCATTTTCTTTTCTTTTATCTGCTCCTGAATTTTTTTGTTGATTGAACTTGTCATTTATTCATCCTCGCTTGTAAGTCGATTAATTTTAACTCAGCCTGTTGTCTAAGTCTTTCTTTTGCAATGTCATTTTTTTCTGATGCATTCATTGCCTGTTGATCTGCTTTTTGTTGTTGTAATTGCAGTTCAGCAGATGTTTCCATGGCATCTTGTTGCTCTTTAGAAGCAAACTGTTGATTTTTCAACTCTATCTCTTTATCACGCAAACCAAGTTCTTGTTGTCTAATAGCGACCAATGGGTCTTGCTGTGGTGGTGGTTGAATTGAAGCCAAGAACTCACTTGAAAGTTGTGCCAAGATTGGAGAACTCATGCTTTCTATAATGCCTTGCACTTGTTGTTGCACCATCATTTGTGATTGTGGATCAAGTGTTTGTGCTTGTTGCATCATTTGTTCTATTTGTTGTTGTGCTTCAGGTGGCATTTGTTGTTCTGCTATTTGGTTAGCTAAAAATTGTAAATGTTGCATGACATGAGCAATAATCATAGATTGCAACTGTGGGTTCATTTGAACACCTTGTGTTAAAAACAAACTCTTGTGTGCTTCTATGTGTGCTTCATGATTTTGTTCTGCAAAAGCATTAGCAGGAATACCCTGCAATAAACCACTGTTTTCTATACCTGCATCTACAGGTTTGGGAGTCATATCTTGTGGTGGCAATAACAAAGCTTCTATGTTATCCACACCAAGTGCAGAATACATCCTGTAATAAGCCTCATATATACCCTGTGGTCCATGTATTTCAGGATTAGATTGAACCATGGTTAATAGTTCTTGTGCCATAACCACTCTTTGACTCATGGAGAATATGTTTGGATCAGATACAGGTATGACATCTACCTTCTTGCTAAAGTCTTCTAATTTTATTTCTTTTGAGCCACTACCTGTTTCATATGGATAGACTGGTGGCAAAAATTCACCAAAGACTCTAGCCAAAATTTTAAACTCTGTTCTTTGTGAGTAATGCAATCTTTTATGAATTGCACTCATAACTTTTGTACCTTTTTCTAATAAAGCTACAGTTGTGCCTACAGGCATAGCTGCATTACTATCACCAATATTCATATCGGCTATAGATGCAAATCTTTTACCACTGTCAACCAATAATCCAAGTAAACTAAATAAAACTCCACTTGGTTCTTTGTAAGGTAATGGCATCAATGCATCACGCAAAGCACCACCCGGTGCGTCTATATCTCTAAATTCACCCGGTTGTAAAGGAGATGCTTCATCTCTAATTCTTATGCCTCTAGCTTTAAAACCTGCTGGCAAATTTGATAATGTACCTGCGTCTATAAGTTGCCTTAAAATAGATGTTGTGGCTTTGGATAAACCACCAATCATGTGTGAAAGACCTAAACCATAAAAACCTAAACCTGGTAAGAACTTGTATTGTACAAAGTAATTAATTTTATTCTTGATTGGGTCATTTGGCTCGTAGTTTCTTCTGACAGATAAAACTTTTTGTGAAGACTCGTCAATAGTAATAATGTAAGGTAGTTTTAATCCTGTTGGCTCACCATTCTCATCAATGTCTTCAAAGCCTTCTATTTCTGCAACTGTATGTATTTCATACAATCGTCTTTGTTCATCGTTGTTATACTCAGGCTCAACACCTTGTATCTTGTCTATTTCTTCTGTAACCGTGTCTCGTGTTTCAACTTCACTGCCTGTTAATTCTATGTCTGCATAAAATCCTGAAAGTTGTAATTTTCTTACTTCATTGTTGCTCATAGAAACAATATGAGTTACTCGTTCTGCACTAAGCAGATCGGTTGCTTCATATGGAACTAGCAAATCTTCAGAAGGTACAAACTTTGATACAGGTCTTCTTATAGATGCATCGTAATAAACTTTTTTAAATGCACTGCCTGATAATGGTAGATAAAACAACAATTGATCCAACTCAGGATCGTATTCAGGCATTTCGTTCATGATGTAATAATTCATAAACTCAGCAACTCTTTCTGCTTGCATTTCTGTGTTGGCATCTCTTTGCCCAACTATCTGTGTTTTGACAGGTCCTTGTGCAGGCAAGAGTTCTTTGTAAGCTTGTGCTTGAAACTGAGTTACAGATTCAGCCAAGATAGGGTGAATAACGCCACTAGAACCTTCAAAAGGCTGGCTTCTTTGTTCATCAAATCTCATACCAAGATACTTAAGACCATCTGTGTAAGTCTTCATCCACTCTTTACGAGATTCTTTGTCGTTTTCTACATCGTTGATTAGTTTTTTGGATATAGAGCCTAAAACATAATCATCCAAATATTCGGCTAAGTTAGCGTCAAATGGCATTTCTTGTTCTACTTCTTCTTCAGCTTCATCAATAATAATCTCGTTATCATTAATGGTAACCTCTAAAGAGTCCATAAGTTGCTCTTCAAACGAAGGTGCTTCTGCTTCTATATCAACAGCTTTACCCTGATCAACAATGTCAGGATTGTCTTCTGTGCCTAATTTTCTTTCAATTGCCATAGTGATTTATTATATATTAAAAATTAATGTAAGACCCTCTTCTCGTCTTCTTTGAACTGTACTAAGTCTGTCAACTCTCCTTGTACTATGTAACCGTCAATTTCTGCTATGGCTTGAGCTACCTCAAAGTCTTCAGCGTGTATGTTAGGACCGCAATATTCTTGACCGTCATGAATGAATTTTGTAACAAATATTTTCATTAGTAATAACTTAGCTTTCTTCTATCAAATGATACCTCATCTTCATAGTCTGTGCCTAGCTCAATTAAGCCTCCTTGTCTAATTCGCATCAATGCCATGGTAGCGGAGTCAGCAAAGTCATCGTTTTCTCCGTAAGGAAAAGAAGCCATTTCTTCAATAACCTCTTCGGCAAATGTATCTTCAGTTGCCCACACCATGCCACTTTCAAACATGGGTGAAACAGAGTTCATTCTTGCTATCTTGTCTTGCCCTCTGCTTGGTGAGTAAGATTGTACAGGTATACCTATCTTTCTAAGCTCTTGTGTTAAAGGCGTACCACTGGCTTTTGCCTCAATCAAAACAATATCAGGTTCCCAGTATTTATATTCTTCTAAAGCTATATTTTTTAACTCAGGAAAGTCTACTCTATGTCTTGATGCATCCAATAATATAACAGAAGCTTCATCGCCTTCTTCAGGATAAAATATGCCCCATGTCGTTATAGCCGAGTAGTCAGCCGTTTCTTTTGCACTAAATGCGGTGTCATAGCTTTGTACAATACACTCACACGCAGGAATCTCTTCACTCTCCCAAGTTTTCCACCACTCTCTTTTGATAATTGATCCGCTTTCTGCTGTTGGATTTTGCATCCATTGAGCATTCCATTTGGATACTGGTAAAGATGCTTTTACACCCAAGAGTTCTTCTTTCTTCCAAAACTCTCCCCACAAAGGCTCATCAGATTCAGGCATGATTGCAGGAAATTCTACAAGCTCCCATTGATCAGCGTGTGCTTCTGACTGTCTTTTAAGCAATCGACCTGCTAAGTCTTTGGTCGACCATCGTGTCATTACCAAAATGATAGTGCCACCCGGCTGTAGCCTTTGGCGTGGTCCTGATGTGTACCACTCCCAAGCTCCATCCATTGCAGTTGGTGACATGGCATCTTGCTCAGAATGTGGATCGTCAATGATTAATAAGTCTGCACCACGACCTGTAATAGCACCACCCACCCCTGAGTAGAAAGCTTCACCGCCATCATTGGTTGTCCATCGACCTGCTGACTTGTTATCTCCTGATAAGCTAATGTTTGGAAAAACTGTTTGATAATCTTCTGAGTCAA